>Ga0209932_1000050_pt1 | contig 31809 bp, 43 predicted proteins | sample SalPon2_B_H2O_MG_2_FD_185728 | JGI IMG/M metagenome (GOLD analysis project Ga0209932, IMG submission 185728) | Salt pond water microbial communities from South San Francisco under conditions of wetland restoration - Salt Pond MetaG SF2_B_H2O_MG... ...
CCACTCCGGTTCCCCATCGCCAGGTGTCTACGCGTACTCTTTCGCGCTCAAGCCAGAAGAACACCAACCAACTGGCACCTGCAACTTCTCTCGTATTGACAATGCCCAAGTCGCTATCAAGGCGCGCGCTAACACGGCTAAGACCACTCTTCGCATGTTCGCGACCAACTACAACGTTCTCCGCATCCAAAGCGGAATGGGCGGTTTGGCCTTCTCCAACTAAGCTTATTTTTGCTTAAGTATTGTAAAATTTAAACACAAAATTTAAAAATGTTATCATCATTTTTAAATTTTATCGTTGTATAGTATAAATGGCGGAAGAAGAAAATCAAATCGAACTCCCAGTCGAACCAATCGATGACGAAAAACTTGTTGTTGGTGAAGCGGGTATTAAGAAAGGAACAAACATGGGTGTTATATGGCTTAGCATTATTACAGGTATAGCGTGCTTGATAATAGTTTACTACCTCTTCAAGAAAGAAAAATTCAATAACAGTAACAGGGGTGTTTTCAATAACAGATCTAAATTACCAATACTCAACTCAAGGACCATATCTTCAAACAGTGGATACGGTGGTGTTTTTAATAGAACAGGCCGCACATATTACGGCTAAAACTTTTTAAAAAAATATTTTTTTTTCTGACACTTTTTTCTTTCAAAAGAAAGTTTTTAAAAAATTATTTTTTTTTTCAAAGAAAAATTTCAGTTAAAGTTTAAAATCCAATAAATCATAAGAGATGATAGAGGTGTATACAGATGGGAGTTGTCTACACAATCCAGGTCCGGGTGGATGGGCAGCCAAGTGTTATGATCCAGAATTTGTAGTCGAGGGAGGGTTTGACACGACTACAAACAATATCATGGAAATGACGGCAGTGATTAAGGCACTCGAAAAATGTTTGGAAATTGGTGAAAATGACGTCATATTATACACAGATAGTAAGTATGTAAAGCTCGGTGTCACCGAATGGTCAAAAAAATGGATGGCAAATGGGTGGAAAACGAGTACAGGTACAGATGTCGCGAACAAAACCTTGTGGGTGCGTATTTTTGAATTGGTAAAACACATGAATACAGTGACCATCGAGTGGGTGAGAGCACACTCGACCAACGAAAAGAATAATGAGGTCGATCGTCTCGCGAGACGTCAGGCGCATATTTTCTCCGAGTTAAATAATGAACACCCACCATTGGTGTGAGAAGGAAGAAAATCTTCTCCGCCGGTGGGCCGAAAAGGCTGCGGGGTACAGATGGTTACACAATCACGCCCGATTACACTATAAATGGATGACTGATATGCTCACATATCCGTGTATTATCATATCGAGTATTACCGGCGTTGGTGGTTTTGCCGTGTTGAATCCGAGTGATGATAATATTTCGCCGGAGATGAAAAGAAACATTCTTATTTTTCAGTATACATTTGCTGTGTTAAACGTGTTTGCGGGTATACTCACTTCTATATCTAAATTTAGTAATAGTTCTTCTATGATGGAGGCACATTCTTCTATGTGTATTCAATACTCAAAGTTTTATAGAAATATAGATATGGAACTCTCATTGGATGTAGAACATAGAAGTACAGATGCTGTAGAATTCGTGACTAAACAGCGTCAAGAATATGATCGGTTACTCGATGAAGCACCCGACATACCTTATAAGGCGATATATGCTTTTAATATGGAGTTTCCAGATAAAGAAAACAAACCGGATGTGTGTAATGGTTTAAGTGTGATAGGAGAACTGTCGTCGCAAGGTTCGGATTCCCGTGTAAAAGATGCGATTATGCGCTGGATGCACCGCGCAAAAAAATCGGTGGACTTGACAAAGGATGAACGGGTGTGACACCTAACAGTTGTTACGAGGAACTTTTTCTTGACTCCCCTAATTTAACACATTCCTTTCTTATGTTAGATATAGTTTTTAACATACCTTCGTGTATAAAATTGTATACGATGTGCATTCGCGCTTTATGAAAAAATCGTCTCGCTACAAACCATAGACGCATCTTAAAATAAGTTACAAAAATAATCCTAAGTCAAAGATAGATATATCTTTAATTAATTCAAAATGGAACTCCAATGCGCTATCATCAACGGTGACCTCGACAGGCTTCGAAATCTCGAGCATCAAATCCTTGAACACGCGAATCACGTGTACGAAGATCCTGGAAACGATGAAAAATTTAGCATTTACTGGATTACCAGTCACGAAGACAAGAAAATTGCTCTTGATATGTTCATGATGTTTATTAATACGTGTCAAACTGCACTCGGTGATTACTTTCACGATTACATGAGTGTGATGGCGTACCCAGCTATGGTAGGTGCGGTGTGTAGAAGAAATGAAGCTATCATAGATATTCTTAAAACATTTATGGATGAAGACTCTTATATGGATATTGTGTCTAGATACAATTAACTTAAAGAGTAGAAACGTGTAATATATAAGAAAAGGAGCTCTTATAACTCAGTTGGTTAGAGTGTGGTGCTTATACATGAGTATATTTGTGTAAGTTTAATCTTACAGAGGCACGCCAAAGTCATGGGTTCGATCCCCATTAAGAGCATTTTTTACATATGTGTCCCATATGTAAAAAATGTTCTCCGTATATAAATATAAATGGCATTCCTTCAGAACACGACCATTCTCGTACCTCTCGTCGCTGCATCTGTGTATGGTGGTGTCAAGGTTGCATCCACCGATTTTTACCCCATGATAGACAACACCCTTAACCATAACACTTTGTATGGTATCATCATTCTCCTTCACGCCATGTTTGGTATCGCTCCAATCAGTGAAGTTCCAGAAAGAACGAAGACCTTGACATCGAGTGTGTGGTTCAAGCTTTTGTCTCTTCTTGTGATTTCATTCTCTGCAACCCGTGATTTCGAAGACGCCGTTCTCGTGCTCATAACTTTCCTCGGTCTGGTGCAACTCCTGCGCACAAAAGAAGAACGTAAAAAATACCCATACATAATAGCCTAAATGTTACGCGCATCCTATCAACCTAATGATATTTACAAGTACAGGCGTATTAAGATTCGTACTACTATACTTGAAACTATCTATAAAAAGCCATCTATAAGCATGAGTTCTGAACGACATGGTAATGATCGTTTACGTTTTAGGTTTAGGGAAGCGATCCGTGAAGCAGAAGAGATATGCGAAGAAAACAAAAGATGTAGAGAGTGTTACGAAGCCTGGTATGAGGTTGATGAACTTGAGGACTCACTCATGCGCCTCGGTGAAGAAGTTATCCAAGAGAATAGTATGAGATATGGGTCTGTTTTACGTCGTAATTTCAAACTCAGGTGGGGTGTTAAGAACGTTGAAGACCACCACGTGATTCCCAGGCAATTCAGAAAACACCCTGTGATTAAGTATTTAAGGTATGATGTAAATGACGGAAAGAATATAATCATGATGCCGAGATACATCACACCTGGAATGCGTGAGAACAGACTCACACATAGAGGTGGACACAAAAAATACAATCAGTATGTAGGTAAAATACTCGACTCACTCGATGAGCTCGAGGATCCCAAAAAGGATTTTGAACTGTTCACGGAGTTTTTAAAGACTGCGTGTCGGTTTAGACCGCAGGACATACCTTGGAAGTAACGGAGCGAGTAACATGCGGTGAATTTTTACACATGTCTTCGTATTCCTGTTTTGTAAAATCACGTGGTTCAGATTCCTCGTCCATGCGTATTAAGAGTATACGTCCATCCACGTCCATGTTAGAAAATGGTCTAGGTAATACATTTTCATTTCTTTTTAATTTAAATACACTTTCTTTACACTTTAATATGACTACAAGTTCATCCTCCCATTGTCCGAGAAAAGTTGCTTTACCCCTGAGTATTTTACAAATTTCATTTTTCTCGGGCGATAGGTCTACGTTTATTTCGTGTACACCGTTTCGTTTTTCATTTATTAATACAGCCTTTACCATCTTAAAATCACGTGATAAAAAAATTAATAGCCCTTTTCTAGAATGTCGGTTGTTGCGTCTGGGTATTTCTTTGAAAAGAACTCTTTATTTTCCCAATCACTGTGACCTATGAGACTCTTATGGGATCTGTCTATGAGCATACAGTGTCTGAGATCTTTGTAGTACACGCGAGCACCATGAAATATGATGTCTTCGTGTTTCATGTCTATGTGGTTATCCATGATTTCAAAATGGTGAATATAATTCTTCATGTTTTCTACATTAATGAGATAACACTTTGTGCTCGATATCCATTTGACTAATTCTAGTCCAGTTTTACTTGTATCCGAAGCGGGATATCTAGACAAACAATGAAAGAAACACAATTCAAAATCATCGCCCAACTCGTCGATCACGCTTTGTACTTCATCAAAAAACTTACGGTTTGTTATGACTACATTATCTTCAAACACGAGCGCGTATTTGTATCTTGAATTGAAGCACTTATCGTATATTTTCATGTGTCCCGCATAACATCCTATCGCTCCCAAGTTAAAGTATGTTATGTTAGGTCTAATAGCCGTTTTGTCGTGGTACAGTTTAAGTGCCTGTCTATAATATTTAGGGTCAACATTTTGCTTGTATGTTCTAGCGGATTCGGGTGTACGTGTGTCCGACCCTTCTACTATTTCGAGTGGTATGGTATGGTCATATGTGTTCAAAAAGTTACGTGCTCTCGAACCATGTTTATCAGTTGTGAGCATGTAACACTTATAATCAACACCTGGCTTGTAAAGTATGGTTTTCAATATGATAAGCGTAGCGATTAAAATTATTACAATAATCATACTTCTAAAATATGTAAATAAAATTATACACGGAGCGATGCAATAAAGTTCATAGATGTCTTGGTCTGTGCCCAGAAATAGTATTCACAAAGGGCCGCCTGTACCGCTGGGCATGGTATACCTGCGTGCATACAGTGAATAGAAAAGGTCTTTGCGTATGTAACCGTATTTTCAATAACCTCGTATGGGTTTGCATTTTTGAGCATATCGCATTCAAGTGTGCTCGATTGAATACAACTTTTGATTGCCGGACACGCCCGCGTGGATTCGAGGTAGATCATAGCGTACATGAAGCGAATGGTTTGAAGTGCAACCAAGTCATCGGTGTATTTATTAAACACCTGTTTTGTATCTGCAAGTTTCAAATCTCTACTCATAGAGCGCGCATTCGCAGTTGATTGTAAAATTGGTACGCACACGCCAGTCCTGAGAGCCTGAACAGAGCACCACGTAGATCTCATGTTTTCATGTGCGATATCTTCATATTTAGGTGCTTCGTACATACGCTTTATTGCGTGTTTCAAAATAGGTCCATTTATGTCCGTCTTCAGACCCTGATTTAACATTTGTATAATGGCTGGATCTTGATTGAAATATGCATACACATCGGCGTAGACTTGATACAGACTACACTCAGCTGCCTCATGCACAGATTTTACAAGATGTGCGGTACCTGGCTCGCCATCTAAATGCAAGAGTGTCTTCGAGAAGGTTCTAAAAAAGATTTCATGTGCGTTTACGACCTCTTCCGAACCATCTACCATGAGAAGTTTATCAGATAATCCAGCGGTGATGTAATGAATCCCCTTTTCTTCGCAATTTTTTGCATACGATTGGCTATTTTTGAAATTTTCAAGATTTAAATTGACGATCGTATCTTCCTTGTCGCACCATTCTATCAATTGATCCATCGTCCTTTCGTGTTCGTAATCATCTGGATTGATGAAAGTTGCGATAGTGCGAGGAGTCGGCATGTTTAACGAAAAATCTGCGATCGTTTGATGCACTTGTGCATTCTTAAATGGTGTAAGTTTAGTCTTGTATTTGTCACACACATGAACGTTTTTAAATTGTTGCATGTCCCGAATAACCTTAAGGCTATCCGGGTTAACCCCAACGATACCATACGAAGACATCTTAGTTTTACTTTGTATTGATTCTTTTATATTCCTTCCACCCGTACATGGACATATCTGTATGGTCGCACCATTGATAGATATCGTCGTATCCCATAAAGTTGCGAGCGTCCATACCGGCATCTTTACATTGAAGACATGTATGCATGTTATCGTCAATGATTGTACCTATTGCGAGTGAACGACATATATCAAGCTTGGATATTTCAAAGTCTGTGTAACTGTTTGTTAATACGACATCATCGAATATACCTTCAAAATGCTGTGCAAGCCAGCTTTCTGTCCGGTCACGTACAATATCTTGTCTACCTGTAACTGCATACACCTTATCAAATTTACCACGGATTTTAACCATGCCTATCTGTGAGCCGGGAATGGGTTTGATTTCCGAAAATTCGCGTGTTTTGTAAAAATCACGGACCATAGCGGCTGATTCTTCTTCTGTTATTCTAAACATGTCTTTGTACACATATTCATATTTAGTGTTGTTACAAGGCATCTTTATACCTTTCCATCGAGCCATGGGTCGAACAAAGGGCATGAGGACTTCATCGATATCTATCGCTATACGCTTCATATTACTATAACATCATTCGTAATCTCTAAATGCTATTCCGACCGGAAATCTAGGTACACCGAGCTCTGTGAGGTTTTGGTATTTCACCGTGAGCATCTTTCCTATGTACATATCTCCATTCTTAAACATCTCACGTCTCTTTTCTTGTGTACCTTCCGGTCTCACGGTAAATTCCTGTCCTTTTGGTGTGACGCACACCCACGTAGGTGTACCCACGTCCTTCCCTGTACACTCTCGCATCCCAATGACTTTGTATTCATCGGTCACGAAATCTTTGTGTTTCAATAGGTAATTGCTTCGCTTACCAATTTCATACACACTCGATGGTTCACGAATCATAGTTCCCTCGTATCCAGCATCCATATACTCTCTATGTACAAGTGCTAAATCCTTCTTTGATTGTACCCACTTTGTTTCCACAGTGACTCTTTCTAACCGCTCATCAAATGTGAGATCGGGTCTGTTTGTATCAAAATAGTCAAACACGTGAAACTCGAGCGCCTTTGGATTTGTTTTGAACAGGCTTGTGATTTCCTCAAAACTCTTCGATGGGTCATAGCATTCACCATCGAGATATTCACCATCCTTGAGGCTCTTTCCCCAATGTTCTGTCCCAGGTACGATTTTACCGGTTCGAGACATACCACCCTTGTTAGACACGAGGAGACGAACCCCGTCTATTTTTGGTTGAACGTAAAAAGGTTCGGAGATGTGTTTTTGGCGATCTTCCCATTTATGAGCCAGCATCGGTGTCACAGGGATTTCCTTCTGATTTTCCCACATAGTCTTCGCACGTTTGAGAGCGCTATCATATCCAAGCTTCACATGAATTGTGGAAACGGATTCTTTTCCACCGACCAGACCAGTCTTTTTAACGATTTGGGCGGTTCCGTCCGGCAGCTTCTCGACACTGATATTAAAATATCGCTGTCTGCCTTTAGAATCTGTTTTAAAAATTGTTTCCATTATTTATAGTAAGGGTAGATATGATTCCGGTCGTAAATTACGAGCGAATGGAGAGACTTAGGCCTCCCCCACCCACGAATATTCCATTAAATGCGAATACCGCGTGTATAGTTATTATAATATTAGCTGTGATTGGTCTCTACAAAAGGAGTGTTGATGTTAGTCAATCGAGGTCACGACATTATACTTGAGACATTCTTCGACGTTCAAATAGATATCCTTCTTCATAAGCTTCTTGAATTCCTTTTCTGGGATTTCAGTCTTTTCACCATAGACCTTCGTGATCATATCCATAAACTTGGAGCACGAATCCATTTCATTTTTGAGGTCCTCGAACTTGCCCCAGAAACCATTCGTGGACAATTGGTGAATGAGAATGTGGGCGTTCTTACCCATGCGACGTTCATGACCCCCGAGCAACATGAAGGTCGCAGCGCTACAACACGCCCCTTGAGCGATGGTGACAACCTTGACTCGGGACTTTTCGATGATGTTCATCGCACTGAGCCCAGCAAACATTTCACCTCCATCACTACAGATGTTGATTCTGATTTCTGGCTTAAATCCAGGAAAGTCGATAGATTGCTTCAACAATTTGTTTTCGAGTTTCTTGAACTCTTCGGTAAACTCTAAGATATCATCCGTCGTCACATCACTGTAAAAGAACATTTCATTTCCAATGATGCGAGTCGTCTTGAAATCATCTTCAGCGGCAGCACCGATTGGCAAAATGGTAGGAGCTGGCATCTTATGTTATGTATACGTATACACGTTTTAAGTAAGTTTTGATTGATAGTCCTTAATCTTCTTCTTGATTTGTGATACCTCTCGTGGTTTGAGTTTGTTTCCTATACACAAGTGATTAATGACATCAAAATCCTGTGGTGTGAGTTCGTAATGTGTGTACATTTCCATATTTCCATGTTTTGCATATTCTCTCATGAGTGAAAGTTCGTGGTGAGACATGCCATTTGTTTTTCTTGAAATATTTGCGAGTTTTTGGCTTCTCATTTTGTAATTACCATATTTTGTCCAAAAGCTACCGGGTCTTATGATGTTTTTGTCTATCTTTTCACCCAGGTAATATGAGGTAGTTGTTATTATGGAATTTGTAAAGTATAACATAGAATCCCAAAATCCGTTGTATATACTCGTGTCGTGTAAATCTGCATCCGAAAGAGCTTGTGAAATTTTGTGTATATTTACATTTGCCGATTCTGGATAATTTTCATGTACAATTCCCCATATGTGTCCATGTTCACACATAGCATCACTACTGTTTACCAATTCACGGTCACATAATAGTGATATGGCAACTTCTTTTGGTTCGACGAATTCATCTTTTTCATCTGAAAATTCTATGTAATGAAAAAAGTTATGTATGTTTCCTTTACACCTTTCTGCCGCTTTCATGGCGCCATACACACCCGGTCTCAATGAAGCAATTTGTTCGGGTGTACGTTTTGGTATTATTATGAGTTTGAAATTTGATATGAGATACACACTCGTTGAACATACTATAAATGACCCTTTTGTGAACGAGTTGCCTTCAGACACTTGATCTACAATTTGTCTTTGTGCAATTACTTCGTGTCTATAGTCGTCTAAATATGTATACATTTTAGAATTTTTTAGTTCTTCCTTAAATTTTAAATCGGGTGTTATTTCTATTGAGTTAGATTCATCTAACACAGAATTAAGTATGAATGTTTTACCCGCGCCACATGCACCACATATCATTACATTTTTACCTTCATTCACGTAGGTACGTAACAGGTCTATTTCTTTTTGGTGGAGCGTGTTGGGTGCAATCTTTTTTTGTGTTTTTATTTTAACGAAGGTATCCATGGTTGAAAAAGGAAATGATGATCTCGCTAATCAGGCTATAGATATTATTTTTGAAAATAATGCGATTCAGGACAGATTGATAGACCCAATAAAAAGGAAGGTTATCCCTTACCTATTATGTTTTGGTGTCTTTAATTTAACTTTGTTTGTATTGGTTGCTTTTATAGCTAGCCGTGTGTTCACTCATTCCTCTTCTTCGTCTTCTTGAGTACCGGATTCCACGTCAATCTCACTTTCTTCGACAACTGTCTTTTTTGGTACTTTATTTGTGAATGATTCAACAATACTCGACGCTCGTCGGCGAATTCCAGTATTTTTCAAAGGATCTCCCATACGCCTGCTTCCGGGCATAACACGACCCCGTAATTCATCGAGTTCATCCTTTAATTCTTGGTCAGTCATGTTTCTTTCTCTAGGATCCTTGAGAAGACTCAGAATGGAATATTCCTTAATCGCCTTGAATGGTAATATTGGATCGATGTGTAGGATTTCTGGTTTCTTGAATATGTCGTCATTGGGGAATTCGTAATCGAACGCTTTCAATATCTGCTTAGGTATAGGTGGACTTTGTTCGATAAGACGGTCCATTTCCTGTTGACAATCGTGAACCATTTCGGCACCATCCATACTTCTGTTTACGAGTGGAAGATTGAGTTCAAGTCTAATTTTACGCGACAATTTGCCGTACGACTGTGACGCGGAACGGTGACTTTCCATGAGTTCATTAATCTTAAGGAACTGCATGATTGTTGCGATGATACCAGCTATGAGATTTAAACCACCAATGATTGATGGTACGGACGAACGAATACTAAGCGGAAATTGTTCTTGTGCAAAGTTAGCCGTACCTGTGATGGTCGAAAGTACAATCACGGGAAGTGTGAACCGCATACTTAATTTTTGAAACATAAGGAAAGCTTGGTAATTCATGTATCTCCAACACGCGGCGGCTTCACCCCATTCTTTGAGAATCTTTTCTTGTTGTGTGTGCCATTTCTTTGGTGGTTCGGGTTTCTCTATGTCTTTGGGAAACCCCTCGATGGCGTTATTATTTTCTTGCTCCATATAAATAGATGAATATTATATTCTTCATTCACCTCGTATTATTTATTGCGACTCTCGTAATTCCTTTCCTGAAAAATACGCAGTTGCTTGAAATGTATAGCATACTCATACCATTCATCTTTTACCATTGGTCCGTGAATGACGACACGTGTGCACTCACGCAAATGGAAATGTACGTGACCGGAAATAACAAGGAAGAAACATTCTTTGGTCGTATCATGGGACCCATATATATGATGGAGGACACGGAAGCAAATAAATTTTTGAAAACTATATTGTTTTGCCTTTGGTTGTTCGTTCAATACAGACTTGGTCGAATTGATTTAAAATGAAACTAGCCTAAGTTGTGTACATTCATCTAAAAAACAAATGGATTACAAAGAACCTAAAAAACGGGTTACCAAGAATGATAAGAAACACAACAAACAAGTATATTCACAGAAACACATTAGAATAATGCAAGACATAGTATTAAAATCTAAGTCTATTAATAATGAACGCAAAGACTAAACACACGGCTATGCTCATAACTATATTCGTGCTCTTGCTCATAATTTTGTACATGCTCACGAAGCCTCAACCAGTGAAGCGAATTCATACGAGAGAACGCGTGCGTGTTCCAGTTCAAATACCGGTCGAACGTGAATTCAGAGAGCCACCAATCAAAGAATACAAACCACAACACATTCAGCAGATGGGTGTTCTCGTCGGTGAAAATAACGAGACTTTACCTTTGTATGGTAAGGAAGTTAGAGGTCGGAGAGATAGTTACCATTACTATACGGTAACACCCGGTGATCAGATGTACTCTCTTCCAGTGTCTATAGGTGAAAGAGACTGCATGGATGATATAGGATGTCAAGAAATTTACGGAAACGAAACCGTAAACGTTTTGGGACAAACTGGTGATTTTTCGGCGAAATTGTACCGAACCGATAATTTTTTCTAACTGGTTTTCTCTTCTGATTTAGGTATCATGCTCATGACTCTGTGAATTGTGTCGATGGTAACGAGTAAGTTCAGTACAAGACACGTTGCGAGCGATGCGTATCCAACTGGTTTCAACGGTACTGGAACCCCCCATCCTATTAAATTTTTACGCATAGCATTTGTTATTAAGATAAAACAACAAAGAATTGATAATGCGGACATTGAGTAATGTTTGTTTTTATCAAATGGGACGGTCACACTAAATGCATCTTGACCTGGAAATACTTTTATACCTAGTAGGTTTAATATAGGAAGAATAATAAAGGGTATCATATGTTATTTACATATATTTTATATCGAGGCCGAACTTCGTTTTCATGAACCGAATCGCATCTCGCATGTTTGGTTCGCTCCATAAGAGCCACCTCGACCAAAATCCCGCTGTCTTCAAACCCGAGATTCCCCAATCCTCGAGTTTGCTCTTCGTCACCCGTAACATGCGTTCGTGTACCTTCTGTGGATCACTGAATTTACGAGTATCTCCACCACCGTGTCGTAACACATAGAGACGCATACGCATGGGGTCTTTGTGTATGGTATAGTCTGTGTATCCTTTACCACCAAAGTCTACGTAATCACCGTCTTGGAAGGTTACTCTATACTTCTTATCACGCATCGGACTTTTCTTGAGAGTGACTTTCATTATTATGTACATCTGAAAATTTTCTAAAAAATTATTTTTTTTTTCAAAACTTTTTTCTTTCAAAAGAAAGTTTCTAAAAAATTATTTTTTTTTCAAAACTTTTTTCTTTCAAAAGAAAGTGTAAAAAATAAAAATTTTTTTTTCAAAACTTTTTTCTTTCAAAAGAAAGTTTCTAAAAAATTATTTTTTTTTCAAAACTTTTTTCTTTCAAAAGAAAGTGTAAAAAATAAAAATTTTTTTTTATTCATTTTCGAGGAGACCACTGAATAAATTTAGGATATCGGCAAAATAGTCGAACGATGCACCTACAAAATTACCTTCGTAATTGCGTCTCAGTATGTTATTGGTATCATATATGACAAAGAGAGCAAACAGTGGTACGATGAGTTCAGAGTATTTCTTACCCGTGAATAACCTTACCAAAATCAAACCTATGAGACACGTGAACAAAATCGAACCAAGCATTCGAAGATCATATCCGAGTGTGTATGTGATGACACCTAATACAAACATAGTGATGAAAATCGTGACTGCATCAAGTAAAGCTTCTTTTACGTCTCTCTTACCCCGTGTACCCAAGAACATACCCGCGACTGCAGACAAAGCAGTGAAAAGCATGAAACGCGTGATAATGTTCTTTGTAAACGCAAACATGAGAAGTGCGACAAACCACGCAACCATGTATGTGAGTGCATTTTCGGCGACAGCCTTACTCATTTTTGGATCTTCTATGGTAGCCTTCGCAAAGCCGTATGCCACGAGTGACTGAAATATCAAGTTTGCGAACACCTTTGATAGGAACATTCTATTACTATACACATGTAAATTAATTTACTTTTTCAAAAGGAGGTAGTGGTGGTACAAGTGAATACCATTAATGTACAAACCAATGGAGAGTGGTATCAACAAAGCTGGTCGCTTTTTGTACACGGCTGGAAGTGCCATGATCACCGCGAGAAGCACCATGCTAAAATAAATCACTGGTGGCGCAATCAAACCAGTCTGTGTTCTCGTGAGACCCATGAAGAAACGTTTATCGAGTGTGTCGACTTCGTCAGTTGGTTCTGGTGCGTAGTATTCTTTTCCTTTATAACCCGGCATTTATTATATATGAAGAAAATATTGAAATATCTACTATGTTCGGCTGTATTGGTGGCGTTCGATTACTTTAAGAATCCAATTGACCGCCTGTACTTTAACAAACCCCTCAGACCACTCGTTGGAATTCGAAACACACTCATAGATATGTTTTTTCATAGACCATTTTACTACCCAAAGGATTACAGTGATTTATGGATTATTCGTCTGTACTACAGAGAATTAAGGGACGCTGTTATTTCTGGTATGAAAAATGCTAAAAAGTATTATTTTCATGATGATGATTCGTGGTTCGAAAAGAATGAAAATTATTACTATTACAAAATCGAAGACTTTCCGCTCATAAAGAAACGAATCGACATGATACCATGTGTTGCGGGTGGAATGATCGCAGTGATGGAAGGTCCCATGTCTATACCACCCCACCGCGCAGAACACAATTTATATCTGAGATACCATCTCACACTCGAAGGTACGAGTACACTCGATACCGAATACGAGACACACGAGCACAAGGCGGGCGAAGATTTGTTATTTGATCACTCGAGATACCATAAAGTTGAAAAGACCACGGATGATAGAAGAATTGTGTTGATACTCGACATTAAAAGATTCTAAATTATGAGATGATGCCTACACACAGCCTCGTATGTTTCACATCCACCTACGAGTTCTAATTCATTTGTGTCTACGAGACGTTTTGTAAATGGACCTGGTGTCCCGTCTTTACAACGCATACACAACGCTGATAACTTCGTCACGCTATCGGAGATGGGTATACAATCTATGACTTCACCAAATTTTTCTTGTTTATAATCTGCATCTAGTCCTGCGAGTATGATCGTCTTATTTAGAAAAATGCACATCTGTACAAATCCCTTCAGATTAACAAAAAACTGAGCTTCGTCCACAGCGACGACATCTGAATCACAGAAATTTTTATCCAATAGCGCATCTGCGAGTTTGTTTACTTTGAGACAATCGAAATCAATACCATCATGACTATGTATGACGTCCTTTTCTGATCTCGTGTCTTTCGACGAGTTTATCACAGATATGCTTTTACCGAGAACTTTGTATCTCTTCAGACGTCGGATGAGTTCCGACGTCTTACCTGAGAACATATTACCTATGATTATCTCAACACTCATCTTATATGATTTTGGTGTCTTTTGTTTAACTAAGTCAACATGTGAGTTATATAAAATCAAACATGTTTCACAGGGCTTCTTATAAGGGAAGAGAGGGTGTTTATTTTCAAAATTCAGGAAAAGTGTGTTTTGAAAATAAAATTTTTGATAGCATTGCAGACGCAATTAAATTTTTCGGAAGATAAAGTATGACGAAGATCATCACGGCGAACTTCCTTATCTGGAAGGGTATGGATTTACAGAGTGAATCCAGGACGAAGAGACCCAAGATCAAATTAAAGGGTAAATATGAATGTCCAGCGTGTTTGGACAAACATAAAATTTATTGTCCGGATACGGATTCATATAGGAAATGTAGACGCTGTGATGGATCTCGCATCATTAATTATGATTGGTTTGATTAAATTATATGTAATAAATAAGATGACCCTCACTGATCAGGAAATATCTAAGAAGATTCGCGAACTGCGAAAAACGAAGGGTCCTATGTATGCACCCCTTACATATTTCAGAGGGCTCAAGACACTCAAGGACGTAGAAACTAGGTACATGAAAATGAAAAAGAAGACATATACGAAATTTTCTACCGATAAAGGCGTGAAGACACGCACCTCTTCGTACACGAAACGATTCCGCGAAAAATACCCGAACGCAAAATCCCTCCCCGAAATAGCGAAGGCGACCAAGATACCATTGAAGACACTGAGAACCGTATACGATCGAGGTCTTGCCGCGTGGAGAACCGGGCACCGACCTGGTGCTTCTCCACAGGCGTGGGCCTATGCGAGAGTGCATAGTTTTGTGATGAAAGGGAAGACGTATTACACGGCGGACCGGGATCTGGTTTGAGCACCTCTCATTAAACTCGCAACTGTTTTAGCGCTGGGCGTCTTCGCGGTCTTCGCGGTCTTCGCGGTCTTCGCGGTCTTCGCGGTCTTCGCGGTCTTCGCGGTCTTCACGGTCTTCACGGTCTTCGCGGACCCGGTTTGTCTCATTAAACTCATGACCGTGTTAGCACCGGGTGTATTTATTCCGTTTACATTCCGCTTCGCACTCAGATTATTTTTTACGCTGTTCGCCCATGTGACCTGTTTAGTGGTCCTGGCGCGCTTGACCCGACTTGGTGGACTTGGTGCACTGTTTCTATCTCGTTTTGCACCAGCTCTAGTAGTGAGACCTATACCAGCGACCGCCGCGAGTTTACCCCTGTTTTCTGGGCTTATTATGTTCATATATCTATCCACTTCACCCGGTAAATAATCAGCAAACTCGATGAGTTTCTTTTTCAAATTCGCTTTTGTGATGGGTGTGAGTATCTTATACGAATTTTTGTTTACTAGTTGAGCCAAACTTTTGAAACCTCTTGGTAGCTTTGGTTTGGTTTTTTCTATTCTATTCACTCCTTCCCGAATGTTTTGTGGTAAAGATTTTTTAGACTCTTCTTCAAAACGTTCCTTTGGTATTTTTACTGAACCATTTAACATGCATGCACTACCTTTTATGTTTACACACGACGATCTAGATTGGAATTTAACATTACTCTTACCCGTGTATACAACAAACCCCGTTATACCATCTTCTATCATCGTCTTGACAGCCACATTCATCTTTGCGTTTACGTATAAACCCGTAGCTATACCCATTCTATCACCACTAGCCACTATCGTGTTGTATTTACCCGCGTATATGAACTGCGACAAGTCGCCTATAGTTTTGAACATGGCTGGATATTGTGGGATGTCTACTTCCTTTCTTTTATTGCCGCGTCCCTTGAACGCCGTTTTCACTTCATTTTTCATGGAAAGTATGCTTCTGTAGTTTGAAAACGACTTGGCCGCTTTAGCTGCTCCCACATGTATATTAAATGTGACAGATTTGTTAAAGTTTGAAAATTCACTGGTAAATAACTGTTTAAAATATTTGAATTTTATACCCTTTGTTACTTTATCATGGAGTAAATCATAATAGAACACTCTTATTATATCATCTGTGAGTGGTATGTTTGGTATACCAGGTATGTTTTGTTTTGGAAAAAATGAACTATTTGAATTTGAGTTACCAACAAACTCAACTCCGTCATACTCTCTTATAAATTTGATGAACGCCTCCATGTTTCCTGCGTTCATTTTAACGTTGTAATTGTTACCCGCTATACCTCCATTTGCTTTACTCGAGGCAACGTTTAAAACCATGATTTTAAACATATCAAGCGTTGATTTTGAGTTTGATTTGTTCGTTGATTTTGAGTTTGATTTGTTGGGGGTGGTGGGTTCTCTAGTAGTTATTGAAGTGATAGGTGTGTAACCAAGTTTAGTTTTTGACGATGGAATTATTTCTTGGGACACATATATAGTTTTTCCTTCCAATGTCATGGTATACACGAATGGTCTAAAATCGAAAACTATGCTTGCATAACACAAATCTCTTTTTCTTTTATTTATAGATTGACCTTTGTTATAAACTCTGTTAAATAGGTAAATTCGACTTTCTATGTAATTACGAAGACTCCAATTTTTGGATATAGTAACACCCGGATCACACATTCTCGGTGTGTTATAAAGTACGGGTATGTTTGCCTTTTCTATCGTGTGTGCGAGTGATATTCTATTTTCTTGATCTATGGAGGTTAGCCAATATTTAGAATTTTCAGGTGTTATGAGTGGATATTGCGATTTACATTGCCTGTGTATAGATATACATTTACCTTCTATTTCATTTATAACGTCTATGAGCATTTTGGCTTCAAAGCTGGTGTTTTTCTTACCCTCTGTGATGTCTCCTATTTCATTTAGGTTGTAATACAGTGATTCACCATTTGAGGTACAAGGACGTTTTGCTGACATCTTAAAATAAACACACAAAAAAATACCTAAGTCATGTTGACCACCATGAATAATCAATCGACTCAATCAAAGATGAACGCCGAATCTATTGCTACCTACATCGCTAACCTTGAAAAGGAGAACACTGAACTCAAAGAGCGTCTCCGCAAATGTGAAGAAGAAAAGGCTATCCTGGAATATGAAACCATGCTTCACTACGCTCAAGTGAGTGATGAAGAATCCGTTGCATCCGACTCTGACTCCGAATATGAAACGGAATCTGAACCTGAATCTGAATCTGACGATAACTTCTTTGTCTGTTACAACTTACCTCTCACTGAAGCTTTTGATGAGCTCGCCAAAGAGGAAGAAAATGAATACAAGAAAGCTGTATACGAAAGAGCCGCCAATCTTATCTACCACCTCGATTTCAAGGTAACCAAAGGCGAAGAACTTTCCCACATGTGTGGTATCGGAAAGGGTACCATCCGAAAAATAAATGAATTTCTTGAAACCGGTGAAATTAAGAGATTCAAGACATTCACGACAAATGAGAATATCGCGGAACAATTGGATTTACTCGCACAGTCCGAGAAAAATACCCACAAGAGTGCGGCTTATAAGAAGGCTGCCGAGTCTATTCGAAAACTCAATTTTGAAGTCACGAATGGTACCGATATTTCACAAGGACCCAACAAAGTACCGGGTATCGGCAAAGGCATCTCAAATAAGATTGATGAATACATCGTGACTGGTAAAATTAAGAAGCTTTCTCGCTAGAAGATAACAATAAATAGTTGTAATGAAAAAAGAAGTACATCTACAGAATTAAAGATTTTATGCGTAATGATTTCATGAGATATATCATAGGGGATTGTTTAGAAAAATTGGATGTAGTAAAAAATGATACGGTGACTACCATATATTTAGATCCTCCATTCGATAGCGGTAGAGATTACATGATGTCTAAGGATGATTCAACTGGATTTTCTGATACATGGAAAGGTGATGATTATAAAAACTTTATAACTCGGGTCATAGACAAGTGTTTACCAAAACTCACATCGAATGGTACATTGTTTTTTCACATTTCAGCGGATCGCATGTTTGTCCCCGAACAAATACTCAGAGACAAATTCAAATACGTGCAGCCGATATTTTGGAAGAAATGTCGTTCAAAGAACAACGTGAAAAAGAAACTCGGTGCAACGATAGACATCATTTTCAAGTGCACAAATTCAAAGTCTCCTAAATTCAATGTGGTGTATCAACCACGTGATGAAAAGTATCTCAATAATTCGTTCAACAATAAAGATGAACGAGGTAATTATTCTCTCGGGCATTTAGTCACGGAAAATACGAAGAAAGGGTACATGTATTCGTTTGAGTTCAATGGAAAAGTGTTCAATCCTGTGTCGGGGTGGCGTATAAAGAAAGAAGAGCTCATAAAATTAAGAGACGACAATCGTTTACATCCTCCAAAGACTGAAAAATCTAAGCTGTATAAAAAGATTTATTTACACGAAACGGAAGGTAAACCGTGCACCGATCTATGGGATGATATTCATTCGATTGGACAGGGATCTGAATTGAGATCTTATCCAACCGCTAAACCCATTCAATTGCTAGAGAGAATCATATCTATTTCAAGTGACGAAGGAGATTTGGTCATGGATCCAATGTGTGGTTCCGGTACGACCGCGAAGGCGTGTAAAAATTTAAATAGGGAATGTATACTCATAGATATGAATGATAATACCGATATAATTAATAATAGATTACAATAGGTTCTCGTATAAATTTCTCTAATGAAAGTGGTTTATCCTGTTGAAGCTTTACACACAAGTGTGAACCCTTATTCAGTATAGCCCTCACACCATTATTGAGCACGAGTCTAATTCGCAAGTTTCTACTCCCAGGAATTACACACGACGTGTTTGTATTCACCGGTTCTACAAATTTTTTACATGAACCAAATAGTTCTTTTAGTTCATTTTTATGAAACATCAAGAAATATCTCTTTTTTACAAAGTTTATGCATATATAATCGCAATCATAATTATTTATTATGTGATCAGTGTACTTATTTACATCTGTAAATTTGATGAGCATATTTGATAGTTTATTGATCATAAACCTGACATCTTTTTCATCCCCGTGTGTTTTGTAGTACTTTTTGATGTCGTCAAGTAGTTTTTTGCTACCATCGTTTTCGTGTATATAAGATTTATTGAGCCAATCAAAAGACCCATTGTTGCTATTTTTTGTTTTTATGGAAATGCGTAGTCCACGGTCACTCACGGCATCGGCGGTATTTTTAGTCCCTCCTCGATGTTCGAGTTTTCCAAGTTTTTCTCGTACACACGAAAATTTAGGATCTGTATTTATCATGTGTATGAGAGAGTGTTCACCATTCACACCGTCATGGTGGCTACTGCCGTCGGTTTTGTACCCCATTTATATATTTTTAATAATTCATAGTCGACTTAGGCTTTTATTTATCTTCATCTATCAACATTCTTCGCACCTCATCATACACGACACTCAATAGTGCTACCTTATATGCAAGAAATCCAACGAATGTTGCTCCGTAGTCAAAATCAAATGCAAAAGGTGCGCTATTCCACACAGTTTCAAATACAGCGGTTCCTATTGGAGCTAACAATTGTTTTTGAAAAGATGCATTTTCTATGTTATCCACATGATTTTCGAGGAGTGATATGTAGGCCAAAGACGTAGCGACACCGATCGTAGAAGACACACCCTGTTCTGCACCTTGTGTGATGAAATACATAGATGTGAGTGCACCCCCGTACGCGACGGTCATGCGATTGATACGTTTTTTGAGTTTATCGTAATCATTTATTGGTTGAGATGTGGCTCGTACCACTGCGTTATGGATCGACCACATTGTTTACATAAAGACCATTGTCCTTAAATATTTTCCAATTGTAAATCCGATGATATTTGTTAGGTTTTCACCCACTGAATAGTGCCACGTGTGTTCGGTGGAGTTTTGTATACCGAGTCCGCGATGTACATCTATAATCATCTGAGATAAAGATTACGTTCCCCTTATGAGTAAAATGTCTGAACTTCAAGTGAAAAGACTTGTTCAACATGCTATTGTTCCGACTCGGGGTTCTGCTCATGCTGTTGGATATGATTTATATAGTGTTGAAGATTGTAGTATACCACACGGCGGTCGCCTTCTTGTCGGGACAGGGGTCGCAGTTGTTCTCCCAGTGAATGTCTACGGACGTGTCGCACCGAGATCTGGACTCACTGTGAAACATGGTATTCACGTGGGTGCAGGTGTGATTGACCCAGATTATACGGGTGAAATTAAGGTCGCTCTTTTTAATCTCGGTGACGCTCCTTTTGAGATTAAGAAGGGGGATAGGATTGCGCAGCTCATCTTGGAAAGGTGTGAAACGCCATACGTCCGTGAAATCACTGAAATCTGTGAGACTGAGCGTGGTGCCGGAGGTTTTGGTTCGACGGGTGTTTAATATCTTTTCCGTTCATCACAGAACCACATCATTTCTTCAGTGGGCATGAACAGAATATTCTTTCGCATCGTCATCCATAGTTGTGCTTGGTTTACGTTTGGGTAACTCCAAAGAAGCCACCGTTCCCAGTACCCCGCACGAAAGGGATCATCCCAATTCTCTTCCGTGCTGGTGTCTGCGTAGAGCATACCTCGATGTATTTCATATGGGTCCGTTTCGATTCGAAGGCCTTTTGGTATCTGTGCTCCTCTTTGAAGGAGGTGTTCTCGCATGAGAGATGGATCTCTATGATCTGTGTAGTCCGGTGTCATGAGAGATCCAACATCGATTGTCTTCCTATTTGGGAGTAACACCCTGTATTTACGTGAAACTAACGGACTTTGTGTGAGTACGACGTGCATATAAAGTAGTGTAGTTTTTAGTTTTTAACTTAAAACGTGATTATTTTTACCCAAGTTGGAGAATGTCGTCTAAAAATTAAACCATGCTTGAAATCCTGAACTCGGCTATTGGTACTGGCGGTCCGCTCGTCATCGAGCATCGAGGTAAGATACTAGTTGAAAATTGTGTACTTATAAGTACCGATCACATCGAACGAATGAAGAAACGCATCAAGACTCTCGTGTTTAGTAAGATTGAACAAACATCTGATCGATCCTTTTCAATTTCTTAACCACAAATTGCGTTTCTATCATGCACATGTACGCATAGGCAACCAAGAACTCAAGATTATGTAATTTTTCATAGAGCTTTCGCGTAAACATTTTCAATGTGTAATTATCCCTCTTGTTCCACGTTTGTTCTCTCGTCGTCGTTGTAGTTCTCGCCATTTTACAACAAATAGAATTTTTTAGATACACTTGGCGTGTGACCTATAGTTTCTGCAGTTATTTTTCGAGCGAGTTTATCGTCACCTTTTGTTTCTTTCAAATGCTTCTCAAATAGTTGCATACTTCCAGCTGTTCGTATATCCTTAAGTTGTATGTTTTCATTTCCAACTATTTTTCTTAAGAGGTCTCGTACTCTTTCGTATTTCGCATTACCAACGAGTAATCCATCTCGTCTTTTTGAAAGTGCGCTATGTAACACATGGTCATGAGCTTCAAATAGGCGCCTTTGACCCGATTTTGCTGGAAAATCAAATACAACTGTTTCGCCGTCATTTTTGAGTTTTACATGCTTACGCTCTAGACCAAAGGCCCCTAGTGCACCTGTATCACGTTCGGCGACACCCGAACGAAGATATCCACTTGATATCATGCGAAGTGCAAGTGCGTCATCCCATGATGGATGTCCATTTTGAGACAATATACGAGTCGTTGATGATTTTATTTTAGAGAAATTAATATCTGTTGCTCTCTCTTTACGCTTCTTCCTTTGTGCATCTAGGTATTTCTCGTGGTAATAATAATGCGTTTTGCCTTGCCTGTCCATCGCCGTTGCCTGTAGCTTTGCGTGTTTTGGATACACTTTGACATTTGTGTATGCAGGTGGTATACCCAATTTCTGACATCGACTCTGTTCCGGATCTGCTAATTTCACGCCGTCCCTGTAATAGACGCCTCTCTTTCGAGTAATCATTATTATGTATAAAGATAAATGTTATAATCTATGTATGCGGTCGTATACGTCTCTTGACGGAATAACGATAAAGGTGGGTGAGAATGCAAAAGAAAATGATGCGCTCACACAATCGAGTTTTCCAAATGAGTGGTGGATACACGTAGACGGAGAAGCTGGTTCACATGTGGTAGTGTGTTGCGAAGATACTATATTGCCCCGTGAAACTAAAAGGGATGCCGCAGCGCTTGCAGTGTATCACAGTAAATTGGCAAAGTCGAGAGTAGCGCGCGTGAATATAGTACGTGTAAATCAGGTATTAAAATGTGACAGAATTAAGAATCATGGACAAGTATACTTAGATGGACCTGTCACACAACTCACCGTGTTTCCAAATAAGGAATTAGAGCGATTAAAGAGACTGCGTTCCTAGTTAAAAGTTAGATGTTTATTTAATCTATAAATGGTAGATACAGACTTTAAAAATGTAATCACCAAATACAAGGATGACTTGATTAATGATATAGAAAAAACTTTATCTGAATATGGACAGTGGCCGAATGCCGCTGGAATACAAACATTGCCAAAATTATTCGAAAATACAGGTAAACATTGGCAAGTTGTAAAGGAATCATTCATTGAGGCGTGTAGTAAAAAGCCGGATAAAGTGATATCTTGGGCATATATTCAGAGACCTGGCATAGAAAATCCAAACTACCCTGGATGGCACGCGCATGGTGAATATAGAAAAGATGGTATGGCTTCAGATTGCGGTGTAATGTACTTGGATAGATTCGAAGAAGGAACTATGTTCAAGAAGGGTAGTAAAGAAATTATAGGTGATCCAACTCCGTTTGTATGGCACATGTTTTCACCACTTGATGTACACTGCCCTCCTAAATGGGATCCAACATCTGGTATAACGCGCTATGTAATAGCAGCGGATGCAATACGTCACCATTTTAGAAGTTCATCTACCTTTTGGGAAATTTAAAGATGTAACTTTATTAGTATATATGGTAAACATATGGAAGGCGGTACACAATCCAGATAAATCTATATGTTTGGCACATAGGTACGAAGAGGATGTAACGGTAGTAGAAATTACACCATCTAAAGTGTGGAATGAGAGGGTATGGAGTTTCATACAATTTCTATTTGTATGTCAATTTATGACTATATTAGCATTTGCTGGTACATTTGAATTTCCTGTAGTACCAGTGACAAGTTTATCCTTTTCTGTAGGTGTGTTAAGTACATCTAATGGTGAATATGTTCAAATGCTCATATTATTACACACTTTATATTGTTCGATTGCACTTGCATATTCTATTTTATTCGGGGATGTTTGTATGTTTGCTGTATCTATAGCGTATATAGTAACATATGTAGCATACTTCATTTCATTAAACTGTGTTTAGTCTTGACCTTCACACCTTTGGTGCATGATACGTGTAGCTGCGACTATTATGACTGGTATTAACACCATAAAGATAATGATACCAATTGTGATACCCATAACTTATAATAACGCGGTATTTATTGTATAGATGAGTAATGACCTGCAATGTAATATACGTCCTGGAAACCAAGATCAATCAATTTCTCTGCCGCAATTCTGGCTCTTTGACCAGTGTTGCAGTAGACGAGTAAACCCTTCTTTGGGAGTTCCGATGTTGTTTTAGAGTTCATTTTATTCACTGGTAAATGAATTGCACCCCTATAGTGTCCTAGCCTGTATTCCGTTATAGTTCGAACGTCAATGACTTTCTTTATTTTACCACTCTTTATCATTTTTTTAGCTTCTTCTGCCGAAACAAGGTTTTCTCCTGTGAATGTGTATGCAATGGCGGCTGCGCCGAGTGCTATGATGAGTGGGAGCATTTATATATACACATAAAGAATTGTATCGAATGTAATTCATGAGTCTTCAAATTAAGAAGCTATACCCGGATGCTATCATACCGACGAGGACTTCACCTGGTTCGGTGGGGTACGATTTATATAGTATGGAAGAAATAATGGTTCCGCCTATGGAACGGGCTTTCGTGAGTACCGGTGTGTGTGCGTGTTTACCACGCGGTGTATATGGTCGAATCGCACCACGTTCCGGTCTTACACTCAAACATGGTATACAAACAGGAGCCGGAGTTATTGATCCCGATTTTACGGGTGAATTGAAAGTTATCCTATTTAATCACGGGAGTGAACCGTTCGTCATTAAAAAGGGGAATCGTATTGCCCAAATGATTTTAGAGCGATGTGAAACGCCGCTCATAGAAGAGGTTGAAGAATTAAAACAGACACAACGCGGAGAACGCGGGTTTGGTTCTTCTGGAAATTAGTTCGAGAATGCAATTCCAGCCATACCATCTTTTATGCGTAAAATATTGTAGTTTACACCATAAACTCTGTACAAACCGTCTCTCGCATCAGACTTAGGAGATTGGATAGTCAGTTTAGCGTTATCAATTCGAGAGAAGTTAAGGCTTCCACTTGGTTGTGCGCGATTCATAGTGAGACAGAAAGGCCACGAGAACACTGGGAGTGCATCGAGTGTGGATGGCGCAACAGTCGTCGTGTGCATTTCGTGAACAACATTGTGGTGGAACGTGTTGGACATATTTTCGAAGAGGGCCAAACCGTTGATGTAAAGGGATGCTTTATCAAAGCTGTAATCATTTGACCACCCTGTACCGGATACATTTGATGTGGTCAAGTGGAGAGATTTGATTGGGTGGTTGAAATATGTAAGATCAATGGACGTATCAGTTTTGGTGACTGGTTGGTATTGAATCTGGGTTATAAGGAGTTCATGGTCTTGAGTTGTAAAATGCTCGCGTTCAGCGGTATCTAAATACGCATACATACCATAAATTTTTGGGGTCGCACCCAAATTCTGGAGTTTGCTTCTACACTTTATTCTCAATTCGACATCGTGGTACTGCAACGCCACGAGTGGGAGCGACTTTGTCCAATCTTCGCTGAAGAAGAATGGGATTATGTAATAATCGGACTTTGAACCACTGACACCCTTTGCGTTGTCGGAAATTTCAGATGTAGTGACTGTAAAAGTCGATTTAGCTTGGCTATCTCTAAGCATCACATTGTGAATACCCTGAACATAGAGAGAGTCCATCCGGCATACTTCTTGGCCACCTATATGCAAACTAAATTCAGTGAGAGACGTGTCATCCGTGGAAATAAGACCTTCGGTGTTTACACCAGGTGTATTAATACCACCTTTTTCAATCCACACGTAACTCAAAAGATCACCCTTGGAACGAATTGGGACTACAATTTCATTTCCGCCATTAAACGTACCAATGTAATCCATGCGCTCTGGTTTGATAGCAAAGTTAGTGTGTCGTTTGTAGTTTTGGCGCCAGAAGCTCACTTGTGGGTCACCGGTTATATAGGCATCCTGAGCCCCCACTGAAACAAGATCGACAAGTGCAGCTGACATAATTATTATTAAACGATATTAAAATTTTAGGTACATAACGAAGTATGGTTGTATTTCAAGCACTCACCTGGGAGACGAAAGATACAGATGACGAGCACTTGATCAGTATCTTTGGTAAAACAAAAGAAGGTAAATCGGTGTGTGTCACTACTGCATTCACACCTTATTTTTTCGTGAAGCTTCCGAAAAATGTGACCCAGCAAAGAGTGCAAATCATATACAACAAAATTGAAAAGGCGTGTCCTGGTTGTCTTTCCAGTTATAACACGATTCACCGCAAAGATGTCTGGGGATTTCAAAATAATGAGCAATTTCCGTATCTTCAATTATTTTGTAAGAATCTTGCTTCGAGGAGGATGGTTACTGGTAGATTGAGACGCCCTTTACCAGATGAAACTATTAAACTCAAGATGTATGAATCCAATTTGGATCCGGTGTTGCGACTCATGCATAGAACTGGGATTCAGTCAACTGGGTGGTTGGACAGTGGTGATGAATGTTATTCATCTCATAATGCACATGTAGACATAGATTTAGAATGCAAAAATTGGAGGACACTTACACCGATCGAAAATCCAGAAACAGCCCCATTTGTGGTTGCGTCGGTAGATATTGAGTGTAACAGCTCAACTGGTAAATTTCCGGATGCCGATATTGAAGGTGATGCATGTTTTCAAATTGCAATTTCTCTTTGTAAATTTGGAAGCGATGAGCCCTATGATAAGACCTGTCTCTGTTATAAAAAGACAGACCCAAATCTTGAAGGCTCTACTATAGTATCATATGACACCGAGCGTGAAATGCTCGAAGCATTTAGAGACTATTTACACGAAAAAGAGGTTGACATCATAACTGGTTGGAACATCTTTGGTTTTGATCTTGAATACCTCATGAAAAGAGCTATCATCACCAAATGTAACCTCAAGTTTTTTCAATTGAGTAAATTGCGTGGACACAACTGTGAACTAACAACTAAAAAATTATCATCGAGTGCCTTGGGTGACAATGACTTGAAACTTGTCAGTATGCCTGGTCGATTTATTTTTGATCTATTCCACGAGGTAAAGAAGGGATATAAACTTGATTCATATAAACTTGATAATGTATCTAAACTGTATCTCGGAGACAACAAGATTGATATGCCCGCGAAGGAGATGTTTGCTCGATACAAGGAAGGCGACCCTGTAAAATTGCGGGAAGTTGCGGAATATTGTATTAAGGATACCCTTCTTCCACATAGACTTTTGTCTAAACTGTGTATCCTGATTAACCTCCTGGAAATGGCGAAGGCGACCTGGGTACCCCTGTGTTATCTCGTGGAACGGGGTCAACAAATCAAGGTGTTTAGTCAATTGACGAAGAAGGCACGAGAAATGGGATTCATGGTTCCAACGATTCAGTATGGTCAACTGGGTGACCAAGGATACGAAGGTGCGACTGTTCTCGAAGCGCAAAAGGGTGCATATTATAAACCGATTACAGCTCTAGATTTTGAAGGTCTGTATCCTTCGATCATGATGGCGCACAATTTGTGTTATTCGAGTCTCGTAATGGACCCAAAGTACGAAAATGTACCTGGCGTGGAATACGAAACATTTGAGATTCCTGTGCCGAGTAAGGTTGAGGGGCAGCCTCCTACAAAGAGAGTGTGTAAGTTCGCACAGGGTGTGCCGACACTTTTACCGAGCATTCTCCTTGAATTGAAACAGTTCAGAAAGCAAGCGAAGAAGGATATGGCGGCGTCTACTGGTGCACTCAAAGCCATGTATAACGGTAAGCAATTAGCTTACAAAATCAGTATGAACTCTGTGTATGGGTTCACTGGTGCATCGAAGGGAATGCTTCCGTGTGTGAATATCGCATCTACCGTGACGACAAAAGGTCGGAGTATGATTGATGAAACGAAGGAGTATGTGGAAAAGAACTTTCCGGGTGCTAAAGTGAGGTACGGTGACACCGATAGTGTCATGGTCGAATTTGATGTGGGTGATCGTAAAGGTCTTGAAGCCGTTGAGTACAGTTGGGAGATTGGTGAGCGCGCCGCTGAAGAATGTACCACACTTTTCAAGAAACCGAATAATTTGGAACTCGAAAAGGTGTATTGGCCCTATTTTCTCTATTCTAAAAAACGATACGCCGCAAAGCTGTGGACACAAGGAAAGGACGGAAAGATGAATATGGATTACATTGATGTAAAGGGTCTTCAGCTCGTGAGACGTGATAACACGGCACATGTAAGAGAGGTGTGTAAGGAACTCTTGGATGTCGTACTTGAAAGTAGTGATACCGAACCACCGAAAGCACTCGCACTTCAGAGAGCCATCGAACTACTGGAAGGTGATGTACCGAACGAAAAGCTCACACTTTCACAGAGTTTGTCTGATTCATACAAAGTCAAGGGACACGGTGTATCTATAAATAGCCCCGGTATCAAAGACATAAACCAAGCGCATGTGCAGGTTGTCCGTAAAATGCGCGAGAGGCAACCTGGTTCAGAACCACAGTCAGGTGACCGAGTGCCTTACATTCTTGTGAAGACGGACGACCCAAAAGCAAAGGCTTTTGAAAAATCAGAAGATCCAAAATATGTGAAGGACAATAATGTACCTATTGACTATGAATACTATTTCATGAATAAATTTATAAATCCAGTGTGTGATCTTTTGGAACCATTATTTGAAGACCCCAAAGAGGAAATATTTGGTGAGATTCTTACCAAAATTAAACCCAAACGAAGACCAAAAAAACAAAAGGAGACACCTCTCGATGAACTCCCATTTAAAAATTAGGCGCTATACTGTAATAAGGGTATGCGGGTTTCTGATAATCTGAATAAGGTATTTAATGATGAGGTAGAGAAAGCGTGTCACGAACGCATGTTAATTTACGCACAATCAATATCTACTATTCACAACATACCACTTAAACTTTTGTTACGGGATTTGCCAAATCCGGGTGGGTATTGTTTGGGTATTAAAAAGGGTGGTCAGCCGTGTACAAGGAAGGCGAGTCATGATGGGTTTTGTTTATCACATGCAGCTTCTTCTAAATTGCATGAACCTGTGAATGTAAATACAGCCACAATCAGACATAATCATGCATTTCCACCCTTGTTTAAGGTTGGATGCCCGGCATGTGAATCTTCATCTAGTAACCAATTTAGAGACTTGAAGCTTATGATGTAATATGAGGAAATCGGATATCCTACTAAATTCAATTGATGCATTTTATGGTACCCCCGAGAATGGAAAAACACTTTCACAAATTCTTTCAAAGACGGGTGGTATTTCTCTTAGAAACCTTGAATGGTTTATCACAAACTATTCTAAGAAAACAAATTTGATGTATAAAACAATCGATGGTAAGATTTTCAGTGTACACTGTGCTTACAAGTCGACACTCGACGGATATAGCAAAAAATTATTCGACCCATTTTGTCGTTCCGATAAGATTTCGTATAAAATACCTGGTACAAATGATGAAATTAATACGACTGTTGCACAGCTCAATTTCATCAAGTGGTGTATTAAGAATGGTATTATTTCTTACATAAAAGAGCACAAAGATACTCTATTCGGGAAATGAAGCAATCATGGTAGGCTGACCTTCTCCACCTAAAACGATTTCTCCAGTTGGTACACCTGTACCGTATTCACCAATAGTATCTGAATACGATAAAGGTTCAACTCTTGTACTGAGATACCCATTTTCAAAAGTGAGAGTAGTGTATGTAGTGTAATATATATGACAGGTAAATTCTTCACTTGTGCCGTAATATGGATTAAGTGTGCATTCAAGCGTAGTTCTGTTGTTTTTAATATTTGTAAAGTCGAGACTTCCCGATGGATCTACATTACGTGGATTCATTGAAAAACTGTACGTGAATATATTTCTAGGCGAACCATGAAATTTATGATTTACTGTGGTCAAATATCTGTAGTAATGTGAATCTGGGTTGTTTATGTTTGGTAAATCTTCACCATTTATAGTAAATTTTGAATTTATAGCTATATCATCTGATATCGAATCATTTGATTTTATATAATATGGAAAGGGTGTAAAGTTAAATCTATTGTGATAGTAATGATAAGTCTCTTGTGTTGCAGTCACATTACTCGCAATAGTCTCATCTTCGAATAACTTGTTTCTGAAAAAGAAGTGAATTGTTTTCACCCTCCCTTGTGGAGCGAGTTCAATCTTAAATTTTTCTTTACCTGGTTCTGTTTCAGATTTGGGGTGTGTATGAAATATATCAGTTATCATTTCATATTTAGAAGATGTGTAAAATAACCTTTCTTCTTGTGTAATTGATATTTCTTCAGTCACTATATCAAAGCTTGACAAAGTCAAATCGCTTGGGCTATTTGTAAAGAATGTCTGTTGCCTGAATTCTATATCAAACTCGAGCTTTTGTTTGTTCATAGCACACAAGGGAAAATAAGGTCTATTATGAACGTTTGTTTCATAATCAGATGATTCATATCTTCTAGAAAAAAAGAATGGTATAGGTACATAGACAAACGTATTAGACGTTTTTACGCTTTGAAGGGAACTTGACAGGATAGTAACTCGGTTTATAAATCTATTATCTGTGTATTCTCTACTTACATGTTCTGCGTGATCTAAATATAATTCATCATATATGTATCCTATGTCATCTTTGTATATCTCAATTATAGTTTCATCCACACGCATAGTGATGCTTTTGAATAGATGTTTTCCTACTTTGTCTGCGTAATTGTAGTTTGTGCCATCTAATCCAGGTAATTTAACCCGTATATACATATTGCACAAAAGATCACCCATGTTCATTGGATTGAATGTTGCTTTTACTGTCTGTCCAAATGGCCAATTTGATGGAGCACTAGATGGTTTGTTTATATTAAAACTCCTATGAAACTTTCTAAATTCCGAGTGTCTCTTTTGGTCATAATTAAAGAGTGATTCTTTACCCAGAAGATATGTGTCCTGACCACCTATAGCGGTCAAGCAAAGTGCAGCACCGGTGTCTGGTCCCGATCTATCGCACATACTACTTATTGCTTATATATTTTTAAATCCATTTTCCACATGTCCAAATGTGTGGTCGCATCCAATATTTTAAGCTCTTCGGTCGCCTTCCGTGTATCTTCTACGAGTGACTGCACAGCTTCTTTGGTGTATTGATACGTCTTAATGTTGAGCAAATAATCATATGAACCGTCAATCGCATCATATGTTTTTGAAATCTCACTTTCGAGATCACTCTTCTTTCTCTTGAACACAATGATTCGCTCGTTAATCACTGCATCCACGAAACGAGACATATTCTCAAGCTTCTTCGCTTTCTCTTTGAGAACGGCGATGAGATGTTCTTTTCGTTTCTTGTATGTTTGCATTCTCACTTCTATGAAATCAGCCAAAATCTCTTCTGGACTTTCATATTTCTTGATACCTTTGGTTGGGTGAAACAGGTGCATGTTACTCACATGGAACGATTTTTGGAGCTTAAAATCTTTGATGAGATTCTTCCCTGTGTACCCCGTGATTGTGAAATCCACATTTTCGGTTGTACTGTTATTCACAAATCCGGATATGATCTTCTTCTCCACAAGTCCATCCAAGTATTCTTTGTAATCTTGTGTCCACCGTCCCGGTGGAAGCTCTGTAATCTTAACATTCGTTCCCGCACTGTTGCCTGACCATACACCCTCTGTAATCCAAAGACCATCCTCGTTTTTGAAAACACGACCCTTGAATTTATCAAACCACGGTTTCATTTCTTTGAGCGACTGCCCGGAAATAGCTCGCTCTATGTTTTCACAGATGTCTTTTGGGTTAAACGGTGGAACATAGCAACTGAAACCGGTTCCAATGCCTTCTGTTCCATTAATGAGAACGGTCGGTAAGACCGGTACATAGTATTCCGGTTCGATTGGTCGCCCGTCGTCGTCAAGATAATTGAGTACTGCATCATCCCGTGAATCAAAGAGCTTTCTCGCATCCTTTGTGAGCTTCGTGAAAATGTACCTCGTTTGACTCGCATCCTTACCACCCATGAGTCTCGTACCGAACTGACCACATGGTTCGAGGAGATTGATATTGTTTGAACCTGTAAAATTATGTGCTAATTTTACAATCGTATCTGCGAGTGATACCTCTCCGTGATGGTACGCCGATGTTTCTGCGACATACGCCGCCAACTGCGCA
>Ga0209932_1000054_pt1 | contig 30789 bp, 37 predicted proteins | sample SalPon2_B_H2O_MG_2_FD_185728 | JGI IMG/M metagenome (GOLD analysis project Ga0209932, IMG submission 185728) | Salt pond water microbial communities from South San Francisco under conditions of wetland restoration - Salt Pond MetaG SF2_B_H2O_MG... ...
ATTTATAATTAGGATACACTGTATCCAAAAATTCCATTAGTTTAGTTTTTTTGCCTTTTCCTTTAGGTGCTTTGATCCATGGATGAAACATTTTTTTTCCAACACCGCACAGTGCCAACAGTTTCCAAAACAGTTTGCTGTCATTTTCATGTTTTTGAATCAATGAAAAATCCTTGTTACAAAATTCATTTACATTTTGTATATACTCTTCTTGTAAACTGCTAATACCTTTAACACTTGATGCAAAACGCATAGCAACATATGGCGAAAAAGACTTTTTTTCTTCATCTGACAATTTGTCATACCATTGCATATTGCCTATGTCAATATTGTATAGCATTGTGTTAAGATTAACTTTTGACATTACAAAAAATCTCCCACTTGTATTTCATCAGGTATTTGATTAATATCTTTTGCAAAATAAACACAAGCAGGTGTTTTTCCTTCATCAAGTGGTACTGCTAATATGTGTCCATGCTTTAGTTTTGGCAAATACCATTTGACATCTTGAAAAACATTAATAATTTTAATCTCGTCTGACTGTATCATATAATCTGTCAGCGGGTTTGATACTAATGCATGAAAGCCTCTGTCATTTAAACTAGTCAACGGAACCATTTCACAAATACCTAATTCTCTTTCTATTATCATAATACTCCAATCAATTGGCATTTGTACTGTTTTCTTTCCAATTTCTAATATCATGCTTGGTGCACTAAATGATTCCAAAAAGATCAATGGAATAAAAAAGAAATCAATATTGTTTTTGTTTGTAGTATCAAGCACACAGTATTGCAAATCATCTACAAGTTCGGGTACTTTGTTTAAGTTATAACTTTTATTTTCTGTTGTTAAAATTTTCATATATTCACCTTATTAATAGTATACGGATAATTTGCTTCTTTGTAAAACTTTTTTCTTGCCGTTAAATGTCTTTTTGAAAACTTGCAATTTGAAGTTATATCCCATATTTGTACATGATCCTTGTCTTTGGCTTTTCTAATACCTCTTCCAATACTTTGTATTACTCTAACAAAACTTTTTCCAGGTTCTAGTAAAACCAAATTAAATATTCTTGGTATATTGATACCTACTGCCGCAATTCCGTAAGTTGCAATTAAAACTTTGTGTTGCTCAGTAGCAATTTCGCTATACTCTTCTTCTCTGTCTTCTGTTTTTGTTTTTCCTTGGACAAAGACCGATCCAGGAATTAATTCTTGTAGTAATTCTCCTGATTTGATTCTGTCAATCAAAATCAAAGTGTTTCCACCATCACGTATTTCTTCAATCAAGTTACTTAAAAATTTTAATCTTTCTAAATTTGTTGTCAAATATGCAAGTTCTTCCTGATAAGTTCTAAACGAATTAGCATCTTGTGTTTGTATAACATTCACATGACAGTTTGCAAGTACACCTTTGCTTTGTAATTCACTTGCTGATAATTGGCTTATAACTGTACCTAGTGAACAAATCAAACTCATTTTTTCATAATCTTCTTTTGGCACCGTGCCTGTTAATCCCCATCTAATTGGAATGTGTGCAAAAGGTCCAGTTAATAAAGATTTTAATACATCAGCCTTTGCCATGTGTACTTCGTCAACTATAATACAATTAACATCTTTTATGAATTCTTCAATAGGAAATTCTGCTTCATCTTTTTTTGTATTTTTATTTAAAATATTTAAACTTTGCCATGTGCAAATTGTGTGTTTGTGTCCTAGTTCTTTTCTTTCACCAAAATAAACACCAACATCTAATCCTACATTTTTATAATCTTCTTCTGTTTGTGTAACAAGTGATTTGTTTGGTACTACTACAATTGATCTACCATAATTTTCACAAATTTTTGAAAGTGCCGCAGTGATAATTGTTTTACCAGCACCAGTGGCTATTTCTTGTAAACTTTGTGGATTACTGATAAAATCATTAATAACTTTAACTTGATAATCTCTTAATACAATTGGCTGTCCTTCATGTGTATGACCTTTAGGCCAATTGATGTGTGAAAAAAAACTGTCAGTAACTTCTTCAAATGAAAAATCAAAACTTTGTCTATGATCTTGTATCTGTATTTCATATCCATTGTTTTCAATAATTGGCAAAATTTGATCTAGCAAATTCAAATATGTTCTTCCGCCAATGTCACAAAAACGTATGTTACCATCCCATCTGCCTAACTTGTAAGCAGGCAAGTGAAATGCATATGGCACAAAAAATTTAAGTTTGTCAGAAATTTTACGTCTTGTTGAAACGTCAAGACCTTCAAACTTTACATTAACTTCATCTTTGATTATTAATGTTGCTTTAGCCATGGATTCTCTTCTCTTAACTGCTTTATAGAATTTTGTAATCTAATTGTATACTCTTTACCTAATTCGCTGTATAAACTTAAAAATTGCACTAAAAATAACGAATCTACAGTGTTGTTAGCAACCATTTGATCTCTAACTTTACGAAATCCGTCATATGCATTATGATGATTAATTAAATGATAATAGTAATCAACAGATCCGCATTTGTCTTTGAACTTGATAATTCCCCATGGTGTATTTTTTACACCTTTTGGTTTTATTTGAGGCATGTTTTCGTTCCATGTTCTTATTCCAAATAGATTATTTGCTTCTTTAGAAAACCTTGAATTACCCCAAGCAGACTCATGAATTGCCTGTGCTATCACAATCTCAATTGGTATATGATGTTTTTCCTCTTTTGCTAAAACATTTTTATCTACACAATACACTATAAAATCAATAAATTCTTTTTTGTTTTTAACTTCTCCAAACTGTATTTTTGGAATTCTTTCTATCTGATGTATTTCATGTTCTTTTACTATTTTTGCTGGTGCTTCATTTTTATTGATACTTCCAGTAAACAATAAAATTACAAAAACAACTAAAACTAGTAACAAAAACTTTTTCATCTCTATCCTTTTGCAAACAATTCAGCATCATCAAGTCCAGCAACTCTCAGTTTTACAATATTATTAATCTGAAATTGTTTACTGTCAATGGCTTTCATTAAACCCAAGTATTTGTTTCTTAACAAAGCAAACTCATTAACAAGTTGACTCATGCTCACTACTTCATCTTCACCATCTATATACTTTTCTACATCTCTACTAGTTAATGCTCTTTGATAGTTTTCAAGATATTTTTTGTAATGAATACTTCTAATTTTTCGCAATTGTATGTTTAAAAACTCTAATATTGATTCAATTTCTTGTAACTGATTAAAACGGTGCTCTACAATTCCTGGTATTTTTGATGAATTCAATTCAATGTTACCTTTCATGCCACACTCAATACGAGCTTCTTCTAATTGATTTTCAAAATAATCAATACAATCAGGCAACTTTGAAAAATCAGCAGAAACTGTGTTATACCATTTTACCATTACCAGTCCTCGTCTTCTTTCCAATCGTCATCAATTGATTCTTCTTCTTGATAATACTCGTTTAGAGCTTTTTCTAAATGTTCATCAGCCTGTTTGATTTCAACAATACTTTGTTCATCAATACTGTAATCATCAAGTAAAGTAACAAAAGACATAGCGGCATCTTCTCTGTCTTTAGCTGGAATAAAAGGTAATAATTTTTCCCAAGACTCCATTAACATTGCAATATCTTGATTGGTTATCATTATTCATCTCCTGTTGTTTCACTAACTGTGCTGTTTGCACTTAATATTTCTTCAAACTCAGACATAACCATATCCATTAACTCTCCAGTCCATTGCTTACGATAATGTTTATGTTCTGTACCTGCTTTGTCAACATATTTTAAACGATTTCCTTCTTTAACAAGTAGTCCTTTTTTCTCAAATAAATCAACAAGACCACTGTAAGGATCCATTCCAGATTCATATGGAATTTTAACCTGTACTGATTCAAAAGGTTTGTTAAATCTAGTTTTCATTACTTTAATTGCTGATCTAATACCAGTAACGTCAGATATTTTATTTCCATCTTCATCTTCTTTTAATTTAAGTTTTTTCATAGCAATCACAACTGAACTTGCATACACAAATCCTTGTCCACCTGATATTTTGTCATCTGGATCAAACATGTCTTGTGATGCGTATGTGTGATTGGTTGCTACCAAACCAATGTTATGACTACCAAATCTATTAACACAGTTTCTAATCAATGCTGTTAATGATTTGGCTTTTCTACCAAGGTCACCTTTCATATCACCTTTTTCAAATTGATCTCTGTCAGTTGGTGTCAACAACATACCTAAACTGTCAATTACAAATAGAATTTTTGGTTTATCTGCTTCTTCTTTACCATCATATTCTTTGCTGTAATTTGTTATAAAATCACTAATAATTTTTGCAACATCATCAACCATTGCCACATTAATTCTTAAAAGTTTTTCTGGCGATGTGTCTACTCCAAGAGCTTGTAACCAATCTTCATGTAGTGCATTTTCTGAATCTAATGCCACACAAAATATTCCTTGCTCCTGTGCATTTTTGATAATGTTACCTGATGCAATCAAACTCTTACCAGAACCTGATTCACCTGCTAACATGGTCACACGACCTAGTGGAATACCTCTTTGAAAATCTCCACTGATCAAATAATTTAATGTATAATTTCCTGTTGAAACCCAAGTGTTAGGATCTGATTCAAACCCAACACTAATTCCTTGAATGTTTTTTGTTAAACTTGTTCTAAATTTACTTACGTCAAACGGTCTTACCATTATAAACTCCTTCTGCTAAAAAGTAGTGCATGAATAACATGCACTACTAATAGTTTTAACATTTATTTGCTTGATTGTCTAGCTCTGATCATTGCCAAAATGTCATCTGCTGATCCTGATCCACTAGCAGTAGCAGGTGCAGTTTGCTCAGCCATTGCTGGTTGAGTTTCTTGAACTGTTTCTGTTACTGGTGCAGTTGCTGGTGCAGTTGCTGGTGCAACTGGTTGTGCCACTGCTGGTTGTGGAGCCACATTTTCAACTGTGGTTGCTGTAGTTGTACTTGCCACAGATGCCGTTGCTGGCGCTGTAGTTGTACTTGCCACAGATGATTTTTGTGAAGATCCTGCCACACTATAACCGGTTGGTTTATAGTATTGTGCGAATCTGTCTGGATCGTAAAGTTCACCATCTACAGATGCTTTAAATAGTTCTTGCATGATTGCAACTTCATCTGCTGAAGGTTTCTTTGGCATGTAATCTGAAAGATTGTGCAATCCAAATTTATCAATTGCTCCTCTTTCTGTTTCAGAAAGACTTCTTGCTTTAAACGACCAAGTAGAAGTTGAATAATCTGCATAACCACCTTTTTGAGTTTTGGTTAATTTGAAATCTCTACCTGCTTCGTAATCAGTTGGAAGATCTTCCATGTCAGGATTCATCAATGCTGATCTAATGATATTAAAAATTGACGGATTAATTACAAAACGTCTAATTGGATTTTCAGGTATAGTATCTTCATCAAGTGTTGAATTTACTACAAAGCCTTGGAAAATGTAACTTCTTTTCTTCCAATACTTTCTACCCATATCTTCAAGACTTGGATCTTTGAACCAAGTTCTTACTTCAGATAAGATTGGGCAAGGTTCACTAAACATTTCCATACAAGGTATTTGTACTATTGTTGGTTTTGTGTCTTGTGCGCCTTTAATTCCTGGAAAAGGTAATTTAATCATTGCTCTTTCTTGCCAGAAAAAAGTGTTACTTGAATCACCATCTGGTAAGAATCTTAGTGTTGATGTAGTGCCTTCTGCTATATTCCAGAACGGAAAAATTGCGTTGTCTGATGCGAGTCCAGTACTGGCTGATGTTTTCTTTTCTTGTTCTGCCAATTTGGCTCTAATTTCTGCTAACGTTGCCATAGTTTTTGTCTCCTTTGTGCATATGTTTGCCTATGTTTGCCTATATTTGCCTGTTAGTGCTTTAATGTTCTAACATTAAACACTACTATATTTATCTTTTGATAAAAAGTCAACCTGAATATTTAGGTAATTTTCCAACTTTATAGTAAAGTTTTGTATATTGGTGTTAAACACACCCTGTTTATACCGTTTTCTCTTTTAAATCTATCCCATGCAGTGTCATTAGTTGTACCTACTAAAAAACTATCACTGGGTACTAGATCAAAATGTTCACATATTTGTTTTTGTAAATTTTGATACTTTTGCTTTTTTTCAAACACTGTGCTGTGTGATATCACTGTGTCAAACACGTCTATTATTGTGGAATTAAAATATCCAGCACCTTGAATTTCACGTTGTAATAATTCTTCTTTTTTTGAAAAACGTACACCTGCTCTGAGCAGATTAACACCATATGCTTTTGAACAACTCCAAAACACTTGTTCAACACAGTCATACATTTTAATTTTGTTTTCTCCAGTTGTTCCTCCAAATGCAAGATCCAAATAAATTGGACACAAATCTCTTGAACCAACTTCGTCATATCTTGGATCAAAGTTTCCTGTAGCACTAAAAGGATTACTCATGTATAACGGAACACCAGGCAACAAACTGTTAACAGATGTAGCAACATTGACTGGTTTGTTTAATATTGTTGGATAACGATACTCACCTTCAAATATTTGATACTGTTTGATTTTGATAGCAAAATGATCAATGCTTTCATGTATACCATTTGTAGGATAACAAAAATCAAAACTGTTGACATTAATCAAAGGATGTAAATACTTTTTTATTTTTTTAGCACACTCTATCCAACGTTTGCTTCTTTTATCTTTTATTGGTACATGAGATTGATCTGTACTGTCAACATAGTCACCAAGTTTGTTATCTAAACTTGTTTTAATATCTTTATCAATAATAGAATGTATTGCTTTACTTGTACCAAAATCTTTGTTTGTTATATGCTTCATAATATTTTACCTTTGCTTAACACTTCTGTTGTGTCAAGTTTTTGTCCATTATGATTATAATAAACCACATTTGTTTTTGGTTGCCATTTGTAATTAGAATCTTGTAAATTGATACTGTAAAAATATTGCAAGTAATCTGATTTAGGAGAAACTTTAAACAAACAGTCTGGTTCTAGTTTTAAATTTGTGTACCACTCTGTTTGTGTCCATTTTTTAAAAGCAGGATCAATCATTTGTTTTTTGCGTTGATACAATGCATTAATGGCTCTGTTTTTAATATCTACTGTGATGTACAATATTTTATATCCATGTTCTCTTGCCCAAGCAATTTGATGATCAGCAACCATAAGTCCACAGTGTGTATGACGCCATGGCTTCAATATGTGATAACGACAAACTCTGGCCGCTATGTCTTCATCACCTGTGTAGTGTGATGGTTCTACTGCTGATATTGATATTAATTGTTCGCCAGCAAACACCATCCAAGTTACTATGTTAGGATTGTCTGGATCATACTTGTCATGTGCAAGACTTTGATTGCCTTCTTTGAAAGTTTCTTCTCTAAACTTTTCTATTTGCTCTTTGTAACTGCTGTCGTATACTTTTACTTCAAGTTCCATTTATTTTTCCAATCAGTGTATATCTGTTGCCACTTTGAACTTGTTTTGTTATCGTAAGACAAATATCGTTGTATAATTTCTGCATCTTGTTTGTAAAATTCTTCATTTCCTGGTACAACATTTTCCCAACCACTATTAAAACATTTTGTATAAACAACATTAGCACCAAGTTTTGTTAATATTTCTTTTGTTGCAGGAAAATGTCTATCACCACCTTCTTTAGCGGCAGGAGTAAATGTCAACAACACAGTTGTTTTTCTGCTAAATGGATACTGTGTGCCTAAGTTAGCATTCATATAACCTTTTACCACTAACCAATCTAAAAAGTTTTTAAATGCCGCACCCATTTGTGTAGTCATTTCTGGCACAGCAAACACAAACTGATCATACTCATATAACTTTGTGATAAGTTTATCTACCTGTTCTGGTACAATACCATCTGACGCATTTGAATTGATAACAGGTATATCATAGTTTGCCAAACTGTCTACATCAAATGCACAGTGTTTGCTCAACAGTTGTAAACCTTTATAGTTCATACTGTCTGGAGATGCACTGCCACTCAATGCTATTGTTTTTATCATACTTCAATGTCCACTATCAATCGTTTACCAGCAAATATTTCACAGTCTAACAAATATTCTTTATAATTTTTATATTTGTCTTTGTACAAATTCATTTCTTTTGTTATTGTTTTTAATACTATTCTTTCATCCCAGTGACGTTGCTCATGATAAGGCTCTTGTATAATGGCATATTTTGTTTTGTAGAAGTCAACAAGTTCATCAAATAAATCAATGTGTTTGTTTTTTTCATAAAGTAATACTCCACTAAACACCACATGATCAACATCAAAATTAACTGATATACTATCTTTATTATTCCAAGTTGTGTTTCTGTATTCTATATTGCTATGTGATTTCCAAGTTTCTTTTGCAATCTCTATAGGTTCAACTGATGTATCAAACCCCATGTAATTGTAATCAGTATAACCTTTTTCGTATAGTATTTTATTAATAGGTCCATGGCGACAACCTACATCAACAATACCTTTTGACTGTTTTTCTATTATTATGTCTGCTTGTTTTTCAAAAATAGGTTTTGCTTCAAGTGTGTCTAAATATGACATACTTTCAAATTTATAATCTTCTTTTAACGGAACTACAATTTCAGTTTCAGTTTGATTATGTATTGTGGGCCATGGCACTTTGTGGTTCATTTTTTTCCTCATAAACATTTTTGAAATCAGATGCTAATCTCCATAATAATCTACTGTTATCAAGCACAGGAGTTCTACGATGTAAACTAGTAAACTGATCCATTAAAAGCAAATCACCTTTTTTGAAAATATGATGATATTGATATTTTGATCTAAAAATAATTGGTTTTAGTCTTTCAATCATTTTTTCATGATCAATTAGTGTTTTGCCTTCCCATGCCTTTACAATAAAGTGATATGGAAAATAAAAATAGTAGTCGCCTGTATGAGGATGTCTATCAACTAAACTTCTGATACTGCCTTTGTTTTTACTCATAAACTCAAGTTCAGGATCGTCTTCTTCTAAATTATAGATAGTGTTATTTTGAAACTTTAATCTTATTTTAATACTTTTCCAATATTCTTGTTCATCTTGTGATAGATCATAAAACGGTTTGGATGTGTGACAAACACTTAAAGTTGTATTAATATCTTCTGTGATACAGTACAAACTGATTAAAATTTTATCAATTAAATGTCTTGAATTACCGTTTGAGTGCCAACCTAATTCTGTATCACCAAACATACCAATTTTTTTACCATCAACTTTTTTACCTGTCACTAAAAATATTTCAGGATGATCTTTTGGATTCATAAACAAGCCAGGTGCTTCACAATCGCCAAATCTTTTTTGCATCTTAACTATTTGTTCTTCAGTAAACTGTTGATCATAAAATACTGCACAACCTTCACTGTGTATTTGTTGTGATATCTGTTTTAATCTTTCGTCAGTTACTTCAAGTATATTTTCTGTGGTTCTAAATGGATTTATCATAATATGCTTTCTACCTTTTTTTTAAATGTTTGATAATCAATCTCAGCAGGAATATTATTCCATCTTGTAACCCAAGCACATCTTGGTGCTTCTGTTACTATAACTCTATGCATAGTATTTGTTTCTAATAATATGCACTTGTCAAAGACTTCAATCTCTCCAATTTTTCTTTCTTGTAGAAAATTTTCATAATCTTCTTTATTCATAGCAGTTCTATTTTTAAATTCCCAATAATACCAATGACCATGAACATCTTTTTCTGGTAAAAATATTTCATCTCTATTGGTTTCAAAATATTCTATAACAGATCTACCAAAAACAGGTATTACTAAATTATAATAATTAGGATGTTCTAAATGAAAGTCAATATCTGCGTGTGCATACAAATCTTTTTTTACATCATCACTAAAATTAAAACCTGTATCTCTTCTTTTTATATGTGGGTGAACTTTTTTGTGTTCATCAAGCAACGGTTTAAATGTTTCAAGATACGTGTCTTCACCTGTTGCACGATCCTCTAACGAATAACTCGTCCATTGTGTTTTACCAAAACTATTATAATAGTCAGCATTGACTTGTTTAAAAAGTGATTTAATTAAATCCATGTCAGGATGGATATCGATATATTCAGCAATATTTTTTATCATTTTTAATACCTTTACACTGTTGCAAGTGTTTGTATGTCTTCTTGTGTTGGCAAAGAAAACATCAATGCAATTCTGTCTTCTGTTCCTTCATGCACAACTGAATGTTTTAATCCAACATTTAAAAAATATGCTGATCCATTTGCTGGCATTTCATGAGTTTCTTCAACACCTCTACGCCATACTTTGTTATAAACTTTGTCTGTTCCTTGTATTGGTACAATGACTCTAACTGCATACTCTGGTCCATAATCAATGTGTGGTGTTAAAAACTTACCACAACGTATTCTTGAAAGTCTAACTCTAATTGGTGTTGCGTTAAACTGACTTTCAATGGCTTCTTTTAAATATGAATTTTTATAAATTGGCAAAGGATGGTGCCAATTGTGTTCATTCATTGGTGCTGGAAGACCTTCTAACCTACGAGTTTTTGTTCTATATTTTTCTGTTTTTGATTTTCCTAGTGACTCGCTGTTTGCTGTAATTTTACATTCATTTCTTAATTCTGTTAAATCTAAAACATCATTCAATGACTCTTGATAATAAGTCAAATTAATCTGATCAAAGTGGTGATAATTGTCTGAAGCAAGTTCTTCATGCACTGCACAAAGTCCTCTATTTGCTTGATATACGTTTACCCACTCTTTATTTAAACGTACAACCTCTTCTCTAAGTTTTTCAATATCAAACTTAATTCCTGGAATTGGTGCTACACTTGGTAATTGATATTTTGTTCTAATTTCCATTTCTATTTCCTCAGTACTATTATATATTTACTGCCTCAGTTTTGCAATCTTTTTTTGCTAAAAGAGGTACAACATATTTTCCACCAATATCCCATGGTCCTAGTACCACTCTACTTGTATCATCATGATGATTGTCATGATATCCTTCACCCCACATGATCATATTACTTGTAAAATCAATTGTAGTTGGTTCTGCTGTTTTACCACTGTGGCCAAAATAGTTTAGATAAGTCAAAAAGAACCATGCATGAGTAAAATTAAATGCCATCCACACAACCAACCAAGGATTGATCAATGCATGAAGTACTACTGCCGCACTGTATAGTTTCCAATAGTGTTTGGTTGTAAACACAGCATCTTTTTTACGTAAAAATCTTCTCATTGGTATTGTGCCTTGTGGTGTTTGATATCTACCCATCAGCATCTTCCACCAGCCCAAATGTTTAGGCGAGTGTGTGTCTAGTTCTGAATCTGTGTACTTGTGATGATTTAGATGTGCAACCACATTGTGTCCTGGAGGTCCCACAGCACTTATTACAGTTGATACCAATAATATTTTTCTACCTATCCAACTTGGTTCAAACTGATCATGACACAACCATCTGTGATATGCGATCTGTGCCAAGTTGTTTGTGATGTGACCAACTAACGTAAAAATCAATGCAAGTTCCCATGATCCGCCCATAATAAAATAAGCAGGAATACCCACAACTGCGATGACAAACATCACTACAATTTTCAATGTTACCCAATCAATATACTTCATGTGTTTACTCTTTGATGTATCCTTTGTTTATGTGTGTGTTTAAAGGTTGTTTAACTTCAAGTAATTTAATAAACCAACCACCTATGTCGACCTCCCACCATTTGTGTTTGAAACTTGGATTTTGTGGATCAGCATGATGATTGTTGTGCCAACCTTCTCCCCACATTAAGATACCAAGCAAAGGTATGTTGGTTGAATTATCATTTGTTTCATGATTTCTATAACCAAACATGTGTGTCAATGTGTTGATAAACGATCCTGCATTCCATAAAATCATTGCTGGAAATAAGTATGCCGCAACCAACAACATAGGATCAATCAATAACCATACACCTGCTATCACACCATGAATTAAAAAATACCATCTGTGTAAAAATGAGTGAAAAGGATCTTTGATCAAATGCATGGCATATCTTGGACTTGGTGTTTCAAACATGCTCAACCACTGCACTTTAAAAAATCCTTGATGTTCTGGAGAGTGTGGATCTCGTTCTTGATCAGTGAAGTGATGATGTTCTCTGTGAACAGCAACCCAACCAATTGTGGAACCAGTCAATCCATAAGCACCTGCCAATGATCCAAAGTATTCATACCATTTAGGTGCGTTCCAACTCTTATGTGATAGTAGTCTATGAAATGTCATTGTCATTCCAAAACAACCAGTTATAAAATATACAAAAAATCCTATTAACCAATGATACCAACTGCCGTACATGATCATAGGAATAATGCTCAAGTGTGCTATAATTTGGCTAAAAAATAACGCCCATTTAAAATAATTTTGTTTCATAAGTTTTATTATACATTCTTTTTAAAAGTTTACAAGTTAATTATAATGATATTTATTACAGTTTTCGGGACTGATATAAACTGCTATTTTAATAATGTTTATGAAAGTTCTTCTAAAACACCTTCAATAAAAGGATCTTTAAAATCTTTGGTAATTTCACCGTTTTCAACTAAAACTGCGAATCTATTACATCTGATACCAAATGTTTCTCCCCAGTCAACTTCTTTTTTTAGTTTTTTTGAAAATACTGCTAAAGGATCAGACACGCTGTCTATATCTGGATGTCCATGTGTTTTATTCCATTCGTCCATAACAAATGCATCATTAACTGCCATAAAAACTACTTTTTCAATTCCTTTGTTTTTGAGTGTTTCAAGATTTTTTACAAACCCTGGAATATGTCTTTTTGTACAACCAGGAGTAAATGCACCCGGAACACCAACTAAAATTGCTTTTGAGTGTGTTAGTTTATAAGGAACTATATCTTTTCCTTCTAATATAAAAAGACCTTGAGTATCTAATGTTGTCATTGTTATTCCTTGTTATAAAATACTTTTATCGTACTTATAACAGGAAATTAATTAGTTGTCAATTGATTATTTTATGCCTGCTAGATGTACAATTCTTGATAAGTCTTGTGTTTCTTGTTTGCCTTTTTCAAGTTCATCAGCAATTTTGTTTAACCATTCTGGCTCTGATGGGTGTCTATCACCATCTGAAATATCTGCATAACCAATGCCGTCTGCTTCTTTTCTCAGCATTGCAACAATTTCTTGTGTTGACTTGCCAGCATATACACTTGTTGGATCTTTGATATCATCATGTACAGCATCTTTGTATTCTTCAAATTCATGACTATCGTCTGCGGCCATTCCTGCTAGTTCACTGTTTGACATGCCCATTTCTTCTGGTGGATTCTTTTTAATTCTTGCTATGTCTTCTGGTGACATTGGATTTTCTTCAACTGAATCTTTGCCCATTGCTTTTTTAATTGCTTTGTCACGTGCCGCCATGTAATCATTTGAATCAATATCGCCGTCTTTGTCATGATCTTTTGCTTTTGCTTCATCTGTTTGGTCTTCTTCCATTTTTTGATAACCTAACATTCTCGCCGCCGCATTTAAATATGCTTCCCAAGATTTATAATCACTTCTAGATTTGCCTTCTTTGTTCAGCATTTCATCTGCTTTGGCACTGATCTTTTGACGCTGATCAGGTGTATATTTCTTCATCATATCTGATGCTGAAATGTCTTCTGAAACCTTTACTGTGTTGCTTTGTGTTACAATTGGTTGGTTACTAAACACACCTAGTATTCTATCAAATGTTTCATCAATCTGTGATAACTCAGGTAATTCAGATTCACCAGTGATCTGTTTTGGAGCATCTTGTTTTGGCATTCTTTCAGGATCTTTAATATTTTTTAATACTGATTGTATTGCTCTAATATCTTCTCCAGTTAGTGCTTCTTTGTCTTGACCAGTTAATTTGTCAGACATTCTTGCTAAAAAGATTGATACTTCATCGTCTTTGGCTCTTGCCGCCATGTCGCTTAATTTATAAGCCATCATAGTATCTTTGTTTGAAAACTTTTTAATGTTGTCTGGACTGTAATCTGTTTGACCACCTACTCTTCGTGGAGTAAGTTCAAACGGACCTTTTGAAATATTTTGTAAAACTCTGTTTCTTAATGTTGGTGTGTCATTGATTTCATCTTCATGTATTTGATGTATCATTGGTAATAATTCTATTATTCTTGAATCAATATTTGACACAGTAAATTTTTCTTTTAACTTGTCAATTGCTTCTGTTGATACTTCTGTATTTTCTTTTGTTGTGAAATTTTCAACATATTCATTGTATCCTGTTGACGTTGTCAAACGCTTCATAGTTTCTCTCAACTGTGCTTGTCTGTTTAACAATGAATCATATATTGAAGATGCTTGTTCTTGCATGTTTGGTGAACGTCTCACAATAGTAGTGACTTCTCTAATCTTGCTTAACTGTTCACTGATTTCTACAATGCTTTGACCAATTTCATCATATGGTGTACCACCTGATTGAACGTGTCTTGTCATTGCTCTTGCACCGTTTAAATGAATGAAAGGATATTTAAATCTTTCACCATCAGCATTTTCAATATATAATGCTTTGATGTTTCTTGATCTTGAACCAGGTACTTCTTCGTCCACTGGTTTTCTATGCTTGATTAAAAGCTTCGCATTTTCTAAATTTTGTGAACTGGTTTTTGTAGAACCAGCTAGTGTTGAATAACTTTCTGTTGTCATGTCTTTCATAGTATTTGTATTTAACCTATATGTGTAATTTTTGGGCTTAATTTCACGGCCAAATTCCCTTAAATCAAAGTCAAGTAAGTTATCTCTGGCAAGATTTCTCACTGATTGTATGGATTTTTCAATATTTTCCACAGATGTTGGCCCTTTATGCATCTTAATTTCAGCATTATCCTGGTCAAGATTGACCATTATATTTGGATTTTTTATATAAAAAAATCTAGCCTGTTGCGGATCAATGATTTCTTTACCTTCATTGTTGTCAAACATCTGCACAGAGTACCCGTGCCCTTTGAGTACTTTAAACAATTTTTCAGATACTGTATTGTAATCTACTGCCATACTATTATTTATTCTTTTTAGATAATCATAGGCATCGGTGCTACTGAGCCATCATCATCATCTAATTTATCACCTAAACTTTTCTCAAATATAGGATCAAATTTAGTTAGATAATCAACAATTCTGCCACACAGCAAACTTGCTGATACTAAATCATCATTTTCGCCTAATTTTGCAGAGTAACTATTTCCTCTAGCAACAAAAACTTTTAGTTCTCTAATTAAATTTCTACTGTTTAAAGTTACCTTATCAGATTCAATCCAGTATTTTAATTTTGAGCAGGCTGATATTTTAGATTTATGTGTGGTGTTAAAACCTTTTCTTTTGTGTTTGTCTCTTCTCTGTTGTCCAGCACGTCTAGGTTCATGTATAAAAAATCCTGGAAACTTTGATTCATCCATTTCTTCAACTGCAACAATGGCCGCTTCACCAAGTGTGTTGTTTTCAATGGTCCAGTATATTTCTGGAGCCGGTTGCCCTTGTTCTTTTAATTCAAGATCAATTTCTTTTAATATTGAATATAATGTTCTCACTTGTCCTTGCACTGAAGTTTTATTATGTTGCCATTCTGCTACTTGTTTGAATTCTGGTAAACTGTAAACTTCTATTGCTGAATAATCACCACCTGTACCCAAACTTGGATCAAGTGCCGCCACATAAGTGTTTCCTTTTTTGATCTTTTCATACCATCTAACTTGACCAGTTTTTCTCAAAGGATCTTTACCAGCCAATGTGATCAGTTTCATTGAATCAATTAAGGTTTCATCAAACACAATAAATTCACATTCGTGTTCACGTTTGAATCTTTCTTCACCTATTCTTGCTTGTTCGTCTTTGGCCCATTTTTCATCTCTGTCTGGATGTTCTGACCAGTGTACACCTATTGATCTAAAACCATTTATACCTGTGCCATCTCTTGTGGGTTGACCAAATTCATCAACTCTTTTGTTTGCACCTCTCCATAAACCTGCAAACACATCATCATCATTGTTTGGTGTTGACGTGATAATACATTTACCACCTGTTGACAATGTAGGTGACAAGGAAGTCCAAAACTCTTGTGCTTTGGTTTGTGGTTCCACAAACGCAAACTCATCCATGTACACTAAAGATATACTCATACCTCTACCTGTTGTTTCAGTTGTAGTCTGTGCTATAATTCTTGAACCATTGTCAAAATCCATTGACCCTTTGTTGTAACTGGTCACACCACAACGAATGTAATCTGGACTTTCTTCATACGCAAATCTCACACGTTGCATGATATCTTGAGCACCTTGATATTTGTGTGCCGCAATTAGAATCAAAACATCTGGATTAAACATTGCATACCATAATAGAAATCCAGCCGCACAGGTTGTTTTACCTGTTTGTCTTGCACACATGGCAATAGCAAATCTATTATTATTGTAAGTTTCAAGTAATTTCTCCTGGAAAGGATATGGATCAAATTTCATTCTACCTTTGGTAGGATGTTGAATCCACATAAAATTTTTCATAAAATAGAGATAGCCAGTATCTTTGTCAGCACATTTTTTCAGATCAAGCAATTTTTTTTCTGAATATGCCGTTTTAGCATAAGCTCTTTTTGTTAGATTTCCGTCAAGGCTTTTTCTTTGCATAATTGTATTTATGTACGTATTTAATGGTTTGCTAAAAACAATGAAGTACCAAATTGTTTTTCATTAGTAACACAAACATTGATAAATTTGGAAAGAAATTTAAAATGATCTCTTAAATCTGAAAACAGTTTGTCATCTAAATATGATGTGGCTATATCGTAACTTGATCTTCCTATGTTGGAAAAATACTCTTGTGTTAATCCTTTTCTTTTTCCATATTCAGGAAACACACCCACAGTAAACAAACATGTGTCACCTAATTCTTTGGCTTTGATACCTTTCAACTTCATATAACTTTCAGCAAAACTATCATGTGGTAAAAAATCTTTTTTGTCCACATGAGATGACAGCAACATGACCACATATACTTCTATGTCAAAAGGCAAGTCATATCCGTATCTGCTTTGTGTTTGTTTGACAACTTTGTAAAAAGCCGATGTGTATTCGTCACGCATAAAAATATTTAATTGTATGCGTTAAATTTAATATGATGTGTTAAGTTGTTAGAAAGTTATAATTAGGAAATGTATTAGTAAAATTTTTATTACGTCTACGGTCAATTTCTTTGATAAAAGTTTTAGCATCTTGTGTTAATTTTATCTGTTCTTTTTGTTCTAAGCTGTTTTGTGCAAAATACTTGCACAGTCTGTCAATGTAATTGAATTCATTTACATCAGTGGTCTGTTGTGCTTTCACAAAGTCAAAAAGTTCTGTGAATTTGTCTTGCCAATACTGTGTTTTTGGCAAATTTAACACATTTAAAAACTTAGGACTATGCAGTATACTGACCCCGTATGTAACCCCCTTATATTCTTGTTTTAAGCGGTATACAGCCGTCATTAAGTCAATCATGGTATCTATGCTCAACATATTGGCTGTGACCATTATATGCAAGGATATGCCACGTTTAAGCACCATTTTGCAGTGCGATAACCACTGATCATACTGCATTCCTTCACGTATGTATTCTGCCTGTTCTCCTGCACAATCACAACTGGTATGTATCACAGCATTGTTGATGGATTTGGTCAATTTTAAATCAGCAATTTGATCCAGTGTTTTACTCACTGTTGCTGTGTCCACTGACAGATTGGTATTGATTTCCAAATTCATTGCCGGTTGTGGTTCTGTGTCTAATTCATCCAACAGTTTAAAAGTGTTTTTGTTTAGCAATGGTTCACCTCCTGTGATTCTCAAAGTTCGCAATTGACTTTTGATTTCAGGCCACCACTTCCACCATGCTTCCACATAAGGATTGTGTTCTCTATTGAGATAAGGAGTTCTATTGGATTGTTCTATCCATTCCAAATTGTTGTATCTGTCACTTGTGGGATATGCACCTTGATGTTTGATTTCACTCCACCATTCACTGCTGAACACCGGTGAGCAATACACACATTTCATGTTGCACACATTACCAAAACTCACTTCTACCTGTGCTGGTGTCACATTGGCATTCCAATCAGCATTGACCACTTGATCAAAATAAGGCATGGCCCAAGTACTGTTACTGCTTTTTTTGATTCTGTCACTGTAGTGATCACCTTTGGTGTCTTCTACCTTCCAACAGTAATCACATTCGTCAGGTCGTTTGCCTTCCAACATTAATTTTCTTTGAAACTTTTTGTAAGTTGTGTTATGCAAAGCACTGGGATTTTTTTCCAGTTCTTCCAGTGGTACTTTGTGTGTTTGTGGATGATGACAACTGTGTGTATGTCCATTTTGCAAATGCACAGTGACCTGTTGCCATTTTGCTAGACACAAACTTGGAGACACAGAGTCTAATTTTTTTTTGGTTTTTTCCAGTTTGTTCATAAGAACTTTTTTAACTACGTTTGAAAGGCTGAGCTAAAATATCTGCGGTGTTTCCTGGGTTTGAAACAGCGCCACTAAAATCACTAAATGCTTTTGCAGGATTTCTAACATAGTCTTTTGCTTTTTGTACAGTTTTATTTGTTTTTACAAATTTTGAAAAAGTTGTTTGATCTCTATTTAAAATTGCTGTGAATGTTTTTGCAAATGCTTGTACCTTTTGCATGTCTTGATCACTGCTGGCATCATTGATACCAAATGCAGGATCACCGTAACCACTAGAACTAATTGCATTGTTAAGTTCTTGCATGTTAGTTGCTGATATAATTTTCTTTAAATCTCTTTTGATATCATTAACACTGCCGGATATTGTCAATCCTCTTTCACCGTTTGATGATCTTCCTAGGTAAAAAATATTACTCATCATTTTTACAAATGCAGGGTCTCTTATAAGATTCTGTGGTAGAATTCCTGTTTCGCCTTGTAGACTTTTAAGAATTGGTAGATATTTTTGATTTGTTAATTGAGTTAGAATTGCTAACTGAGTTTTAGTTACATTCTGTTCACTTAATCTCAAGTCTTTTTTTTTACCTGCTCGTTTTCAGCAACAAATTCTTTGTACTCTTTCATCAGTTTGCTATAGGCTTCTTCATTAACTTTTTCATCTTCATTAGTTAAAGGATTGTCACCATTTCTAGCAGGAACATATTTGAATTTTTTTTGATTTTTTATAGATGTTGTAAAATCGTCTTGCTTGTAAGTGTTTGGTCCTGTGTGAACCATTACGCTGTCTTCTTTCATATCAATTTCTACTTCCATATCATCGTCTTGAAATGCTTTTTGCATTTCTGGCAGTGTTGCAGAAGTTTGTATTTCTGCTTCTGCTCTGTTAAATTCTGACACATCAATCTGAGCATCTAAAATGCCTGAGTTTCTCAAAGCAAACTGCAATGATGATTCAATTGATCTATCTTCATCTAAATCAAAATCTCCTTCGTCAACTCTTACAACGTAACTGTGCATTATTTTGCTTTCCTGTTATCTTGTGTTAGTGGTGATTTTGCTTTGACATCATCTTCTTTGGGCTGACTGTTGTCTACTGCATCAGTTTTGGTTTTTACACTCAAAGGACCTTCTGCTTCAACTTTGCCTCTGTCTGGATCATTGTCTTTAAAATCTTTTATGTCTTTTAAAAAATTCTTTTTGTGTTCTTCACCTGCAATAGGTGTTTCAGATTCGTTTGATTTCTTTTCATCGTCACTGTAATCTTGGCCCATCTTTGGTTCATAATCTTCTGGTTCAGCCTGCTGTCTGTTTACTTCAGCTTCTTGCTCTTGCTCTATTGGATCATTTGGACCTTTGACAACAATAGTTTCATATGCTATTGCTAACTTGTCTGATAAATTTCTTCTAAATGTTTCATGTGATATTGGCATGTGAATAATAGCATCAATTATATAAACTTCTGCATTTTTAACTTTAGTGCCAAAATCTAATGGATGTTCTTGCATAATTGTTTTAACAGGCTTGTTGATAGATACTATGTCATATCTTTCAAGCTCACGCTCAATTATGTTCATCATGTCATCAGTTACTTCACAGGCAATCTTGATTCTAACTGGATTTTCTTGCACTGCTTCTGATAGATATTGTTTAAAACTTTTCATACTATTATTTATCATCCTTGTCATTTTCATTAACCTTTTTAACCAACTGATCCAGCAATTTGTTGCGATCTCCTACAATATAGCCCTCTCCTTCAATAAAATCATCAGTTTTACCCTCAGATTTTTGCTCCCATTGATCTACTCTTTGCTTTTTCAATTGTAGCTCAATCATACGCAGTTTTTTGTCTGCTTTGGCGTTTTTGGCTTCAATGGCATTTTTCATCATAGTCTGTGCCACTTCAAACATTTTACCAGCATGTCGTGATTCTGAGTTCATTCCCAAATCCATTAATTCTTTATAACTTTTCATGGCTTCAACAGCATAGTCATCCATGTCGTGATCATGTGCTTCAAGATCTTTCACCTGAGGCAATGCACGATCAATTTTTTCTGCTGTAGATAATGCCTTTTTAATTTCTACTGCTTCTTCTTCTTTTTCACTGTCTTCTGTTATTGCATTTTCTATTGCTTCATATTCAGACAACGGTGTAGACAAAGTATTTTCCTCAACATGGTCTTTTATTTGTTGCTCGTTGAGAGCATCTTCCATGCTTGGTAAATCAAATGTTTTTTCTAATTTTTTATTCATATTAAGTACCTATATTACTATTTATCCAAGTATTGCACCACCACTAAAATTTATACCGCTAGACGCTATAATATGTTCATAATCTGCTTGGTATCCTGAGTTATCACCGGAAGCAAATATAGTTGACATTGTTGCAGTGTTGGGTGCTGTCAAAACTTTTGCCGCGGTGTCTAAATATAATTGATGTCCTAGCGAGTTATATGTTTGTACTCCTGCAGAATTAATTGCACTATCATTCCATTCTGGTGCCATTGAAGTTGAAAACGTTGATATGTAATTCCATTCAGCCGCAACTAACAAGTAGTAATATTCTCGCATTAACAATGCTCTGAAATCTGCATCGTTGGCAAAGTCACCTGAATATCCTGACGTGTCAAATATTGGATTGCCATCTGATCCATTTGTGGTTCTTGCCTGTTGCATAGCATTGTAAATATCACTTGTTTGATTCATTTGATTCATCTTAGTTGAAAATGTTTGTTGTAGGCCAAACACTGTGATTGTGTGTAACAAGTGTTCAACAACTTCCATCACTGCCCCATTGCCTGCTGATACTTCCCAAATAAAATCAACATTTGGATTGTTGTCTTTTGTATAATCAATGCCTGGATAGTTGTCATTGGCATTATCTGCCACTATGCTTGGTGTGTAGGAACCTGGTCCTGAATAACCAAGTAACTGTGATATGCTTGACTGTGCCATTTGATTCATAGTGTCGTTTTGATTTGTGGTGTTGATTGATGCTCCTGACCCAAACATCAGTTGCACTGTCTTTGCAACTTTTTTAATCCATGCATCTGATACTGCTGTTGCACCACCTAACGTTGGCAGTGCTAATAATTTTATTCCATTTACTAAACAAAATTTTGTCCATGGTGGGTAACCAGACGTTGATGTAATTGGGCCTCCTGTTTTCACTGACATAATTTACTTTATAGCATAGATTGAGTCTTCATTCAAGACCCTAAATCTAATTCCTTTCCTCTTTGCCCACTCTCCTGCCGCTAACCATTTGGCTCTGTTAATCAAATAATTTACTTTATCTTGTTGGCTTTTGATACTTTCCAATGTGGTCTGTTTCTTTGGCTTTATTTCAACCATTTCAGCAATCTTTTTTCCTTTTTTGTTAACATACACCATCATAAAATCTGGTACATACATACTCATTTTTCCAGTGAACGGATGTTTGTATGGTATCCTTACAGGTTCGCTGGCCCATTGTATCACACTAGGATGGTTGTCACACATTCTCATAAAAGTCAATTCCCATCCAGAACGATAACGAGGAGATCTGCTTCCCACATATTTTTGTTCATTTTTAACTTTGTAAAACCCTTGATGAAACTTCATATACTTATTTAAGCAATAATATGACGTTTAACAAATTTGTTTGTATCTAATTCTAAATTGGTTTTTCTTCTTGCTATTTGACTAGTGGACGGTCTATAATGATTTAATAATGCAATACCTACTTCAGTGAATTGCAAAGTATCGTTTTTTGTAGTTTCAACTAGATCACTAAATCTAACACCAAACTTGTTAATGGCATCTAATGCCAACAGTGTGTATGCTTCAACTAAAGAACTGTTATCAGAATATTTTTCAAATATTCCTTTGATCAATTCGTATGTTCTTGGATTAATTTGATCTTGTGTTAAACCTAAATTTTCTAATATGGCATTTGAAATATCTTGTGATGTGTTGTAAGATTGTCCACCTAGTATCTGTTTGGTTATTGATCCAAACTGAGAAACAATAGTTGATATCCCACCAACTGTTTCAACAGTAGACGTACTGTTTCTTACTTGATTGTATGCCATTACTTGCCTAATCCTGTAAAGTTACCCACAGCACTCTTTGTACTGTTTTTTACACCAGAAACTATTTTGGCTTTGGTGTTACCATAACCTTGTATAATTTCATTGCCTGCTCCGGCAATTTGATTGCCAACTTGATTTAAAGAAAGTGAACCTTTTGTGCTGTCACCTACTTTGCCTGAATCTCCTGTTGCACCTTCTTTGTTATCTTTTTTACCAAGTGCAGGCGGGTTTTCAGTTTCAGTAACAGCAGGCGTATCTAAAAAATCTCCTGCTGTGTCTCCAAACATTTCTTCTAATGGATATTCTGTTTCACTTGAATCTAATGGTTGTGCCACCTGATCAATTAAAAAGTTTTCATACTGAAAACCAAAACTCAAATTAACTACACCGCTTTGAGCATAATCAAGTTGATCCATATCAAATCTTGCCAATCTTGGATATATCACTCTTGTTTTGCTGTACATCTTTCCTGCAACCTGATATATGTCTATGTGTTTTAAAAGACGACTGTGAAAATTGTTGTGTGTAGCAAGACCAAAATGATGACTTTTTGTAAACTGATCTTCTGTTTGATATAAATTTCTATTGTAGTTGTGATCTTCAGATCTTGATTCTCCTTGAACACCACTTTTCTTTTGTGTTAATCTTGCACCTTGAAATTCAAATTCATACAACAGTTTTGCAAATTTTAATCCCAACCCATCATGTGTGTCATACATTCTAAAACTCAAAGGATCAAATGTAATTGACCTATTAACAACTCTTTTTCTGTTGTATTGATTTAACACAGTTTGATCCACTGTGAACTTGGGTTGATCAACACTGTTTACTAAGAAGTGCAATCTGTCTCTGAATTGATTTAATTCGTCGTACGTTGTCTTTAAATGCTCCGGTACTGCCAACTGATACATATTGAAAACCACAACATATTGATGTGCTTGTCTTGGAGCTGGGTCATGATTTGAGCCGCGAAGATAAAGATTCGCGGCTCTGTTAGCTGGTTTTAAAACTGCCATATTCTATTACTCCGCTGGTAAGGATTAAACGAAATAGTAATTATTATACTAATCCGCCAGATCCACCTAAACCAAGTAGAGGGAATATAGTGTCGCCCGGTGCTTGATGTATTGCATTATCATATTTCAGTGTCAAGATAACTTGTACTGGTTCTGATACTGCATAGTCACCATCTGAATAATCAACGTTTTGTAAGAAACAACCTTCTAAATCCCATTGTTCTAATTCTGTGTCATTTGTACCATCTAAGATTTCAATTTTAGTTCCGAACTTGTAAACTGATCCTGATGTTGCAGAAGTTTGTTCAAAGTGATTTAACTGTTTCTGTACTTGTTGACCAACAAGTTTAGAAATGTTATTGTTGATATCATCTCTAAGTGTTATGTTAACTGATTCCCATGTGTGTTTACCTTGCATGTATGCAACTGAGTTGTATGAATGAATTGGTACTTCTTCATGGTTGATCTTTGGTCTCGTAACCGACATAACTTGTTGAGTCAGTTGAAGAGGTGACGCACCTAGGTTACCAAAGTTAGTGAATCTAACTCTAAATCTATATTTCAGTTTAGGCTGTAAAATACCGCCTCTACCTGTTGATCCATCTATTGGTACACCAAATTTTGAAAGTGTTGCCATTTTGTGTTCTCTCCTTAATACTATTATTTACACTTTTGTATGAATTATAAAAATTTTTATATCCATTTAAAGGTAAATTAAAGGGATAAGGTTCGCTTACCCCTTTATTTTATTAACTTGTTAAACTTTCTCCAGTGTTTTTGATACGAAGTGGAATATAGATAAATTCAATTGCTTTCACTGGTTGAATAGCAATATCAATCCATAATTCATTTCTATCAATTCTGGCACCAGTATTGTTTGTTTCATCACAAACTACTAAGAAATCAAATACTGCTCTCTTAGAAACAAGATCTTCAAAGAATCTATTGAAAGTATCTGTAACTTGATCTCTAGTAATTCTGTCATTTGGTTCAAACAAGAAAGGTTTTGCAAGTTGGTCTAATTGGTATCTTAGATACACAATCAGTCTTGCTACATTAACTCTATCAAGTGCTGACGCAATTGGTGATAGTGTCTTCTGACCAAATACCACTAATCCTCTGTTTGGAATAAACGCAATTGGATTTAACTTGTTTGCGTATAGTGTGTCTCTTTGACCTTCTGACAATGTTACTGCTTTAAACTCTTCTTCGCTAGTGATATAACCAACTGAAGTTGAGTTGTCTACTAAACCTCTTGTGAAGCCTGCTGGTGCAAACCATGGAAACGCCACCTGATCATTAAATGCCATTGTTCTCATAGCAATATGTGTTGGTGGAACTGTTACATTGTTGCCTGCTAGATCTGATGTAAATCCTGAAGGATAATACACAGCCGCATACGGAGTGCCTGTCAATAAACCATCTTCTCCATTTGTTGGAGCATTGTTGGCATTGGTTGCCCAATTTTGAATTGACGTTCCGTCTGGTGCTAATCTAAATGGTGTGTCAGCAAGTACAAATGCTGTTAATTTTCTATCTGTACTTAATGCAACCATTTCATCAAGTAACTCTGGATAACCAGGAGCGGCAATCAAGTTAAAGAATCTTGATTCTGCTCTGATATCTTCGTTGCCTTGTAACGCACCTTGCATTGCTGTAACAATCACATTTCTTTGTGCTTGTCTGCCAGTGTATGGTGACCCATCAGTTTTTAATCCTGATTCAGTTACCCAAATGTTACCGTTGTTTGTGTTATCAAAAGTGTAATCAGTTACATATTTCTTAACATTGTAACCTGACAATCTTGTGTTAAACAATATAATACCTTCTGGGTAAACAGCAGGATCTGGAGCATCTGAATGGAAGTTAGCATACGCTGAACCCCAGTCTTGATCATCTTCGTTTGCTCCACCTGGGTTACCTACTGCATCACCAAACACAACACCTGATGCTGTGCTTTGATCTGCATTGTCTAGTAATACCCAAGCTGATGTGGCTGTACTGTATTTGTAAATTTTTGGATAAGCATCTAATTCATCAGAGTCAATCCAAACATCACCGTCTTGTAAGTTTGAAGTTTCGTCTGATCTCTTAGTTGGTTCACCTGATACAATTTGTAAATCTCTAATACCGCCTGATACTACAGAATTTGCATCGTATCTATCTTTTGAGTTAGCATAAGCCAACCATTTCATAGTACCGCCATCGTTTTCTGCAATGTATAAGTCTGCGTCTTGAGTTGTTTTGTACCATAGTGTGCCATTTACTGGATTACTTGTTGGTGCTGATGATGATGCTTCGTAAGTTGCATCTGACCAAAGTGATTTGTAGTAAAATGCTGATGTACCTGATGATGTGTTATCAGTAAATCCAAGATCTGAAGTTGACGCACCTTTAATATTTGTGTCGTCAGCACCGTCTTGAATGTAAACTGCATAACCACCAGTTCTTGTTAATTTTAAGTATTGTCTTGTTGCACTAACATAATCAATACTAGCAGTGATGTTTGCTGACTGTAGTGTTGAATCATTGTTAACTGCTGTGACAATCTCAGCAAGTGTAACTGGATTACCTGCACCTGCGGCACCTGTCACTGTGATAGTTTGGCCATTAATTTCCATTCTAATTGCAGTGTTAGATCCACCTGTTGCTACACCATTGTGTAATGATGCGGCATTACCAGTTGCAACTGTTGATGTACCTGCGCCTCTAATTCTAACTTCATATTGAACTTCTGGAGTTGCAGTTGCACCGCTAAATGCTTCAATTGATTTTTTAGCAAAATCAGTTGATGATACAGTTGATGATGTTGCTGTGAAATTTGCTTTTAATTCTGATGCAATGTTGCCATCATCAAAATCATCAAATCTTACGTACACATCATTAGCAGATAGTGAACTACCGCCTTGTGCTGTAGCGGCATCATCTCTTGAATATACTTCAGATGAGATAGATGACCATGAGCTTGTTGCTGTGCTGTATGATTTCATTACAATGTTTGCACCTTGACCACCTGATGTTGATTTTAACCAAACATCTTTGTAGTTACCAGATACTGCCACAGTTGGTGCTGTGCCGTTACCTGATTGAATGTAAACATTGGCGCTTGTTGCTGATTTCCATGATGGTGAACCTACCACTTCCCATGTGCCTGAAACTTTTTGATAAAGTTTTGCTGGTGAAGTAGAAGCCACTAACACATAATCTAAATTTTGGCCATAAGTTGTAACCGGATCACCATTAGATGCTACGTTGCCGCCTGCGGCACCTGGCACATCAAGTAATACTGTTGGTGTCATCTTATCCCAAGTATTTGGAGTTGCTGTTGTGTTTGCTGTGAATAATCCCCAATCTGTGTTAGTTGTGTCTAACCAGTATGTTCCATCTGCTGGAGCAAGTTTTGGAGCGTTTGTAGAACCTTCTAATTGATCTAAGTCTATGTTAGCTCTTACTACATATGATCTGTTAGAAATTCCTAAGTATGAATATGTTGATAGCAAACCGTATTCGTTTCTTTCATCACCGTGTAGCATTGTGCCTTGTAGTGATTTGAATGATGGTTCGCCAAAGGTTGTAACCAGTTCTCTTTGCGAAGTGATCAAAAATGGTACTCCAGCATTTGCTGAAGTGGTACCAACAGCAGTATTGCCTGTGCTCGGATCTGTTTTGTCCTGTGCAGTAGCAACAACTACCAAAGGTACTGTACCTTGACCAGCTGATGCATACATTGATTCGTCAATGACTGAAACTGATACACCTGGTGATACTAAAGTTGGCATAGTTTATTTTCTCCCTACTATATGTGACAATTTTATTGTCTACTCTATATTATATAATGATATTTAGCCAATCTTTATAAAAAACACCAGAAGTACATTCCCTTTAAAGGTATTAAATAAACATAGTATGAGCGTGAAAGACGATATAAAGCACATAAGACCATTATGTAATTCTTGTAAAACTAGACCTGCGGCTTTTAATTACAAAAGAAAAGGCAAAGTTTATTATCGTAAAAAATGTGATCAATGTATCAAAACTGATGCAGGTGAAAGAACAAAATACAATTATTCATGGGTCAAAAGCGGATATAGAAAGAAAAGTATCTGTGAAAAATGTGGCTTTAAATCAAAACATCCTTCACAAATGGACGTTTATCACATAGACGGCAACTTAAAAAATTCTAGTTGGGATAACTTAAAAAGTATATGTGCTAATTGTAGTAGAATCAAAAGTCTTGACGAAGTAGGGTGGAAACAAGGTGATTTATTACCAGATTAGTAATTGCAACTGACTTTGGTTTCAGGATTAATTTGATCTTGTATAGGCTTTTTAATATCAAATTCTTCATTGATAGATGCTGAAGGTTTGAATTCACAGTCTGTAACTTTGAAAGAACAAGCACTAAACAGCAGTAAAAAACATATAAAAATTAGTTTCATAGAACATATTTATTGTGGTAGTCCTGACAGGACTTGAACCTGTATCGCTCTCTAATCTGGAGACTGTGCCGAGTATAAGCCGGGTGTTTTACCATTAAACTACAGGACTTTTGTTTTCACTTTTTCTTTTTACTACCCCAACCCCACGTTTTTTTAATCTTGCTAGGATCTGATCTTTGCATAGGTGGACAAATTGTTGGCTTGTTTGTTTTTAGCCATTTGTTAATGGCTTTTTGTTCTGCTTCTGATTTAGTTGGTTTTTTCATATATCTTCCTTTAAGTTGGTGCGAGCGGAGGGACTTGAACCCACACACCCAAACGGATAACGGATTTTAAGTCCGTTGCGTCTACCTATTCCGCCACGCTCGCAATCACTACATTTTCTCGTCAAATGTTGACATCAAGTCTGGCTTGAATTTACGATTAGTTTCTACCTCATTGTAAAACTCATCTAGCTCTTTTGTTGATTGTGGCTGTGTGTTAATCTTTGGCTCTTTTTTACGATATTGATTTAATTCAAACACTTGACACATCATGTCTTCAAGATCATCAAATCTGTGTTGATAGATTGTTTCCATAGCCATAAGAAAATTATCAATTTCATCTTGTGTCATTGTTTCACGTTGCCAAAATCTATCACGAAACAAGCGAATGTCTTCTAGCACCCAACTGGCTCGCATAATTTTTTCTTCAAGATCAAAACGATCAACCATAGTCTAATTCTCCTTGTGTTGTTACACAATAATCTATTACAAATTGTTTAAATTCTTCATAACTCACATTATGATAAGGTCCCCAATTGACTCCTTTAATTTTGTTGCCGGTTGGGTCTTTTACTATGTGCCAAAATTTTCTTGTGCGATCATCAGGATCATCATCATACTCGCAAAAGTATTGATATCCAAGATACTCCATATCAGATCTCATTGTGTTACCTTTTTTTAAGAAACAAACGAAACTCTTTCATACACGATCGAGTTAGTTCATTGACGTTGTAGATTACATATTCTTTTGAATCTGTATTGTAAAATCCCACTTGATCAATGTGACCATTTGATTTGTTTTTATTGATACAGAGTTCAATGTTTTGGGGCTTTGATTTTTTCACTAGACCAAAGAATTCGTTGACGAATTGTTCAGACATTTTGTTTTCCTTCTATGCTGTAAATGGAAGTTTCTATTAACGTACTTTTATAGTAGTACAGGTTTTATTTCTTGTCAACCGTTTTTCTGTTTGAATTTATTTTTTCTATGATTTGTTGTGTTTGTAATTGTAAATCTTCAATTGTAGAATTGTTGTGAATTTCATAATCAATTTTTTGATTGACCCAATCCCATTCGCTTTGGTGTATACCCATTTCTGCTAGACTGTGTTGACTAAAAGCATCTCCAGATGCGGCTTCAACTGCCATTTCATACCAATGTGGAGTTCCGCCTCTTTGCACTTTAATTAAATAACCACCTAATGATTTTATCAAACTAACTTCGTTTTTAAAACGGCAATCGCTAATTACTATTTTTTTCATGCCACTTGACACATAACGATTTTCTAAACTGTGTAGCCAAATGTTTGGATTAAAACTATCTCTAAAAACTTCTGTGCCAATCAACTGCAAAGCCAATCTTGGTGTAAAAGTTTTGAAACCTAGTTTACTACTCCACCATGGATCAGACGCTTCTCTAAATTTACGACTGGCTTCAGTTTTGCCTTCCAGCATTTCTTTTGGCCACCCAAAAATATGAGACACAGCATCTTTCAACGGATTAGCAAAAGACTCATGCTTATACCCATTGTCTTTGAAAACTTGAGCAACAGTGTCCTTACCGGCACCTATAAATCCAACAATACCAACAATCATATTAATATATTAACTTATTTTTTGTGATTAGTCAACAAAAATTATCCAATAACCCAAGTTAGTGGATCTTCGCCTGTGCCGTATGTTTCAATTTCTCTTTCAAGACGTTCCATGGCAGATTGAGCTTCTGCTTTTAAATCAGCACCATTAAGAGAAACACCACCAGCCGCACCAGGTAAAGTACCATATTTAGATCTGGCTTCACCCAACATCATTTTACACTGTGCAAGTGCATAATCTCTTATCCATGGTTTACTGTATCTTTGATCAATTAAAGTTTCAGCAGGTTTTTCCATGTAAACTTGTAACAGCACATTTTCTTTGGATCTGGGTCTTCTCATTAGTATTAATTTTTGTTTTTCTGTTACATATTTGAAGTTTAAATAACCACCAAACAGTCTTCTAACAGTTTCTTGGTATTGTGCAAATGCATCCCATGTTAGCAATCCACCTATTCTACCACCCTGCAAAAAGTAAAGATTAGTGTAAGCAAGTTCAAAAGGATCTAAATCAACAGAACTTGATGATCCTGCAACTGATCTTCTGAAAATTTCACGAACCTCAATTACTTCTCTTGACAGTGTATATTCTTGAATATCTTGCTGTAGTTCTAAATGAATATACGCTTCTTCTGTAGAATTTGACGATCTTTGTCTGTATCTATCAACTGCTAGATCAATTGCTTGTTCGTAGTGTTTTGGATCAAGTTCCACATCAACCATACCATCACCTAAGATGTTACGAATGTCTGTAATAAGTTCCTGTCTGTTAGTTTTCTTAGTAGCCATGTTAATAGTATTTATAAAAAGATTTTAATACAATAAATACTATGTAAGGAATAACTATGCCAAGAATTAGCTTATGGAAAACAGA
>Ga0209932_1000060_pt1 | contig 30083 bp, 59 predicted proteins | sample SalPon2_B_H2O_MG_2_FD_185728 | JGI IMG/M metagenome (GOLD analysis project Ga0209932, IMG submission 185728) | Salt pond water microbial communities from South San Francisco under conditions of wetland restoration - Salt Pond MetaG SF2_B_H2O_MG... ...
CTCTTTCTCTAATATCGGCCTGATCAAAATCAAATGCAATATCCGAAAATTCTAGCTTCATAAAATCTTTAATAGCCTTATTGAATATTTTCTTAACATTAGAACCAACGATTAATAAATTAGTTAAAATATTATTATTGATGATTTTATTTTGATAAATACAAGATAATACGCTAGCATCTCTAAGATAAGATATATTAAAGGATTTACCATATAAATAAAAACAATATGAGATTACATCTTCTATTTTGGGTAAAAAATATCTTATGCCGTTATAGTATAACTTTTCTGGTGGGTTATATTGATATACTTTATCATACCTATTAACACTATCTATATGTATAAAATTGGTGGTATATCGATCAATATACTTAAAGTTTATATTTTTATAGTTAAAAGAATGGTTAGAAATATTACAATGATTCTTAGTAAGATGTATACATGTATTCAAAAATCTAAAACTATTAATAATTAAAGAATTAGTTTGAAATTCTCTAGGGTATGTTAAAAATAATTCTCCAGAATAATCAAAAAGATATAAGGCTAATGCAGGCTCCATCCCCAGTACACAAGAACACTCTTCAGTATAATTGCAAAATTCAGAATTGAATATTAAATTATAAAGGTATAGGTTATTCATTTTTTATTTGCTATAATTTTAAAAAACATCATTTCATAATTTTCTTCATTACTCTTGATTAGGTCGTGGTGATATTTACATAAAGTAATACCATTATTGGGATACAATCTTAACCCTGGGTAGTCTGCCCACTTCTTAATATGATGAGCGTTTAATTTACCTTTTTGTTTTTTACATTCTGGCCACTGACACTTAAATTTGTCTCTAGCAAAAATTTGTTTAATCCACGCTTTATATTGTTGATCATATAATCTTTTATTCATCTTGATTCTTTAGTACTGATTCCGCATTTAATATAGGTGTATCAAATTCATTATCTTGATATTGGTGTGGTGATTGTAAATCATCTTTAAATTTACTGGTAGCCATCTTTAGAATTTCTAACTGGCGGCCTTCTTTTTCTCTGATGTCTTCATCTTCCAGCATCCTAATTAATCCTGTCCAACTGCTTTTGCCATCTTCAATCCTTTTAATTCTTTGTTCTCTAGTAGCTTTTAAATCTTTACTAATTTTTTGCTGTTCACTTAATAATTTGGTATATTCATTAGTATAGCTAGCGATACTATTTCTAGCAAAACTTAATTGTGTTTCAAGATTTGCTAGCTTAGCGGTGTCTCTATCAGATTCTGGCATTTCATACTCAAAGTCTACCTGCCTTTGTAATTTTTCGGTTTCTGCAATATGTCTTTTACGCTCTTTCATACTTCTGTTAATAAGAATATCTATTGTAATAAACTGTTTAATTTGTAACTCTTCTGCTGGAAGAACATCTTCACGAAATTGTTTAATAAGATTAATCCATGTATTTTCGAAATAATCTAATTCGCCAGTCTCTTTATCAAACTGCTTACATACCTCACCCCAAAAAGATTTAGATCTAAGTTTAATACTTAAGATTTCATTATCAGCATGCTCTGCTGGTGTTTGCAGCAACTGATTTTTTTCTATGTATTTTTTAATAGGAGCTACATTTCTATTTAAACTAACTGCTATATCTTCTATACTTGAAGAATTAGCATTTTCTTTAATGTACTTTTCTTCCTGTAGCGAAAGCTGTCCTCTTTTTTTAGTCATTTTTATATTTGGGTATGAGTTTCTTTTTAATAAAATTCTGTAACTTTACTTTATCGTTTTTTATGACCTTTTGTCCGTGTTTTAATTTTAGGTATGTGCTTCTGTATTTTACTGGTAAATTTTCTTCTATAAAATCGACTAGTTGCTGGTCTGATATATGATCCACAAAATCTTTAGTATTCGCTGGGTCTATATTGTCTATATAAGATGGTTGAATAATTCCTTTTTTGTTATTATTTCTGTTAAACCAAGATCTATAAGCATGACAGTTGAATTTATCGTTAAACTCTTCACAATCCTTACCGTCTTTATTTTTAGGATTATATAATGGGCAAGTTAAGCAAGGTTTGTCTGGACGCTGATAATTATCTCTCTTATAATTAAAAAGCCTATTTCTTACATGTGTCCACAAAAAATTCTCTAACGGTCTAGAGTGATCATATTTTTCTAATCCTTCAAGAGCAAAAATCGCTGCTTGTTGCTTCATATCATTAATATCATGATAAGCAAACTTGAATTTATAACAGAGTCTTTTGCTTATATTGTCTAAAACAGCTAGAAACTCTTCTTCTGTTACATTTACTTTATTCTGTATTTTCTTCGTTGTTTTTTTCGTTGTTTTTTTCGGAATTTTCTTCCTCATATAATTCTGCTATACTTTTATATTGATTATTATTAAGGTCATCAGATATATCAAGATTTTCTGATGCTACTACCTTAATGGTTGAATTAGCTAGGTTGTTATACTTTTTATGTTTCATATGATTGACCGTTTTCTCAAAAGGGTTAATATACTATTATACTATTTAATTACACCGAGTAAAGCAAGGTAACTTAATATGTCTAAAACATATAAAAAATGGAGAGAAGAAGATATAGAATTTATTAGAAATAATAGTCCATTAATGCCCGATAACGTTGTAGCTATGACATTATCCAAAATTACTGGATATCATATATCTACTGATATGGTAAGAGCACAAAGACGTCGATTAAAAATAGTAAAAAACAGAGGTAGGCAACCAAAAAGTCCATAGAAACTTATTCGGCGTCACCTACTTGATCAATTACAAATAATTGTGTATTATTAGTTAGTTTGCCAATATTATATGTAATATTAGATTGCTGCGGATATATATAATCTTTATTAATTTTAGTATTTTGCGTATCTTTTTTATCTATAAATGTATTAAATCTACTAGTTAAATTTTTACCGTATAAAATATTCATATCAATACTTGGGTTTAGGGTAAGAAAATATCTGAAAGCACAGCTTGTGTATAATTTTTACATACACAATCATTAGGATCTCGACTTTGTCCAGATGGGCATGCATTATAACACTTTCCTTTGCATTCTTTCATACCCTGAGGACATACACACTTGCATTTTCCTGCTGGATCTGGTACTTTACCTCCACTGCAGCCTTTTTGTAAAAGCTTACATACACACTGACAATTATCAGCATCAAAATCAGGTAATGCTCCATCGCTATAATAATCACAATCTAATCCCTGTTTATATAAAACTTCTTCAAAATAGCAATAACAGCTACAAGTAGAGTCTCTCAGACTGGGTTTGTTTGGAGGGCATTTTTTGACGAATTGTAGATTTACAGATTCTTTATATGCGCATTTACAGCTACAATCCTCTTTGTCAAAATCGGGAGTACTGCCTGTACATGGTTCCTCACTTGCATGTTTACAATAACATGAGCAATCCTTAGATTTGAAGTGTGGCAACCTTCTATATTTACCTTGACCACATCTAGGTCCGCCAGGTTCGTTAAGTGGACATACACATTCACAATCTTGATCTCCGGTTTTGTTGCCGGCTAAGTCTGTAGTCCATGTTATTTTTAGTTTAGGACGACTAGGGTCCTCAGCTTTACAGTCGTAACCAACATCACAGCCACAATTACATGGTTGAATAACCACCTTCATATCATCTCCGCAAGGATTTATATCAGGATTTTTTTTCATTTGATAAATATAGGTACAACCACAACCACAGAATTCAGACATAAAATGTGGATACTCAGGTTTATCGCATGGTCCAATCTTAGTAGGGTCACATTCACAACCGCAAGGGGCTTTCCAATGAGGTGTACCAGATTTTCCAGTAACAGGATCTATATTTCTAGATTTACATAAATATACATTCTTATCATAATCAATCGCTGTACATCCACAGCACTTACCACCATAACCCTTTTGCCACGGATCTAAAGAAGATCCATCAGGATCTTGATCTGGTCTGGGACATGGGCAATTACTATTACAACATTCAGCGGCCATAATTACACCTTATTAGGAAAACGTTTAAATTTTAAGCCCGTAACAATAGGGTTGTGCATATCTTGCAAAAGATTAAAGTCAATAGTAATATAGTTATCAGATGTGTAAATATTATCATTCATATGAAAATAAAATTTCGTATCAACATCTATATTATTACCAGAAGATAAACATATAATATCATTAATTACAAACTCTGTTTCATTAATTTCAACACCGGTGAGATCATAATCATAGTCAAGATAAATAGATTGTGGTAATGTAATATAATCTTGACCATCTTTTTCTGCGTATACATATACATTATTATAAACCGGATAATATCTTTGTAATGTTGAGACAATATTAGCAATACTATAATCATCATTAATAGTGATATTAGCGCCAGATCCTGTTTGCCCTAAATATACTACCTGTGGAGCTACCGTAATATCGGTCATATCATTAAATAAACTCACTGATAAAATTTCACCAGTATCACTATTTATTTGTTCTACTGTCAGCAAAGCTTGTCCGGTGCTACCAGCTGATATAATATTGAATGTGTCTCCAACCTGATAATTGCTGCCACCAGTAATTGATATTGTATTATCGTTAATAGTTAAACTTACTTGTATATACTCTTTATCAAAGTCGTTAGTAGATTCATTTAAGCAAGATAAATAAAATAAACTATTTAGTTTATAACCTTGCTGAATAACGGCAAAACCACTATCAAGTATACCAATAGGTTTTGCGTAATAAGTTAAATTATCCGAATCTATTATATTATCACCGGTAAAAATACCATTTGAGATAATTTCAGTATTGTGTAGTGTGGTATTATATTTGACTAAAAAAGATTCTTGTTGAAATTGGTATGTATTTTCAGGAAAGGAATCATTTGTGATATATATATAAGGTGATTGAGAATTGATGTTATCAATAACTAAAGAGTTAGAAGAAAGAGATAAAAGTACCATAAATTCTGGCTTACTGCCTTGATAATATTTATCAACCTCTAAATAAATATCTTTATAAACCTTTTGGGAAGTATCAATACTATCGCATATGCTATTATATAATGGAAAACCTTGTAATGTTAATGGTTCTCTATAATTTTGTGTAATTTCGTAAATATTGTGAATAGCCATATTTAAAAACTCTCTGTATGCAGCATATAAATGATTTGACTCTGGGTTTTATTGGTCTGGTTCTGGTTCTGGTTCTGGTTCTGGTTCTGGTTCTGGTGGTTTATCTGGTAATTCTTGGGACGATATCTCTACACTAATGGATCCAGATGACCACCCTCGCTCAGCAAGGCCGCAAGATCCACCAGCCGCAGCAATAGCGTTATATTTCTTGACCGCATCTTTTTCTGCTGCTGATTTGAGACCAAATGCAGTATCAGCAACAGCATTTGCTAGTGCCATACCTGCATTAAATATACTCAGAGCTCTAGGTCCAGGTGGCGTAGCAGCACAAGATGCTTGGTCTACACTATCTGAACTAAATACCAATACAGACAGATTATTAGGCAAATTGATCTTTGTCCCTGGTATTAGTGGGGGTTTGTTGCTCGACAATCTCTGAGAATATGGATCTTTAGGTATGACACCACCTGGAACGTAACTCCAAACAATAGTAGCGGCTACACCACATTGGCACCATACCTCTTGCTTTTGGGGATTATTAGGATCGAAGCATAAATTTGCCGCCCCTCTTGGCACATACACACCAGATCTTCCCCTACAGTAACCCGCATTTGCTATTGGTTGACAATGTACATAGCCATCTTGGGATGCATTTATCCAAGCGGGTTGTATAGTAGTAGTTTGAGGGTCTGTTGTGCCAGCAGTAGTGCCTATGACAGCAACTGTATTTCCACAATTAGTTCCGTCGGCTGGTTTAGATGTTTTTACATATGACATTTCATATTCAAAACTATAGGTTGCCTTGGCCGTCAGCTCGATGCCTTTAAAATATGGTTTATGCGACTTACCTAGTGCTGATTTTGTATTACCTAGATCGGCCTGGCTCTTTCTATTCCAATAGCGCGCCCATTCTGCCCAACAGTCACCTCCCGGTCTGCCTGTGTTGCCACTTTTACGCTTATTATCATTAGGCGGTTTAGGTGTACCAACATTACTATTAGGACATCCATTCAATATTTGACCATTGCCCCATTGTACATTCGCGCCTTCCGCCGACACAGTGAAACCCTTTATAGTACCAACTGGTAATTCAACATCAAACTTAACCGCAGGTTTGAGCTGTAATCCGCCACTACCAATACCTTGATTAGGCGGACAAGCATCATCACACCTATCATAAAAAGTTCCATCTAGAATGTATTCTTTTATTTCGTCAACCTCTGGTAAACAACCCATATCTTGCGCCTTTGTGTTTAGTTAATAACATATATATTATTATACACCAACATCCAAAAAAAAAGCACCCGCTTTCGAGGGTGCTTCAAGAAATAATTCTATTTATAAAAATAGATCAATCTTCGTTATCTAGGTCCTCGTCATTTTCTGGAACTGGCTGATTAGCAAGTAATTTTCTAGACTTTTTAATAGCTCGGTTAACCATAACCTTGCCAACCATCTTTACGAATGGTAGTCCTCTATTCTTGGCTTCTTGATCAAGCCAACCTACAACAGTATCAATATTTTGTTCACACCAATCGTTACCTTTTTCATTCATATTAATAGCGTGGCGACGACAAGAGCAGCTATCGCTCATATGAATACCAAGACTTTTAATCATTTTACTAAGTTGAGTTCCTGGTCCATGCGGATCTTCTTCCATAGTTTTTGGAAAAAGACTTCTTAAGAACTTGTCTGGGTGATCACCCATCAAAACTCTCAACCTATCTTCTAGCTGAGATTTAGTCCAATCTCCAAGTTCTTCATAACTAGCAGCACTATATAGCTGTACCGGCAATGGAATTTGATCAATTTGAACGCTGATAGTTTTGTGTGTAGGATCATCCATATAAACAACTTTTAACGTATCAGTAACAATAGGGTCTGGCGTAGTAACATTACCAGCGTTGTCTGAATATGGAGGAGGCTGAACTGTAATTTTCTGATTTAATTTCATAGTAATTTTCCTTTGTTCCTATAGAAAGCGGGTTAAAACGCGTTAATATATAATAACGGTCAAAAATCCGATGTCAAGCAAAAAATAATATCGCAATAATTATGGCACAATAGTGCTTTGTAATATATTTTGAGAATATGAGCTACAAGGATTTCCATCATTATCATATGCGTCTGGGTCAGGTACGCAAATTCCTAAATCACACTTTTCACATTCACCACAAGCGGCTCCGGGCATACATCTCCCAAATTCACATTTAGCGCAGTCTAGTAATAGAGGATTACAACCAGGAACACATTTACCAGTGATGGATGATGTATAATAACATTTTAAAGGATCTATGCAACTACCATCACAACAGTAAGTTTTGTCACCCTCTGTGCATAAAAATGTATTTGGGTTTTGACCATTGGTGCAAAAAGCTACATCGTTATTGCATTCTAAACACTGCTCTTGAAGAGTTGGACCGGGGCCTGGCAGATCATCACATGAATAAGTACCAAGACCACTGCTGTTACATATATAACACGGTCCACATAACTGACAGCCAACGCTCATGATCTCTTTACAAGTTGGCTGTAAAAAAGCATTTAATCCAGGAGCATGAATAGAACAAGGATTAAGATAATCTGCGTGATACCATTTCCCTCTCAAGCAAGACACACAAGCATTATCAGGATGAATATCTCCATCTAAACAAGCTGGATTCCATGTGCCTGGACCTCCAATACTTGCTATGTTTACAAGACCAGACAAAGCTCCAGAACTAGCTGTTAAACCTAGTATAGAACCTGTTTGTCTAGCATCACTAGCAGGAACCTCATTACCTATAACACCCCTAACATTAGGATCATTATTAATAATAGGCTCATCTGGTATCTGATTCACAGGTACCTGTGGTACGATTTTTGATCCATTTATAATAACAGGTCTATTCATATTATTAATCTAAGGTATTAAGTTAATAGAAAGTGCATCTGCATCGTAAACACAAGAACAAGTATCAGCATCAAATTTACTATCTTCATTTTGTTCTTTGCATTTATCTTCATTTAGGTTACAAACACATGTACAATCAGCCAAACCATTGAAGACCCTATTCAATACTTCTGGCTGATCTTGTGGACATTCTGTTTGGCCAGCAGGAGTAAATAAAGGAGGTTCAGATCCGTAATTGCGAAATTTACACTCACACCTACCGCTTTTTTCAAGAGGATTATCTGGATTATTATAAAATAAGTCTATTACACAAACAGTAACTGCGCTACACTGACTTACACAAATTTTTCTTTTATGACTAGCATCCTCCCACTCACACTCTTCGCAATTTTTAATGCAGTCGGTACCGCAATTATCTGGTATGCACTTTCCTTTAGAGTTGCATTCATAACCCTCTCCGCATTTGTCTACCCATTTATCCCCCCCAGGACTTTGTGGATCTGCTACGCACTTTACGCAAGGATCTGGTACTGGCAATGGATTCCCAGGGATATTGATCAATGGGGCCGTTTTACTCACCCATTTTCTGACAGAACGAGGTTTCGCATCGGGCTTGCCTACTGCTTTCTCTGTACAATCTTTGCAGGGTTTTTCTATATTTTTGATGATCTTTCTCTGATTTTTCCTATCCCATTCACAAGTGCTGCAGGGAAAGAGATTATTGTGGTGTATCCAACTTGATGCGGGAACCTGCTGACCACGTATATTTAAAAAATACGATTCGCAAGATTCACACTCCCATTGCGTTAAAGGTGCGCATTTGAGATAAGGATTATCACTAACAATAATAGGTGGTCCTGTTCTTGATTCTGTGCCCATTATATTAAAACTCCTATGTTTTATTAATTGCTATAAGCTGTGGCTAGCCTATAATTGCTTACTACTTCTTCTGATAAAAGTTTAGAAAAAATATGGGGGAAAGCAAAACCATCGTCACGAACCTGGTCTTTGAGCATAAAACATACACCATAATTCATGTTATAAAAACTATCTCTATAGGAATCTGGAGGAGGTAGGTATGTTAAACTATCTCTATAGCCATCATAGTATCTATACGCTCGATTATTCTTATATGTCTTTGGTAAAGAATCTTGAGCATTATAGGTGTTTCGACAATTAAAGTTCATTCCTGCTCTATCATTTTTCTTGATATATCCACCATATCTATAATAAATCATATACAACTTTCTTATTAATGTTTAAAGGCATTTATTATTATTGGTCTATTATTCATTCATTTAAATATATTTATGGTAATAGAGATAGTCCTAAACTGCTCTTAGGAGTATAGCAGCCGCCACTACCGTCGCAAACTGCTGGAGGTATGCAAATATCTACACAGCCCCAATTGCCAGGAGATTTTTCTCTACATTCTTGACAACTGCTTGTAACCTCTAATGCACCAAATGACTGAGAATTAGGTGTACAATCAGCACACATAGGCACACATTTACATTTATCAGGATCAAGCTTTGTCTGACCAAAGCAAGTAACAGTACATTCGCAACCCTTACAATTAGCCTTAAGACTAGGCTCTGCTTCGGTACACATTTGATATCCGTCTATCAGTTGTGTCATTGATATTCCTGCTGGATTATAAGGCAAAAACATACAAACACAATTACCCTTAGTTCCTGTAGTAGGATTTCCACCTACACAAATATTATTGTCTAAATTTCTACATATATTTTTGCATTTTTTTCTTCTGCCTACTTTTGTACACTCTTCACATACTCCGCAAGGAGTGTCGCAACAAACACATCTAGGCATCTTGGGGTTGCTAGTATCACATTCACAATTAGATGCACCAGGATTTTGAGCTGCGCAATCCTGCCAAACCTCTCTGGGGTTAGGAAAAAGAAATAGTACACACTTATCGCAAGGACTGCCCGGAGAAGGTTTATCTATTATTTTTTTATCTGACCAAATATACGATATGCCATATTTTGTTTGTAGAGTTTTTCTTTCACCTGGTATGCATTTCTTACAAGGTTCGTCGAATTCGGTTGTAACCTGTAATGGCAACATACCATCAGGAGCAGCTACAACTTCACACTCTTCGCATCTTTGTTGGTCAGAAAAACTTTTAAAAACATAAGTAGCGGAACCTCGCTGCATTAACTTGAAGCAAGTACCGCAATTACCTTCCTCACCTGCACTCATACAATAACCATTATTTACCTCACAACCATATTGAACCCCATCTCTTGGTCCACCTGGTGGCACTCTACTTACACATGGCATAATTATCTTCCTCCTTTATATACAGCTGTTAGTCTACTATGTCCTACGGCACTACCACTATGTGGACTAACAACCGGAGGAAAACTAATCATATGAGGTTTGTTTTTATCTATTAGGTGATTTCTTGTTAGTCCCGAAGTAAAATTTATATGGTCACTAGGAACTTGGTCAACATAATCAGGAAAACTATTATCATTACTATATTGATCTGGTAAGCTAGAATCAATTTCAGGATATAAAACATCACCATCATCATTTTCGGCAAATGTTTCGTTTGAGGCAAAATTGAAATTTCTATTAGATTTAGAAATTCTTGAGCCATAAGATACGTATATACTATTCATAATAAGCCTGTAGTTTGTGGTTGTGTTCTGCTTTGTCTATTATAGGTATACACTATTTTTATACAAAAGGGCGTTGATGATGACTAAGCAAATATTAACTATGGACCAGGTGGAAAAATATGAAAAAATCTATTTTGGGTCAAAAGAAAAGATTAGTGGGATTTACGGAATTGTTTTTTATAGAAATGATGTTAATGGTGTGAAAATTTATATTGGAAATAGTATTGATATTATAGCTAGATGTAAAGAACATGTTAGGAATTTGACTGGTACTTCTGGACGGAAAATTAATAAAACTTCGAAAAAGTTAATACAGTGTTATAAGAATAAAAATTATAAGATGGTTTTTGTGGTATTGGAACGATGTAATGAAAATGTGGTCATGAGCAAAGAACGTGAATATCAGCATAAGTGGGTGAAGCGGAATTTATTAAATAATTGGGTGGCATCTAATATAGATGAAATTAAGCCATGGTTAGATAAATGTATTAAAAGTAAAGCCTATACAAAACATTTTAAATATAGTGAAAAGAATTTTTATAATGGTACTCCTTGTAAGGAAAGTCTTAGTGTAAGTTCAGGCGGATATGCTAGAATTCAGGTTCGTATTAATAGCAAAGACAAACATATATTTAAGCATAGAGCAGCTTATTACGAAAAGCACAATGAATATCCAGAATTAGTTCGTCATTTATGTAATAATAGATGTTGTTATAATCCTGATCATTTAACATCTGGAAATTATAGTGAAAATAGTTTAGATAAAAGAGGGGATTTTCCAGAAAGATTTGAAAAAGATTGGGTGAGGCTGGAAGGTGACGCAGATAAGTTAACAACATTATATGGATGGAAAAGAAATTGTACACGAAAAGGGGTTCGCATATCAGCGACAGTTTATCGATGGGAAAAGAAATTAGGATTAAGAGATAATTATCCTGATATTTACTATAACAAAAGAGCTATGCGAACAAAGTTGTGGAGAAGAAAAGATATACAGGAATTTATACAGAATTGTGGGGATAAGTATGGAAACAGTAATGTAAAAATAGCTAAGGCATTAAATACGGAATATGGATTAGAACTAACACCTCGGCAATTAAGCCAAATGAAAAATAAGATGAAGGGCAAATCAAGAAATAGAAAAAGAGTAAAGAATGCGGATCTGACAGGGGCGACTAGTGTGATAAAAGAATACTATCAGTCAAAGACAGATGAAGAAATTAAAGATATATGCAATGCCAAATTAGGTACTTCATATCAAACGGGCACAATAAGAGCAATGAGATTTGATTTAAGTTTATATAAGCCTCAAATGATTCAAGACAAGGTGGGGGATTTATACAGAAGAGATGCTGTATCTAGGTGGGGGATAGAGGCGGAAAAGTTAGTGGAATATTTTGGGGAAGAGTATTCAGATGGGGAATTAGCAAAGATATGTAATAGGGAGTATGGGGAAGATATGGGGTTTGATGAGGGGGTGATTCAAGAACTAAGGCAGCTAGTAGGATCTGGGGATACTGTGGGGCAAACTTGATAGTTTAGGTATTACATTTTATATAGATAGTGCTTACTATTTTTGGACCACCCGCCCTTTTTCAGAGCAGCGAACACATACCCAAGCAAAACAAAAAAACCCCCCTATGTAGGTAGGTATATATGTAAGGTATTGATAGATATAGACTTGCGTGTATGTCTGCCGACCGGCCCCCTCTTTGGTGGGGTAATAAAAGAAAAAACTTTTGGCATGATATTTGCACTAGAAAAAAATAAAAAAATTTTTCAGAAAGTACTTGACACCTGACGATACTAGGTATATACTTGAGACATAACAAGTAACCAAGAAAGAAAAGGAAAAAGACATGAAAAAGCTCATCCCCTACTTCGAAGCAAACGGCGTTCGGTACACTATCCTCAATAAGATGCGAATCTTTCTTTCGCAGAACAATCAAGTTCTTGCTGTTCAATCAGCAGATACCTTTCCTGCTAAGGTTTCACAAGATCCACTCTTGGTCCGCTTTTGGCAGAACGAACTGAATCGAGAATATGCTTGACCCCATATTGGAGTAGATCTATCCCCCAAAAGAATTGCTAGCCAAAGGTAAGTGCTTGGTAAATAAAGACTTACAAGCGATTCGACCGGCCGGCCCCCTCTGTGGTGGGGGTGTACAAGTGTTCCACTAGCAAACGCTGTGCCAAACGAGAGCAAAATGCCAGAAAGTTTTGTCAAATTTTCTTGACATAAAAATTCCAAAATTATTGTTGACGACTAAAGATTGCTTTGGTATAATGTCGATATAAGGAATAAGGAAAAGAAAACTAAGGAGAAATAAAAATGGAAATGCAAATCCTCTACATTTCAGATTGCTGCGGTTCATATCTTGACGATTGCCATATCGAATATGGTATCTGCAACGATTGCGGTGAGCATTGTGAAGTGCTGACCGAAGAATATCCTGCTACCCCCGTTTGTGGGGGTTGACAACACAAAAAAATTTGCTAGACTTTGGATAACTAAGGAGAAAACAAAATGACGATTTACCCAAGTATGAACGACTACCGCAAGTATTTCAACACCATGACAACCGATCTTCTTTCGGTATGGGTTGAGGTTGCAGAACATAAACTGCCGAACTATACTAGGATCGAGGAGGTCGAAACCGTAAAGGCCGCTCTAATCGTAGCCCGTCAAGTATTGTCCACCCGATAGGAAACCGAAAGAATGAATACTGAAAAACTCATGCAACAATACCCGATTCTCACTGACGCTTGGAATCAGTGTACCCTAATCTGGAAAGGTGTTGAGCAGAACGGAACGGTTCACAAGTTCAATCGAAAAGAATTGAGAAAAATTGTAAAGGCTAACCGTCGGTCGGTCGATAAGAGACTGGTGGGCGGGAATGACCACATGATTGAAAAGGTAGGAAAGCCTGGCTCCCCCGAAAGAGTGGTTGCGTTGGCTGCCCAATATGCTAGACTGAGTGAAAGCGAATCGTCACCCTTTGGAGAATGATAGAATGACAACCTACGAAAAAATGACAACGCGAGAACTTGACGCTTGGATCCGGGAAGGCGGGAAAGACTTGAGCGATAATGCTCAAACGTACACCCCAGCAAAGTATAGGCTGGTGGCCCATATGGTACGCTCTGCCGTTCGTGAGAGGCTGCGACGACTTCGCCATGCCGACTGGCTGGAGAAGGAATACGCTTGGGAAACTGAACGGGCGATCAGGGGTGGTACAGGGTGGAGTTGATCCCTCATTAGGGTGGGCGTTCGTAAGTTGTTGCTACGTAAGGACTTACGGCCTGCCCGGCCGGCCGAACCCCACTTGCGAGGGGTATTAGCAAATGCCGTGCCAAAAGCACACAAAATACCAGAAAGTTTTGTCAAATTTTCTTGACATAAAAATGCAGAAAAATCTCTTGACAATTCAAGTTTCGTATGGTAGAATGTCGATATAAGAAGTAAGAGAGAAAGAAAGAGAGAAAAAAATGACAACGCTACAAGCACAATACAACAGTCTTCAAGAGCAATTCCACAAGATGAGCAATGAAATGCTCTCAGTGTGGATTGAAGTAGCAGAACACAAACTGCCAAACTATCGCCGAACCGAAGAGATGCTGTCGGTTCTCAATGGCATCCACGCTGCCAAGAGTGTTCAACGCTATCGAGAAAATAATTGGGAGTGATCCCCCAGCGGCGGGGTTGACAAACAGAAAATCTTTGGTATAATGTCTGAAAAGAAAGAGAGAATGAGAATGAGAAAGCCTAGTTTCAAGACCGTTGAGAAGAATCTGGTACAGTATGCTAGAAAGATGGATTGCGAAATCGTCAAACACCACGACGGTTCCTATTCACTGTACGATCGTAAAATGGATTATGTATCCATTACCAAAGCAACTCGACAGCGTGTTGCAAACGAAGTTTACTATTGGATGAGTGCTAGTAAGTAAGTAAGAGAGAGAGTGAAAGAGATGAGTAAGTATCAAATGTTCAGTACCTATCGTCGCTATGCTGGCGGTTATTTTGAATGCTACAAGAAAGATGAGTATCTTGGCAACGTGTACGCTAGTACAGAGAAGGCTGCAAGGTATAAAGCCTTCAAGTTGTTTGGTGTTTGGTGCAATGTTTATTGGCAAGATGGAGAATGAAAATGGGAATGATGATTCAAAGCGACTGTTGCAACGAGCCAATGAGTGGCTCACAAATTGACCACGAAATTTGCCCAAAGTGTGGCGAACACTGCACCGTGGTGTTTGATCGTAGCGAAGAACGAATTGTTAGTTTTGCCCAACAGCGTCGTGCTGAACGGCTTAGGAAATGGAGCAAGAATGAAAATGAAAACAGGCTATAATAATTTTGAAGAAGCAATGATTTCTATGCTAACAAAAAAACAAAAAGAAAAACTATTAGATATAGCAAGGAATACTAATATAGGTACGGAATACTCAGAACAGTTTGGGGGAATAGCATTAGCCTGTTTGGCTGGAAAGATTGAAAAAAGTTTGACAGGTAAGAATGGAACAAACTGGTTTGAAGTTCTTTCGGAGAATAGAAAATGAAAAGTAAACTTAACAATGACGGCCTGGCTGTTATGCTCTTTCTTATGGTGTGTGTTGTGGTAATATTTATAGAAAGATTGGTGTAAGGAATAGCCCCCTCTTTGGTGGGGCCCGGCCGGCCGAGTCGGCCATAAGTCCTTACGCCCCAACGACTTACGATCGCAGAGCAAATGCTGTGCCAAAAAAGAAAATAATTTTTTCTAGATTTTTCTCTTGACATTCAAGTTTGCTGTGGTAGAATTCCGATATAGAAAGTAAGGAGAACAAAAATGAAAGCACACAACCCACGAATCATTTGCCGCGACGGCTTCTCAATCAGTGTTCAGGCCCGTGAGACTGCATACTGCACACCACGAAGCGACCACGGCCCATACTCGCATGTAGAGTGTGGATACCCTAGCGAGGTTCCAAAAAGTTGGAGATTCCGGGAATTCTCGGAAGCCGCCCAATTTGGCAAGGGTTATCCAAAGGATGAAGAATACACCGACACGGTATATCCGTATGTTCCTGTTCATCTGGTTCGGCATGAGTTGGATCTGCACGGTGGAATTGTTGAAGGAAGGTTGCCAGAATAGGAGAGATTGAAATGGCTTGTATACAGACTATTTATGAAATTCGGATTCGTGATCCGCTCAGTGGTGACGAGCGAGTGATTAGTAATGGAACTTGTTTCCCTGTCACGACAGAGTGGCAATGGTTGATTGATGCCGGTTTTGCGGTTTGGTACTATGTTTAGGGGGATTGTAATATGACAACGCAAGAATTGAAAAACTATGTTCGCTCAGGCCGATACGCTTGGCCCGGAGGATACCCGAAGTATTTTGTAATGAACGACGGCGAGGCCATGAGTTTCGACGCTGTACAAGAAAACTTCCGTTTGGTTTTGCATTCTGTGAAGCACAAACGAACTGACGGTTGGCAGGCGGTTGCCTGTGAAGTAAACTGGGAAGATGAAAACCTCTATTGCTGTGATAGTGGTGAGAAGATCGAATCAGCCTACGGAGAATGAAAATGAGTGGCTACAACGGTTACAGTAATTACGCAACATGGAATGTTGTCCTCTGGATCAAAAACGACCAAGGACTCTATAATATCGCTAGCGATTGTGCTAGTTATAGCGAGTTTATTGAAACTATGCGGGAGTTGGGTTCAATTGAAACTCCTGACCATGTAGCATGGAATGATACTGGTATTGATCGATACGAAGTTGACGACGCATGTTTTACAAGAGAGGTTGTGAATGACTGAGTATGATGAAGGGTATGAGGATGGATACCATGATGCTTGGGATGAACTAGAAGCATGGTATGGTATAGATGATGAGGGTTGGGATTGGTATGTAGTTGATGAGGATGAGTATGAGACCGTTGATTGATGAGGGGCCTTGGCTTGATGAATATGGTTGGATACTGGCCGTATGTTATCATATTGTTTTTATGGTAATGTTTGCTAGGCTAGTGTTCAGTGGTAAACGTAAGTAGTTGAAAATAAAGGACTTACGAGCGGCGAGGGCGGCCGGGCCCCTCGGTTGGGGGGTTGACTACCTTGTATTACCTAAGCCGTCAGGCTAAGGCTTAGATGGTAAAGCCAGCGAAAGTCAGCAAAAATTTTTGTTTTTCTGTAAAGTATCTGGGGTGGATTGTCGATATATAAAGTATTGGCAAGAATAACCCACGGAGAATGAAAGATGATGACGCTCTACACGATTTTTGGAATGTTCGTTGGTTTTGAAGGATACGATAACGGCAAGGTTTATTTTGGGGTTTATACCCCCCAATGTGAGTATGGCTATGTGCTTACGCAGAACGAAATTTATCTGGACACAATTTTAGAAAAAACTCAAGATTAGGGGTTGACTTGGACGATCTAAGGAGTATAATTCGAGCATGACACGCAACAACCACGGAGAATCAAGAATGGACGATATTAACGCCACGCTACTGATTGCTGCTCTTGAGGCTGAAGGAATCGTTGAACCTTGCGAAGATATTGGCTCACACCCTCTTGACTGGATGGATGTAGTCGGAGTAGACTTGTTTGATGAAGTTTGGAACACTGAGGAGGCTTACTGATGACACCCGGAAAGAATATTTACAATTCGGACTATGATGAAATTGACGGACTTGTTGACGTTGAAGGTTATTGTGACGAGATGATGGAAGGAGTGTACGATTACCACGAGGATGATTATTACAATGATGGCATGGATGGGGATTTTGATTCGGCCATGCGTGATGCAGGATTCGGAACCGATGAGGACTATGGTTACTATGGAGAGGATGACTGATGAGACAATATAACTGCTATGATATAACAACGGTAAACACAGATGTCAAATATTTCAACTGCACAGTGTTTGTAGATGATATTGACCTGAGCGAAGCGGTTGATCGACAAGAGAACCTTGTTGCAATATCTGGAGCATTGGAAAATATTGTGGGTGAGGTTGATAGTTTTAGTTATGAGGAGGTACTATAATGATTCAACTAGACCCTGCTAGTTTGGCGATAGGATATGCTGCTGGTACACTGTTGTGCTGGTACTTGAATCAAACTCTAAACGCTAAGGAGAGCGAATATGAGCGAGAAGATGACGGAGCGACAGAAAAAGACTATATACATTATGAGTCTAGCATTTACGGCTGGAATTATCCTTACGATAGTGATAGGGTTGATCGAAAGTAATGCTACAGTTGCCGGGTTCTCCCCCTAATCGGGGGGCCCGGCCGCACGAATCGTGCCTAAGTCTATATTTTTCAATGACTTAGATTTTTTCTCAAAAAACAGTTGACAAATACCGATAATATTATTATACTGGTACAAACAACTCACCACTTTTGGAGAAAATCATGCTGACCGCCACGCAAAACGAAGGCTTTATCAACCAGCGTATCTTTCAGAGGGCTAAGGCTAACTTTGATGCAGAGTATGCCGATAGGCTTGACGGTTTTACAAGTCCAGAGTCTATTGATATGATGCGTACCGGAAGTTCAGAGGGTGGGCGTAAGGTTGAATGGATTATTTATGAATGGTTGATTGATGCAGGGTTTGAGGCTGCTATTGGTAATAGTAGGGAAACTGGTGATATTTATGTTCAGATCAAAATGGATGATGAGATTATCAGTGTAGAATGCAAGGGTTCTCGTCCTAAGACTAAGGGCAAGGATTATGCTTTTCAGGGTATTCAGCCACACAAAAGTGATGTGACGGTGATTGTGTTTATTCGGCCAGACGGTATACAGGCTAGGGTTGGTAATACAAGCAAACTTTGTGATTGGGCATCAAAGCACTATACATATATTGAGACAGGCAAAAAGCCGGGCTATAGTATTTCTTATAGTAAGCATGGAAAGAATCGTAATGAACACGGTATCGAAATCTTTAGGAATCTAACTAAGGAGAATTTTCTATGGGCTATAAATGGTTGGGAATAAAGGAGTTACGAACAAGCAGGCCGGCCGGGCCCCACTATTGAGGGGGTGGCAAAATTTTTTTCTTTTTTTGCTTGACAGGCTAAAGTTTGGATGGTAGAATGTCGATATAGTTAGTAGGGAAAGCAACCACACGGAGACAAAAGATGACACACGTTGAAGCAACACAGATGGTTCTTGGTGAGCGTAACCGTGGACAGCGTAAGATTGGAAACAATACATACGCCTATATTGAGCGTGACGGTAGCGTTTCTGTTGAACTGCACGGAACCAAGGTTGTGCGATTTTACCAGAATGGTATGGTTCAACTCAATAGCGGTGGGTGGCGAACAAGCACCACCAAGCAACGAATCAACAAGTATAGCCCAGTCAAGATTTTCCAAAAGAATTTTGAGTGGTTCCTTGCTGACGGTACGCCGTTTGAGGATAATATGCTAGTTGGGGGTTGACATGTGTCTTCCCTTATGGTAGAATGGTTTTAGGTTTGGTTTCACACTTTAGGAGTTTTTTACAATGGAAAACGTAATGATGATGGCTGGTATTGTTGGGGTTGGTGCTATTGCTCTTGTGATGTTCGGTGTCTATGCCGTCTATGGCGGTAGTCGTGCTGAACTGTGCAACGCAAAGACTGGTGAAGTTTATAACTTCGAGTATATGCAGCCACTGCATGGCGACCCTAAGCGTGTTCTCGCAAGGGTTATTGAAAGTCCCATCCGTCTTGATGATAAAACTATTGCTAGCATGAACGCTAGAAGTAACTATCGTCGCAACGATCCGGTGTTCCAACGCACCAATCACCTTGTAACTTGCAAGACTGTAGACGGTAATATCCGACAGTTCTACTGTGAGCGTGTCAAGAATTGCCGCAAGCCATTGTTTGGCAGTGTGGTAGCATAACTCTCTTTCCGTGGTGTGTGCCGTGAACCGCCCTAAGTCTTTGCTAGCCAAGGACTTAGGTGCGGCTCGGCCGGCCGGGTCCCTCTAATGGGTGGTTGGCATTTTTTCTGGATTTTCTATTGACACCATGCCGATATATGGTATAATGCGAAACATGAATACAAACAAGCCTCTGGAATACACCTGGGCCGTGATTCAAAACCATCACACTCTGGGATATGTCAAGCATCAAAGTGAATGGACTGCTCATAAGATAGCAGAAAGTAATTTTGGAAAAAACATAATGCTAGAAAAACTTTATCTTGTGGGACTAGTTCCAGAGGGTAAGGTAATATCTTATAGTCACACCTAAACCTTTAGGTTTGGCTAAATTGGATATAGTCAGCGAAAATGAGGGGTCTAGGTGTATGTATTCTAACCCTTTATACAGAAAGAAGTGCTATGGATAATGTTTGTATGTTTATGTGGTTTGTTTTAAATATGATTGCCCTAATTGTAAGTTGTTGTATCTAAAGGACTTACATTCTAACAGGCGGGCCGGGCCACCATTCTGGGGGGTATAAGGGTCAATAGCAAATACTGTGCCAAAAATTATTTTTATTTTTTTTGGATTTTTTACTTGACGACTGACGATAATATGATATACTGGAGAGACAACCACGGAGAACAATATCATGAAAACAGCAAACGGCAACGATAAACTAGGCAAGGAAAACTGCATCGTCGTGAGTCGCCCCGTTGGCGATACTTGCCCGCCTACTTGTGCGTTCCTTGGCAACGGCTGCTATGCCGAGCAAACTGAGAAGATATACCCCGGTGTGCGTCCTGCTGGTATGCAAAATGTCATCACGGAACGCGGGCGTATTCGCTCGATGATTATTGACGCAGAACGTAAAGGCAAGTCTATCCGCTGGCATGAGCGTGGTGACTGGTTCCTCGATGGTAAACTCGACACTGATTATGTCGATAACGTAGTCTGGGCGTGTGAGAGTATTCTTGCCGATGGCGGTAGTCTGCCCGATATGTGGTTCTACACTCATATCTACGATAGTCGGTTGGTTAGTCTGGACAAGTATATGGCCGTCTATGCTAGTGTTCACAACGCTCAGGACGTTCTCGATGCCAAAGCGGTCGGTTTCAAACTATTCGCATGGTGTGACAGTGACCAGAAGATTGCCACCAAGCGTCCGCGTGGCAAAGTCAAGGCTCAACAGTGGCGTGACAGTCTGCCCAAGTTGGTTGTCATCGACAACGAGAAGTATGTCACCTGCCCTGAGATTCGTCGTGGTCGTGGTGTTGTGACCTGCACCCCAACCAAGAATAGTGTCGCCTGCAATTTGTGCGTCAAGGGCCTGGGTAACGTACTGTTTCCATCACACTGAGGAGTTTACTATGTTCAAAGTAGTCAAAGACGAGAATGTTATATCATACTGGGAGTGTGAAGATTGTCATGACAAAGTTGGCATCACGCCCGATTGGTATGAACAGAATGGTACACCAGTGTGTGTTGAGTGTGACCGGGATATGTTATACGGCTGGACGGAGGTGAATGTCGATGGCTAAATACTATATTCAATCTGGCAGTCTACAACTGATATACTCAACTAGTCAAAGCGTGTTCGATGCTTGTAGAACAGTATTGTGGGAGTGTAATGAAAACGATACCCTGGACGAGTATTTTTATATTGACGAGCGTGGCTTTCGTGGATATATTAGTGCTGATGGAGATACTATGGTTATTCCATCTGTTGAAGTGATGGAGGCTGAGGGCTGGGTGTAAGTCGTTGGTATATAAGGACTTACGTTCGGCCAGGCCGGCCGGACCCCACCAATGGGGGGATTCACCGCATTCTGTGCTGGGAATAGGGTCGTATTCACCGCAAAATTTTTTCAAGATTACCCCTTGACAACGCCGATACATAATGTATACTTGAAACACACGGCACGAAGTCAGTTTCCAAGCATTCGTACCTGAGACTGCAAGTAGCCATAAGGTACTATGGCCCAGCAATCGGAAATGCTTGTAGGGTGCAACTCCCTAGTGTCCGTGACCGCACAATTTGCCAGCAACCGTCGCCAAGAGCCAGATGAATCGGTCTTATGTGGGTACCCATGCCGATTCTAGGGAGGATTTCCGTGGGCGGTTTCAGGAACCGGGGCGTAAAAGGTTCCGCTGGTATTCTAAAGACTTGACAAACGATTGCCGATAATGTATACTGGGAGGAAAGGAGAGAGAAGTCCTCCCGTCCAACAATATAAACCGCCTGTAAGACCTATCCTGATATTGTTTCATGGGGCAAGGCGGTTTTTTTGTCTCACCATATCCTATAGGATTGGACAGAATGGACATAGTCAGCGAAAAACTAAAGTTCTTGACAAACGATTGCCGATAAGGTATACTAGAGCCAAAGGAGATTATTATGGTTGCTGCTAATGGTCAGGTTTTTGATGTTACTTGCAAGCATTGTGGAATCACTTACCAGATTCTTGCTAATCGTAATGATATTGACAGTTGGATGAATGGTAACGGATATATTCAAGATATACTTGGCTACTTGAGTGCAGCAGAGCGTGAGTTGCTAATTTCTGGCACTTGCGATAACTGCTGGAAGAATATGTTCGGTGTGGATGACGAGGAGGATGAAGATGAAATATAGGATTAGGTTTCACTTGCAACGTGGCGAACACTATATGCACTGGCAAGTTAGGGCTTATGATGGATCAGTGCAGTATTTAGACCCTAGCAAATATCAAATCGAGATGCTAGGTTGTAAACTAATCAACAAGAAAAACGCAGCAAAGAAGGTCTATAATGCAGGCAAGAAGGATGTTTGTGGATGGGTTGAGTGTGATAAATACTTTCCAAGATTTACTGGTGATTTACCTATTGACAACCTTGAACGCTTGCGGTATAATCCTATAGTTGACCCCGTGTGGCGACGAGAAGATGATGAGGGAGATTTTGATTGGGACAACTATCACTTCGATAGTTTGGTGACAGACGGAAACCGTGTTTACGTTTTAGAGGAGAGATGTTATGCCTAACTGGTGTGCTAATAATGTGACGATCAACCACGATAATCCTGCTAAACTCAACGAGTTGCTTGATGCTTACAAGCGTGGGGAGTTGATGGAACACTTTATGCCAACCCCAAGAGATCCAAACGATCCAACCAAGTTGCTTGGCGAAGGTAAACCTATAACGCTTGATGGCAGCGTAGATTGGTATAGTTGGCGTGTGAATAACTGGGGAACCAAGTGGGACGTTGGTGGTGAGGACGCTTTTTATAGCGACAATCCAGAAGGTTTGGTGTTATCATTCGACAGTGCATGGTCGCCGCCTGTTGGGTTTTATAGTTTCATGAAGCGTGAGCATGGTTTTGATATTGACGCATCATACTTTGAACCGGGTATGGGATTCTGTGGAGATTGGATTGACGGTGTGGATAATTTTTATGAGGGTGAGTGGCGAGATTTTCCAGATCATCTTATCCAAGAATATAATATGGATGAATGGTATGAGGATGAAGAAGTAGCATAATAAAATTCGGAGGCTAGTGCTAAGTATTTATATTTTATAGTTTCATATTACCCCGCTGCAGAAATGTGGCGGGGTTTTATTTTACCCAAATCGGCCGGCCGGCCAGGCCGTAAGTGCTTATATACCAATGACTTAGCTATACCCCCAAAGCAAGGGATACTCTCGCTATCGCAAAATATTTTTGGATTTTCTCAAGAGAAGGGTATTGACAAGACGATACTATATGGTAGAATGATAGAAACGCAAGCGAGTGACCAGAAGCCAACACAAGAAACCCTCTGGCACACTTGACAAGCGGCAATCAGTTGTGTATACTGGTTGTAGACAGTTTGGGTTTAGTTTACTTTTTTGGAGGTTTACCATGAAGGCTTTTTCTTTCAACGTGACGATTGCTTCGGACGCTCTTGATACCGAAGTGATTGAGGATACCATTCGTCAGGCTCTTACTGACGGTCTGCCAGAGGATACTCTTGCACTCGTCAAGGCTGATGGTGTCAAGGAGTATAGTGAGCAAGGCTGGAAGGTTGCTCGTAACCGCAAGTTCGGTATCGGTGTTGCCGAGGCTGGCGACGGTCACAAGGCATCCAAGGCCAAGGTTGAGGCCGAAGAAACTGTCGAGGCATAGTCTTGACAAAGAAGCGTCAGGCCAGTAGAATAATCTGCTGGTCTGGCGTTCTCTTTGGCCCCATAGTTCAACGGATAGAACAGCGGTCTTCTAAACCGTCGATAGAGGTTCGATTCCTCTTGGGGCTACTTCGGGCTCGTAGCTCAATGGTTAGAGCAGCAAACTCATAATTTGTTGGTTGGGGGTTCGAATCCCTCCGGGCCTACTATGAATAAAGAAGAAAAAATCAAGACAATACTCAACTACCTAAATAGTAGGATGAGTGCCATGAGCAAAAACCAGACAGAAAAAGTCAAGAAAATCCTTGAGGATGACGATATTAGTCTACAGGAGGTAGTAGAATGGTATATCGACTATGTTTGGCGATCATCCTAGTCTTTTGTAGTGGTTGTGTGACCACCAGCAAGGTTTCTCTATTTTGCAACAAAACAATAGACCTTGACAAACGCCCGCTAGAGGGTACAATGGACGTTGGCATCCGATTGGAACTGTTTAGGAATTGGGAGTAGAATATGAGCAGGATTATTGTAAGTGTGTGTGGATGGTGTGAGGCTGATCCTAGCCGTACGATGTTCCAGTATATTGGAGATCGGGACGATGTAGACCAGTTGATTAGTGGCGAGCAGTGGTTGTCGCTACCAGAAGATGATGATCTTGATGTGGAAATATGTCGTAATGATTATATCCTAGAATCTGTTGCATCAGCGTTCAAGTATGCTCTTGATGGCGAATATGACCAAGTTGATGTGGAGGTGGAAGGATGAAAGAGTTCGTAATAGTGACCAAAGATGGTGTCAATCATCGAATAATGTCAACCAGTTATCTGTTGGCAGAGAGGGCTTTGGTCAAGTCAGGTAAATATACAATGCAGGATATAACAGCGACATATTCAAAAGTAGGCCACTTCATGCTGGGGCGGCGATAATCTCGATGTATATTCAAGAGAGGTGTGAGGAAGTGAGTAAGTACGGTAAGATAAAAACTAAAGTAAAGAAACCTTGGGAGTTAGCCCGTGGACACAACAGCCATCGTTCTGGTTCTGGTAGTCATGATAACCGGCCTCGCAGAATTCGCACCAGAATGGATGCTCGGAGAGTAGCATTAGCAGAGTATTGAAATGTTCAATCATCCAACTCTATTATACTGGTGCTGGAAAGACGCAGAGCGTGAGGCTAGGCGTAATCCTAATCAAAACGATAACGGCTTCGGTGGCTGTTTGCTAATTTTAGGTATTATTTTTATGGCCTGTCTACTCAAGGCATGTTTCGCTCAGGGTGGGTGGGGAATTCTATTTGGTATAGTAATATTATGTGCATTTTTACAAGGTTTATTTGAAAAGTAATTACGGGGTGGTGTAATGGTAGCACAAGAGGTTTTGGTCCTCTTTGTCGGGGTTCGAGTCCCTGCCCCGTAGTTTTTGCTCTGTAGCACAACGGTAGTGCAGCAAACTGTTAATTTGTGGGTTGTAGGTTCGAATCCTACCGGAGCAGTTAGACTAAAGGAAACACTTGACAGTTGCCGATAAGTGTGATAGAATGAAACAATACGGGACGCAAGGTAAGCCGGTAGCATCCGTTACTCTTATAAGGTAATCATAGCGAGGTTCGACTCCTCGGCGTCCTACTCATGCCCTCATAACTCAATTGGTTAGAGTAGCGGTCTTTTAAACCGTAAGTTCTAGGTTCGAGTCCTAGTGGGGGTACTGTTGATGGTTCGGTGGTTTCTCAAAGAAGGAGAGAAATATGCGTGATTTTGAATGGCAATTCCTTGAGGATGGCAACAATGATATTTTTGATAATAGCACTGATTATATTGAGTCCATGACAAATGATAATGAATACTATGAAGATGATTATGCCCAAGAAGATCAAGAACTAGAAAGTTGGAGTAACTATTACGAAGAAATTAGTGACGAAATAGAATACTGATCTCTCCTTCTCGACTGGTGCGGTGTGGTGGGTACACACAATAATCACTTCTAGCCTGTTCGAATCTGGCCACCAGTCCTTATAGCTATGAATATTCTAGAACAACAACTTGATGAGTTTCGACGAAACGATGATGGTAGTATCATTCAGGGTGCTGCACATACTAGCCGTATTCTTAATCACAAATATCGTAATAAAATAATTATCAATGCTTATGCTAAACTTAATAAGTTAGATATTTATTATGATAGTATTGCGTGTTGTGGCACAAGCGGCTTGATGGTGGTTCCACAGATTGCTGAATTACTCAAGAAAAATATTATTGTTGTTCGTAAACAAAAGGATGGATACAGTGACTTTCTGGTGGAAGGCCCTAGTAGTAAATGTTATATAATTATTGACGATCTTATCTGTTCTGGTGGTACTGTAAAACATATAATGAAAAACATTAGGCGTGAGACACCACGATCTAAATGCGTAGGTGTTTATTGCTATATGCCAGAAGAATCATCTTATAGGAATTGTCCTGAATATTGTAAGCGAGATTTAGGTATACCCTACCTTTGAGGGGTGGCGGCCGGCCGGGCCGGAGCTAAGTGCTTGTGTACCAACGACTTACGTTTTTTCAAGAAAATTCTCAAGCAAGGGGGTTGACATGGACGATAAGTATGGTATACTCAAGGCATAGCAAGTAACCACAAACGAAAGGACAATGAAATGCCTGCTAATGTTGAAACGATGTTTTACACTGGTGCTACTCCTTGGCACGGTCTTGGTGAGAAGTTGGAATCTGCTCCGACAATCAGCGAGGCCATTGAGGCCAGTGGGTTGAATTGGGAAGTTGGAACCAAGGATCTTGTAACCAAAGACGGTTATGATGTTCCTGCACGGGCTACCTATCGCAAGGACTATAATGGTATTCTGGGGGTTGTTGGGCCTCGATATGTCCCGCTCCAAAACAAGGATGCTTTTGAATGGTTCCAGCCGTTCGTCGATGCTGGCGAGTGCAGCCTGCATACTGGCGGTTCGCTGAGTAATGGTCAAAAGGTCTGGGTTCTTGCCCAGTTGAACCGTGACCCTAGCGAGATTGTATCTGGTGACGAGGTGCAGAAGTTCATCCTTCTGTCCAACAGTCACGATGGTACTACCGCTATCCGTGTAGGCTATACGCCAATTCGGGTTGTGTGTGTCAATACCTTGGCTTTTGCTCACTCTCACAAGGAGAGCAATCTACTGAGAATCCGACATACTCGCAGCAGCAAGACTGCCCTAGATAATGTTCGTGACATCATGGACAATATCAACGCTCAGTTTGAGGCTACTGCGGAACAGTATCGGTTCCTCGCTAGTCGAGACTTCAATCAGGCTGACGTACAAAAGTATGTCAAGGTTCTGCTTGGGATAGACAAAAAGGCTCCAGAGGACATCAAGACTCGGACGCAGAATATCCTGACCGAGATTCTTGCTACAATCGAAGGGCCGAAGCAAAGTATGCCCGGAGTACGGGGTACTTGGTGGGCTGCCTACAACGGCTTCAACGAGTATCTCAATTACACCAAGGGACGGAATACCAACAACCGTCTGGAAAGCCTCTGGTTCGGCCAGAATGGCACTGACAACAACAAGGCGTTGCAACTGGCGACAGAGTTCGCCAACGCCGTCTAACGCTCTCCTTTCGTGGTGCGTGGCGATGAGGGGCTGGCCTTGTGGTGGGGCTGGCCCCTCTTTGCTTGAATGACCTAAGTGCTTGCAACATAAGGACTTACGGCCGGCTCGGCCCGCCGCACCCCCCTAATGAGGGATATGTTATAATAATAGGTTTACTATTGACGTAAATGTATATATAGCAAGGACTTACAGACTTTCCCTTATGGACAAACGGGTGTTGATCCGATATAATAGTAGTAGGCCGTCTGTAAGTGGTTGGGATATAAGGACTTAGGTGATTTATAATAGTAAATATAAAACTATTGTAATATCATTTTTGTCTCAGCCCAACCGTTAGGTTTGGTCGAAATGGTTATAGTCAGCGAAAATCTAGGGTATTTGAATTATGCAACAAGAACAGTATGTAATGATTGTTACTAAGGATAATACAGTAGATAAGGTTAAAATATTTGATAATTATTGGGAAGGAGCCAGATATACTGAGCATTATATTGAGAAGTATGATGATGGTAGTTTTTATTCTATCGTTATTGGGAAATGTTATGATAAAGATGGGATTACTATAGGGTTATACAAAGGGGAAGTTTTGTGAATAATATAATTGATATGATTGAATTTGCTAGGATTCGGGCAACTTGGCACAATGATTATAAGGGTGATAAAAAGGATAATGATAGTAGTAGGTATTTAGATGAAAGTATTAATAGTCTAAGGTCTGCTGTTGCTCTATTGGAAAACTATAGGGAAAAAAATAATATAGAATACAATAATCCATTCTATGTATCTTGAGGACTAATTATGTTATATCTTAAAATTTTGTTACTATCTATTTCTTTAGGCGATAAATTTATGGATAGTGATCTATATGGTATGATGCAAAATGATAGTCGTATTGAAACACATGTAATTCATAGTGAATATTTTTTAGGACTAGAATTTAGGCAAAAAATAGGTATTAGAAATAATCGGGATATGTATCAACATACAAAAATACCATTTTTCTTTGAAACTCTAGACTTTAGACCTTATACATATTATGTTGTTCATTCTACTAATAGATTGTAATACCTAATCCATAAGGTTTGCGGTCATTGGCGATAGTCAGCGAATATTAAGGGTCAGCATAAATTGAATGAATTAATAACAGTATTGATGATAATCTATGTATTATTCGTACTAATAGGAATAGTGAAGATTTGATGATTTATAGTAGGTCATGGATCGCTATAAACAAGTATCTGCTACTAACCTAATATATTCTAAGAATAGGTACAAGGGTGTATTAACATATAAGTAATATCCACCCGGCCTGTATAAATATAACATAGATATAGAGTTAGTCAAGCAGAAATAGACCATTAAAAGAATTTATTAACTAGATAAGCAACAGGAGGTTAAGATGCAAGTGAATCCAATATCAGTAGAAACAGACGGGCCAGTTTGCGATCTTTTAATTCAAAGGATTGGTAGACCAAAAAATTTAATAATGTGCAAGGCATCCAACGTATGGGGCAACAGATACCGTATCAACGTATATACCAAGTATCTGGTAGATGCCGAAACAAAACTAGAAGGCCAAAGGATATCTTATAGTTGTTCGGCAAATTTGATTGATAAAGAATTACATATTATTCATGAGACAAAAAATTATATTTCAATTTAATTGTCCCACCTTATGTATTAAGATTGCCCAAGATAATCATAGTCAGCGAATATTAAGGCCCGGTGTATTATAAGATAACCCAACAGTTTCTTGCTGCGACAAAAACTCAACCCTACTATATGGTAGTTGGACATAAAGGGTCGTGGAGCAAGAATAATGTTAGGCCAAATATTTTTGGGAATTATTATAGTATTATTTTTAATGGGAACAGGATCAATAGCAATATCCATATGGGTTGATTATGATAAGGATCAATATGGTAGTCCGATTGTATATAAGGAACCAGCACCAGTATTAAAAGAAGTTGAATATTTTTATACAGATGACGATGAGGACTTAGATAGGAATTCGGCTATTGATTTAAGGATACCAAAAGAAGAAAAACCTATTAGTGATATATTAGAATCTTTCACTATGGAAGATTTAGATGTTCAAGATGATAGTATTGATTTATATGGGGAAGAATTAGAGGAATGATTTTGTATCACCCTAACTATTAGGATTGCGGCGATGATAGATAGTCAGCGAAAATTAGGGGTTTGTAAAATTTTGTCTTATTTAAACTATTAAGGTCGAACTTGTTATGATTAATATTAGTATGAGGGATAATGTATCTTGTGAGAATGTTTGTAAGGCAATAGAAAAAGAAGTACAATTATGGAGAAAAGAAAATGGGCCAGATTTAAGTGATTGTTTTCTTAATATTAGTATAGTCAAGGTATCCCACACAATAGAGAATCCTAAAACCTTAGCCACTATGACTCATACAGTAACAGAGGATCAAATTTAAAAAACTCATTTTTATCGGGTTTTAATAACATTTTCCCTACTACTAGAATAAACATAATTAGTCAGGATTATCACAATGTTTCTTGAATTTTTTCACTTTTTAGAATCATTTTACCCCCATTTTTAGCCTTTCCTTTTCTGTATAAACATAAATGAACGGGTTTTTATCGTTTTTAAGACCAATTTAGTCACTAATTTGCGGTAAATTTACTTATTAAATAAAGCCGACCTATAAAAATAGGGGTTTTCTAAGGAAAAAAGCAATCCTAAAAACCTAAACCCAACCCCCTATATTCC
>Ga0209932_1000066_pt1 | contig 29236 bp, 44 predicted proteins | sample SalPon2_B_H2O_MG_2_FD_185728 | JGI IMG/M metagenome (GOLD analysis project Ga0209932, IMG submission 185728) | Salt pond water microbial communities from South San Francisco under conditions of wetland restoration - Salt Pond MetaG SF2_B_H2O_MG... ...
AAATACCTGAACCAATCTTTTTGGAAAGGTTGGGGGGAGATGAAATATATGGTTTTGGTCAAGATGGAAATGTCACAATTACAGCTGACACTACTCTATCAAGAGACATGTATTACGAAAGTCTTACAATCAATGCAAACTGTACATTAGATACTAATGGATACAAAATATTTGTTAAAGATACTCTTACATTTACAGACAGTACATCTCGTATAGGTAGATTTACTAGCAAGACAACTGTTGGTACATTAAAAGGTGGGTTTACTAAAGGAACATCTGCTACTGACACATTAGGTGGTAAATCAGGTGAAGAACTTACTAAAATTGTTACTCATAATGGTACAGACTTTGTAATAGATGGAACAGCTAATGCAACTGTTGAATTAGAAATAGGTTATGAATATGAGTTTAATCTTAAATCTGATACAAATCAGACACATCCAACAACCTCTCCATTCACACAAGTAAAACACAATTTAAAATTTTCTGAAACATCTGATGGTACACATAACTCTGGTACAGAATATACAACTGGAGTAACTGTAGCTGGTACTGCTGGTACAGATATGACAGTAAAAATAAATGTTACTGATAGTACACCAACTACTTTATATTATTACAACGAAAACTTTTCTGGTCATGGTGGACAAATAAATATAGTTTCTCAAAGTACATCTAATCAATTCTTTTCAGGTGAAAATGAATTTTTTAACTTAAATACTGCAATTGCTGGTATAAAGTTTGACCAAGCAACAGGAACTTTCAAGGCATTAGGTGGTGGCTCAGGTGGTGCTGATAGTACTGAAATTGAAGCTGCTTCTGATGGTGATGCTGGTTACGATACAAACTATTCAAGTAGAAATACTGTTGGTGGCTCAGGTGGTAAGGGTGCTACAGGTAATGCTGCTACAAATGGCGTTGGTGCTGTTGGTGGCGGTGTTGTAGTAATAGCTGCTAAAAATGTATCTGGAAATGGAACAATTAGAGCAGATGGCGATGATTCAACTGCTGCTACACAAGGAACTGTAGGTGCACCTGCACCAGATGGTTCAACATCAGGAAATACAAATCCTACAAACTATGGTGCTAACTATGGTTCAAACTCTGGTTCTAACCCAACTAACTATGGAAGTAACCCTACAAATTATGGAAGTAATAACCCAAGTCCTTATTCTTATCCAGGTAATGCAGGATTTGCTCATCAACATTATCATTTTCATCCAGCTGGTTTTAACATAAATAACACACCTGCTGGAAATACACATTATCATTACAACCATTATCACCCTGGTAACCCTACCAACTATGGTGCTAATCCAGGTAACCCATACTCTTATAGTGGTAATCCATATTCTTATCCAGGAAATAATTATTCTTATGGATATAGTTATGGTTACTCTTATCCTGGAAACACTAATGCATCTACACCACACCCAGGTGGTAGAGGAGGTAGAGGGCAAAAAGTTACTGACGGATACAATGGTGGTGGTGGAACAGTTTTACTTGTTACAGGAACTAAACCATTACCTGGTTCTTTAACACTAGCCGCTGCTTCTGGAACTGGTGGTTCATCTATAGCATCAGCAGGTACAGTAGTAACAGTATTTAACATTAGTGTAAGCGACACAGACCCAGGAGCATAATATGGCAATAAAAGAATATGGTACAGTACCTTCAGACTTTGAAACATTTGATGTAATACCTGACAGCATTTATGGTTCAGGTAATGATGGAAATGTAACTATCTCAGCAAATACTACTTTAACTAGAGATATGCACTACAACAACTTAACTATAAATGACAGTGTTCATTTAGACACAGCAGGGTATAGAGTATTTGTAAGGAACTCTCTTATGATGTCTACTACTTCATCACAACAAGCTACTTGTTCTATTGGTAGAAAAGGTGCTGCTAGCACTTCAGGTACTCTTAAAGGTGGTGTTACTGGTAATGCTACTGACAGTGTAGGTGGTGCAGGAAATGGTACAACAGCTACTGCTCCAACAGAAACAATTAATTATTTTAATCACCCTGATTTAGCTATTCAAGGATTTATAGTTCATGGTGGAGATACTACACCTGCTCCTATTTATGGTGGTTCAGGAGATACAACTAACGCAGGTGGTGGAATAGTAGTTTTATGTGCAAGAAATATTAGTGGTTATGGAACTGTATACGCTACAGGAGAAACTACTACAGGTGGAGGAGCAATATTCTTAGTCAGCCAAGACATACCTTTAACAGGTTTAACAACAGATGTAACTGGCTACAATGATGGCAATGTTAAAACTTATAAGGTCTAACAATGGCTTCTGTAAGAATATATTACGACCAAGCAACAACTAATCACAATCTTTGGTATTTTCAATATCTTCAAGATGGAGATATGGATAATTTAACAAACAAAATTTTTCCAGATAGTACTACTACTTTACAATTACCTTTTTTTCCAAGAGATAAAGTTGCTTTTAATAGTAATGGATATGTAGACGTTGAAATAAATGATTCTAAATATTTAGGATTTTACATAAAAAGAAAAGATGGAATGTTTAACTATGGTGGGGAATTATGTGAAAATAATGGATTTCCAGATGGACCAACTTGTCCATATTGCAATGATTACGGTTATATATGGTTAATAAACAAGCATTTGATTAACGCAAGTACTTTTTATATCAAAGATTTATCTCCTTATGTATTTAGAGATAGCTCCCATACACAGGTAGCACCTCAGCAAATACAATATGGAAACGAGTATGAAGATAATACTGAAGATACAGATGCTATAAAAGTTTTTACTAATTTAAAGGACTATGTATTAATAGACAATGGAGAGGATAATCCCTTTAGGTTGCAAAGTCCTGTGTTATACTTATTAAACAAATCATTTGATATAGGAGATACTGATATGGAATTTGTAATTAGCTCTGCTGATATGAATGCAGAAAAAGCTGATGCGAAAGAAGCTATTGAGAAAAATATTGCTAATAGTCTATATAAAATTGGTGTAGACCCAGCGTCTTTTGATGAAACAGCATTTTTAGCAGATGTTAGTGGATTTAAAGAAGATTATGATTCTGCATTGCATGAGACTATTGATTTTCTTAAAAGCTGTTTAGACAGACACGCATTACTGTCTTAACATAATTTTTAAACTGGGAGGAAGACATGCGAGAAATATTTTACATACCTGAAAGTAAATCTATAGATGACTATAAATCTGAATGGAAAGATAATTATTCTATAGTTCAAGTAGGGTTATCACCAAATATTGAAGAGTATGTCAACAATCCAGATATTGCACAACTAATATTAATACCTGAATACAAGACAACTATTTGTCCTGTGACTACTTCCAGCAATACTTATTTTCAAGTAGAGTATTTTGACGATTTTGAAACCGTTAAAGATATTAAGCCAGAAGTTTGGTGTCATATATGGTCTAAAGATTTAGACAACCCTTCAACACAACAAGAAAGAACTGAAGATATTCCTATGCATTATGAAGTAGGTAGAAAGTGTTTTATAACTGACCATATAAAATTAGATACAGGTTGGTATGATGTTCAAGTTGTTATAAAAAGAACTTCATCATTTGCAGAAGTTATGGATGAAAAAGAAATAACAGTTTGGGAAGATAAATCGGAAGAAGAATGAATATTTGGGAAAACGGCACGCCTAAAAAAATAATGGAAGGTGTCATTGCTTGGGAAAACTGTCTTAATGTTCCAGATGGTGTTATTGACATAATGAACTCTGAAGTTGATGCTTGGAAAGAACAAATGACATTGGAAAAAGCAGGTAAGGAAAATAGATTACAAGGTTTATATGGTAATGGACCTATAAGATTTAATCCTGAAGAACATTTTCATCGTAAAGAGAGTATTGCCTTTTTTAACCACATAAGAAAAAATACATTAAACAAAGCGGCACAATATGTAGAAATGTATCCAGATGCAGATGAAGAAATAGAATGGATGGAAACTTGGCAATACATAACATACACACCACCTAAAAATATGACTTTTCATAGCGACAATCATGGACCTAGAAATAAAGAAACAGGTAAGCCATTTCTAACTCCTGGATTAAGAAGATTTACTGCACTTACATATTTAAATGATGATTTTAAAGGCGGTTCTTTGAAGTATAGGTATTTTGATATACCACCTTACAAAGCACCTGCTGGTACAACTTTAATTCAACCTAGTAACTATATGTGGTCTCATGGCACTACACCATTACTAACTGGAAGAAAAGCAGCCTTTCTTGTTGCTTTTAATGGATACTATAATGTTGAAGATGAATATTTATATCAAACAGATTCAGAAGTATTGAGAGCAAGGGAGCTAAGGTAATGCAAAAAGAAATGGGTGTAGTTGAATTGTATGACGATTTTATTACAGAAGACCAAGCAAAGTTAATAATTGACACAATAGAAAATATTTCTAATGATGATGACATAAATATTGGATTTGAAGATGCAATAATTGGTAAAGGTCATAAAGGTGGAAATATTAGAAGTAATCAAGTTTTTTACTTATCTACCCTAGCAAACGAGCCTCAAGGAACAAGACTTTATAGAGATGCTATTAAGGCTAATAAGGAAAAATATTTTGAAGATATAAAAAATATTCAAAACTTAATTTCAAATAGAATGCAATTATTTGTTAATGAATACACTGAAAAATATGAATTTCCCATTATGTTTGATGAAGGTTATACAATATTAAGATACAAAGGTGGTCAAGAATACAAAGGTCATTCTGATTATGCACCACATATACCTAGATATTTATCTGCATTAATCTTACTAAATCCTTCAGAGTATGATGGTGGGGGTACATACTTTGAACATTTTGATGTAAACATAAAACCAGACAAACCGTCATTAGTTTTATTTCCTAGTAATTACGCATATACACATAGAGCTATGCCAGTTATAAAAGGTCAAAAATATGCAATAGTAACTTGGTTAGGTCACCCTATGGATTGGGATGGTATGCCACCTATGTACACAGGTCAGCAATGAACGCAGTAAAGATAACACAGCTATTTAGCGATGAATTAAATAAAGAAATAGATTTTTGGCTTGATTACGAGTCTCCTTTTTATGAAGATGATACTTGGAGAAAAGAATCTGATAATCTATATACACTTAGTAATAGTTATGTAAATACACTTCATAAAGTTTTGACTGATAAAAGTAGAGAAATATTTGAAGTACACAATTTAATTCCTAGTATTGCAACATTAAAATGGATTGAAGGACATCATGATGAAAAAAATCATATTGATTCTGGTCCTAGTGAATACACAATTGTATATAACTACTTTTCAGAAAATGCTATTTATCTAACTCATGAAAACGAAAAGCTACAAATTGCACAACAAGAAGCTGTTGCTTACGAAGGATACAGTAATTTTCATACTTTAAATGAATTTGATGGAACAGCTCTTTTATTTTATTTTTCCTTTGCAAAACCAGATAACCCATATTTTAAATTTGGACAGTATAATGACGACGGAACATTAAGTTTCCCATCAGGTAATTAATATGGCTATAGTAGAAAAAACATTTAGATGTGGTCCAACTTTGGATTATGATGATGCTGATTTGTATGAAAAAAAAGCAATTGAATATGACCACATAAATCCATCATTAGAGTTTTATGTCAAAGAAAATGGTTCAGACTTTACAAATGCTTTAGTAGTTGGTGCTGGATTTGGTTTAACATCAAAACAACTTGTTGATTTAGGTGTCTCTGTAGTATCTATAGAAGCTAATACTGATAGGTTTAATTTACTTGAAACAAATGTACCTGAAAGCACAAATATAAATAAAGCAGTAAGTAACGAGAGCAGTACAGGAAGTTTAGTTTACTTTGAAGACAATAAATCTGGTGCTTCATTAGATAGAAGTATGGGTGATAGTAGTAATACAGTAGATGTAATAACTGTAGACAGTTTAGATATAAACTTTGATTTTATTTCTATTTACACTAATGGTACTGAAATTGATGTTATTAAAAGTGCTACAAATACAATAAGTGCTAATAGCAATATAAAAATACATTTAAAATGGATACCAGACTTAATAGATGATGTATATGGTGCCATAACATATTTAAAATCACTTAGTAAAGATATAAAGATAGTTCACTGGTGGGAAGAAGATGATTCAATAGAACTAAGAACTATGTATACTGGTGAATATCACCAAGATACTTTGAACGCAGTTGAGTATGCAGATTTATTACTAGAGTAAAAGGAAAAAAAAGATGGGGAGAGCAAAAAAATTTAAAAGACTTCTTGATGATAGAGAACATTCTTTAAAAAATCCAACTATTCAATTTAATGTTAGAGAAGAATTTGCACATTATGTAGACCTAGCACCTGTAAGACCTGCCAAAGAATTTATGCCATCTTGGTATAAAAACTTACAGCGTGAATGGACAGAAATGCGTGATGGTTCAAAAGGTTTAACAGATGAATCGTGGAATACTGTTCCTTATAAAGATAATTCTGTAAAAAAATGTCCAACTGTAAAAGATATGATGTTCGAGGGTTACATAATACCTTTATGGCTAGATTTAAAAATTAGTTTTACGAAAGAAACAGGTTTTAACTGGTACAACAAACATGCACATGAAGATACTATTACCTACCACAGCCCTAACTCAATAGGCTCTATGCCTATTAATGAGGGTTCTTGGAATACAGCAATGAAGTTTTCAAACCCTTGGGATATAGTAACACCACCAGGTTGGTCAGTATTAATTACATCACCATGGTATCACAGACACTGGGAAATAGAAATTATGCCAAGTCTTGTAGAAACTGACAGCTATCATCAAATGAATATACCTTTTTTGTATCACGGAAAAGGAGAGAAAACATTTAGACAAGGCATGCCTTTGATACAAGTAATACCTTATAAAAGAGATGGTTTTGGAACTTTAGAGAACTATGAGTGTGGGGTTATGGATGAAGGAGACAATAATTACTACATGAAAAGTAGAAGAGCTGAAAGAACTAAACAAAATGGTTGGTATCGTTGGTTAACTCAGCAAAACAGAAAGATATGGAAAGAGCAAGGAATTATAGATGAGTAAATGTCCAGTACCTAAAGGATTTAAAGTGCCTCAATTAACTAATATTTGGTCAAAAAAATTAAGCACTATTGGTAAAGAAATGCCTGAAGTAGCTTTTACATTACCTAAACCTAATCTTGAATGGGGTCTAAAAGAGAATGAACAAACTTACAATACACCATCAATAAACTATAAAACCCCTAGTAAATTTGTTAAGGCACCTAATGGTTGTGTATCTACACAATTTATGCGTAACAGAATGTATGAAGTATATTTTCCATGGTCACAAGTGAAAATAAAACTAGGCAGAAATCAGTTTGCTGATGAAATTGATAGATTTGCTGGATATACTATGTCTGCTAATTATTTTGGTGTAGTGAAACATCATGGTCCTTTTACAGATATTATTATGGAAGAAAAAGAAGCATGGGGTAGTCAAGATAAACCAGTTCTACAAATTGCAATGCCAATTATGCTATTTACAGATGACCCAGAAGTATGGATGGATGTAATACCTAGCGATAGAAATTCTGGTAAAAATTTACCTATATCCACTATTCCAGGTTTTATGCCTATATATGGTTGGTCAAGAGGGTTGTCTTGGGCATTTGAATGGACTGATTTGAACCAAGAAGAGTGTGTGCTTGATGAAGAAACTGTAATGTTTAATTTGTTATTTAGTAAGCCTGTAAAAATTAAATATGTAGAGTGGAATGAAACATTTAGTAAACAATGGAATCAAATTGTTGGTTCTAGTGTTAACAGAAGAAATACAAACACTCTTTATCCTAATGCTTTAGAAAGAAGACCTAAGAAAGTTATGCCAAGAAAAAAAATATGGAAAGAATAATTGATAATGTTTATCCAGAACCTTTATTTAACAGATTAGTTAGCACTGTCCAAAGACAATATAAGAGTTGGGATTATAACAACGATTTTGGAAGATATAGTAATTCTACAGAAGAAGGTGCTGCTTTTTTAATACCTTACTTAAATAAAAGCATAGATACTGCACAAAATATTTTTAAATCGACAACTTTAAAAGGAAGTTACTCTTTAGCTGCTGTTTACAAAAATGACTACAATACTATTCCAAACTTACCTCATCATAAAGATAACAATGCTTGCACATACACAATTGATATATGTTTGTTTCAAGAGAAACCTTGGGGTATTTGGGTAGAAGGCAAGGAGTACTTTTTAAAACCAAATCAAGCAATCATAATATATGGTGAAAAAGAAGAACATTGGAGAGAAAAGTTTCCAAATCCAGATAGTAATATTGTAGGAATGCTATTTAATCACTATGTAGAACCAGACCACTGGTGGAATACTGGTAAAAGGATAAACAATAGTGAATAACATAGAATTTAAAACAACTATATTTGGATTACAAGAAGTTGCACCACCAGTACCAGCAGGTCAAATGATACCTGACTGGTTTAAAAATTTATCTATGCATATAGAAATACCTGAAAAAAAACCATTTCCTTTGATGGGAAAAATTATAGAAAAATTTAGTAACCATACAATTAAAAAGTGCCCTGCTGTTGTAGATTACTTTACAGAAGGTTACATAATACCTTTGTGGTCAGATGTGCTTATACAAAGATATGGTCAAGACTTCCATTTTGAATCTAATTTACTAGACCAGTTACCAAACTTTATAGAATTTCATAGTGAAGAACAATTTAAGGGTTACCATTTTAAAAAAAATGATTACAGAAGAGCAATTAAATTTGTAAGCCCATGGCATTTTTACACACCTAAAGGTTGGTCTACATTATTCATACCACCACTTCTACACCCTAACAATGACTTTACTTTGTTTCCAGGAATTGTAGAAACTGATAGTTTTCATCAAGTAAACTTTCCTGGCATTTGGCATTCTGAGGGAGATAGAATTTTAAAAAGAGGTTCACCATTTTTACATGCAATTCCTTTTAAAAGAAATAAAACTAAACTTAAAGTAAGTGAATTTGCAGGTGATGACTTTAAAGGACTTGATGTAGAATCTTTTACTTTAAGAAGTAAAATGACTGGTGGATATAGAGAAATAACTCGAAAGAACAGATAGTGAAAACTATATTTGTTGCATTTCCAACAATGCACGATAGCGAAGTAACTGATACAATCAAAGATATTTTTGAAAATGCAGAATACCCAGAAAGAGTAAATTTATCAGTTTATAACTTATACATTAATGAATCCAACAATACTGAGTTGATGATACTTAAAGTAAAGTATGGTTTTAAACTGTATCATCAATACATAATAAATTCTAATTATTTAGATGTTATTGGTATGACTAAAGGTAGAGCTGTTGCAAATTCTGCATATACTAATGAAGATTATATATTACAAATAGACTCACATACTAAGTTTGCAAAAAATTGGGATACTAAGCTAATAAATCTTTATGAAAAAATAGAGCTAGATAAACCAATCATGACAGCATTTGCAAGTATTTATGATGCTAATACTAGAAATTGGGATACACAAAATAAGTATTTTATTTACCCTTTTTATCATATTTGTAAATGTAATGATTGTAAATTTTCTGACAAACCTTGGCTACCAAATTGGGATTTAAGTTATTCACTAAATGATTTCAATGGTAAATACGAAGAAGAATTTTACCCATGTGTTAAATTTAACAATCAATTTGCATTTTCTAAGTACCCTTTTATCAAAGATAAAGAAAACAACCAACTAGGTGTTGGAGAAGATGTAATACAATCAATTGAACTTTTTAAAAAAGGTTATCAGTTTGTATATCCAAATATAAAAGAATCAATTATTGGACATAGTTGGATGAGTAATAAAAGACCTAGAAGAGCTAGTTTGATAGGTGATAGAGAAAATCAAGCTATTGAAGACATAGGTAGAGAAATATCAAAAGCCTATATTCTTTTTAACAAAGAAGCAGTAAAAAAATATGCAGAATACTCAGGATTAGAAATATATAATGACAATGAATTACATGTTAAAATGGAATACAAAGTTCCCAAGGATTATTAATGAAAGTATGGATTGACCAAGATTTATGTACAGGTGACGGTTTGTGTGCAGAAATAGCACCAGATGTATTCACTATGGAAAATGATGGGTTAGCTTATGTTAAAGAAGGAAGCAAAGTCTTTTGTGCTAAATACAATAATGAACAAGGTGCAGAAGGACAAGCAGAAGTTCCTAAAGGACAAGAAGATTTAGTAGTAGAAGCTGCTGAAGAATGCCCAGGAGAATGTATTTTTATAGTACCCTAGAAGTATGGTAAATAATTACAATTTAGAATTGGAACTTCTTAGAAGAAGTACAGTTACAGATAGAGCACCAAAATCAATTATTGATGATAGTGATTTTACTGTTTATTCTACAGCTAAAGAATCTAACGAGAAGTCTTAGGAACATACTATGGATGAAAAATTAAATAACTTTGCAGAAGGTACTAAAAGGGAACAGGTTATAGATGAATTAATTGACCATGACGATGTAAGAGAGATTGTTTTAAAACAATTTAATTACATGAGAATTAATGGTATAAACCTAGTTCAAGATGCAGATGACTTAGTAAATTTATACTTAAAGATTGCTAAGAAGTTTCCTAAGTAAATCTGTTTAAATACTTTTAAAAACATAAATATAGTGTATTATTCTATTGGAGGTGTTATGACAGACAATAATGCAAAAGAAAAAACACAATTAAGTACAGAAGAATTAGTTAATATTGCTAATGGGCAAAATGCTCAAATTAAGCAAATGGATAGTATGATAAAAGACCTATCCACAAAAATAGCTAATGTTGAAGTACAAAACTCTCAATTAAAAGCCATAATTGAAACACTTGTACCAAAACAAAAGCAAGCCGATGATGTAGTAACAGAAGAAGAATAACAGGGGGGTATCATGTCTTTAGCTGAATACGCTAAAAAAGATAGAGTTAAAACTGGTTATACTGCGTGGAGAGAACTAAATGATGAAAATAAACTTGCTTGGGGGGAAGCTGTAAAAGGTTTCAAGTCAGGTATAGCAGCATCAGTAGTAGCTAGATGGTTGCAAAACGAAAAACAATGTCCTTTGACTGATGCAACTATCAGAACACAGTTGGCTAGAGAAATTGACTGATTTAAACAATTATGCCGACAATGTTCGTGCTCAGCAAAATGCTAAACGACAAAAAAACGAACATCCAAAAGGTTGGGAACCAGGACTAAATAGTGCAAAGAAAACTATAATTTCTGAGCCACAAAAAAAAGCAATAAACCCAGAAGACCATAAGTTTGATAAATATTTAGAAAAACTTGGGTTTGACCCAAAAGATTTTGAAATTATTGAACCATTTGAAGTCAGAACATGGGATAGTAATACTGCTAATGGTAAAGATACATTTTACTATTACAAAGCAAAAATCATATCAAAAAATGTAGTTAATGAAAAAGACTTTGACTACAAGCAACTACTTAAAGAAATAAAATCTAGTAAACCAAAAAAGAAAAAAGTTAAAGGTAAATCTAGTTTTGTTGTTTGTCTTGCAGATTGGCAAATGGGAAAACATGATGGAGATGGAACAAAAGGTATAGTTGAAAGAATAGAAACAATGATACCTGCTGTTATTGAAAGAGTGAAAAACCTTAGAAAACAAGGTGAAGATATATCTAATCTTTATGTATTTTCTTTAGGCGATATGGTCGAAAACTGTGAAGGGCATTATGATATGCAAACTTATTCAGTTGAATACGATTTGCGTAGACAAAAAATGATTGCTCGTAGACTAATTGTTAAAGCTCTTAAAGAATGGGCACCACATTTTGAAAATATTGTTGTGGCTTGCGTTCCAGGAAATCATGGTGAAAATAGAAATCAGAAAGGTAAATCTTTTACTACCTTTGGTGACAACTTTGATGTTTCTTTATTTGATGAAGTTCAAGAGATTATGTCTGAAAACAAAGCATACAATCATCTTAACTTTATTATTCCCAACAATGAACTTTGGGTTACATTAAATGTTTCTGAAAAGATAATTGGCTTAGCTCATGGTCATCAGTTTAGAACTGGTGGTAGATATTCACACCAAAAAGCTGTTAACTGGTTGAGTAATCAAGCGTTTGGTATGACAGATATGGGAGATGTAGATATATTAATATCTGGTCACTTCCATCATTTGTTTGTAATTAATGAAGGTCAAAGAGTTCTAATTCAATGTCCATCAGTAGATGGTGGGTCTGAATGGTTTGAAAACATAACTGGTAAGCGTAGCTATCCAGGAACTTTGACATTTAGTGTTAATAATAATGGATTGTTACCTTTTCAAAATATGGAAGTTCTTTAATGAGCAATCAATTTATCTTATTGGAAACTGATAATCCTTATGCAGAAAAAAAAGGTTGGTTTTATCCAGAAAGAACCACAAAAGTACAAGGTATAGTTTTACATACTGGTGAGCATTATCCTGCAAGTGAAGTTGTAAATTACTACACTAAAACTAAAAGAAAGTCATCTATGCATTATGTTGTTGATGATAAAGGTATAAATGCATTATTACCACCTGACTATACAGCATTTCACACACATGGTAATAATTCAAAAACTATTGGTGTAGAAATTGCCTACTATTCAGACCAATGGAATGACAATCCAGAATTAGAAAATAAGATAATGAACAATCTTGCATATTTATTAGCAATTTTACAAAAGAATTTTAAAATACCTAATAGAAAATGCACTGCTAATGAATGGGCAAGTAGTTTAAGGGGAATGATTGGACATGCTGAGTTAGACCCTATTAGATATAAAGACCCTGGAATTAATTTTGATTGGGTCAATCTTATTAGGCTTATTCGTGATGTTAAATCCCAAGATAATGACACTTAAATATTAAAATAAACCTATGAAGTTAGATGTAATTCGATTTCAATTCGGTGCAGATGCAACAAATTCCCTACTATTTATTGATGGAGAGTTTGAATGTTATGGACTCGAAGATGAATATAGAGATGTAAAGGTTATGCATGAGACCTGTATTCCCGAAGGTGAATACGAAATCAAGCTAAGAACAGAAGGTGGCTTTCATTCTAAGTATGTAGCAAAATATGGTGCCTTTCATAAAGGTATGCTTTGGTTACAAGATGTTCCTGGATTTACTTATATATTAATCCATACGGGAAATACCGACCAGCACACCAGTGGTTGTTACATTGTAGGTGAAACACAAACAGATTTAGATAAAGGCAAAGATGGATTTGTCGGTAACAGTGGAGTTGCATATAAAAAATTGTACCCTAAAGTTGCTGACGCTATTTTAGCTGGTGAAGAAGTCACTATAAAATATTCCAACGTTAAAGACATGTTGAATATAGATGAATTATTATTACAAGTTTCTGACTTACGAGGACAAGTAAAAATTCTCGAAGCAGAAAAACAAGGCAGAAGAATACTGTAAGGAGTTGAATATGCCAGATTATATAAGAACATCAATGATTAGAGCGTTCAGAACAGGTGCACAAGCATTTGTTGCTGTTCTAGTTGCAAATCAAGCAGGAATGTTTGAAGCAGACGTGCTTTTAGCAGGTCTAGTAGCTGGTGCTGCAGCTTTAGTCAGCGTAGTTCAAAATGCGTTAGAAGACGCACCCTTTCCATTTATGTCAAAGATTCCGAAAGGTTAAGGTTCCCAACAGGGAAGTCGTAGAGATACGACAGGTGCATAGGCTTGGGGGGTTTATTACCCCCTAGAACCATTCTTAAAATTCGCTATCAAGGAAGTTTATTTGAGATATGACAATAATAGTTTCATTTTTTGCAATTACTGTGCAAAATCAATAAATACTAAAAAATCACCAATGGTGTGCGATAATAATACTTGTACACACTTCAACGAAGAAGTTGATAAGAATGGTGATTTAAAAAATGTATGAATATAACGTTAGAGTTGACAGAGTTGTCGATGGGGATACTGTTGACTGCTGGATTGATTTGGGTTATAATCTTCAAATCCACAAGCGTATCAGATTCGCTGGAGTCAATGCTCCAGAGACTCGTACACGAGATAAGGAAGAAAAAAAACGAGGATTTGTAGCCAAAAACTGGTTAATAGATAAAATTGACCCTAAAGTAGTGGGCTCATCAAAAGAAATAATTTTAAAGTCGTATGAATATGGGAAGTATGGTCGTGTAATCGGTGAATTATTTATCGTAAGTGGAAGTCGCAAACAATCAATCAACAAAATGATGTTAGCAGAAGGTTTAGTTACCGAATACGATGGAGGTGCTCGCTAACAGGGAGCACAATTGTTAAACAAGTTAAATACATTTCTTAGACTATTAGTAGTAGGTTTATTAATATATCCTTTACCTATTGCTATGGGTTATCATATTCCTACACAAGAACCTTATGGTACAAATGCTAGTGATGATGCTAACGCAGGAACTTTTACTATTGGTATATTAGGCTCTGATGGGTCTGAAAGTAGTCCACCAGAAAGTTATACAATATTCTTTAGTCAATCTAGTGGTGTAACTGAAACAAATAGTTTTTGTGTCACTACTTCTTTTGGACATTCCACAAACACTTGGCAGTATCACACATTTAGTCTTGATGATTTAAAGTATTATTTTAATGACCCAGCAGGAACAAATATTTATTATAGGGTTAGGTCTAACAACATAACTGATTACAGTTTTTCTACATTAAGAGCTCAAAATACTTGGAATTTATATGCAGGTACACCATTTGATTATAACCAAACAGATTGGTCAGCACCTACAGGAGATAATGCTTGTGATGACCCAAAGATACTTGATGGTATAGGAGACCCAAGTAACTTAACTACTTCAGCTAATTTACACGATGGAAGTATAACTATTGACTGGGATGCAGCACCAGACAGATATCAATATAGTGCAGAACGATACGCGATAGGTTTCGACAAAGCAAATCCACCTATGTATGGTGTAGCGACAGGTAATGTTGGCGATAGTAATGCTTTAAATACAGAATACACTTTTAGTAAGTCTTACTTAGAATTAGCTCTTGACGCACAAGTAGGGGATACTTTATATTTCCAAATAAGGTCTGATAATGATACCAACTCTAAATACTCTAATTGGACTTCTATAGCTAGTTATACGATACAAGATGTAGCTAGTGGTGTTACTAATTTATCTATTTCTAATACTGAGTATCAAGGTTTAGATTTTAGTTGGACACAACCCAATACAGGTTGGTCAGCAGTAGAGTCTTATAAAATTGAATATAAACTTTCTAGTGAAGAAACATACACAGGTATTGATATTGCAGACGCTAGTGCTACTTCTTACACAATAGAAGACATAGCAGCAGGAACTTATGATTTTGTTGTTTATTCTTGCACACAAAGTGGTAGTTGGTGTCATGGACCTCAATCAGGTCCAGTAACTAATTATGAAGTAGTATCTACTACTGCTACAACAACTATTGTTTATACTTTAGGACCACCTATGAATACTGCTGCTACTAATGAATATAACTCTGGTATAAAAGTAGATTGGGAAGCACCTAATACAGGAAATGCAACTGCTGATACTTATGAACTATATTACAGAACAAGTCCTACAGATGAAGTAGTTATTTACAATATAAGCAATACTGAATATACTATTCCTTATGCAAACATTCCTAATGGAACTTACACCTTTTCAATTAGAGCTTATGACTCTGTCAATAATGTTTATAGTGGTTACTCTACCGAGCCTACGCTAGCAGTATTTAATAAAAAAGCTAAAGATGACGCTGATGCTCAAGCTGAAGCAGACCGAATTTCAGCTGCTATACAGTGGGAAAAAGACCAAAATTTTAAAGAGACTGGTATTTACGAAACAGACGCTGAACGTAGAGAGCGTGAAGCTAAAGAAAAACAGCAAGCTGAGGAAGATGCTCGTAACGTAGAGCGTCAATCTAACAAAGATAAATGGGATTGTTACATGACCAACTCTCAAATAGAGCGTGGGGATTGTGAACCTTATAATACTTGGTTATATAATTCTACTACTACCACTACATCTACAACTACTACAACTACTACTACCACCACTACAACTACTACTACAACTTTGCCACCTACAACAACCACAACTACAACTATTCCTGATAAGATAGAAGAGATTAAAGATGAAGAAATTATTGAAGAGCCTATTGATGATAAGCCTATTGAGCCTATCAAAGAAGATTTCCCAGATGAAGAAGTTGAACCTGAACCGATTGAGACCGACCCACTTCCTAGTGAGGAGGGAGAACCAGAGGTACAACTCACAGATGAAGAAATAGAAGAACTTGTTACTGAGACTGAAGAAGCTGTTAAAGAAATTGTTGTTGTTGAAGTTGTTGAGGAAGTTTTAAAAGAAGACGCTACCGAAGAAGAGATTGAGACTGCACAACAAGAATTTGAAGCAGCTGTAGAAGAAGTTGTAAAAGAACTACCTACTGAAAAGAAAGTTGAAGTTGTAAAAGAAGTTGCTAAAGTATCTGTACAAAACTTAGCTACTGCTGATAATACCACTAAGGCAGTTGTCAAAGCTGTTGTTAAAGAAGTTACAAAACCTGAAACTGTATCTGAATTATCTGAAGAAGAAAAGATTGAAGTTGGTAAAGTTCTAGGTTTTAAAGATGAAGAAACTGCCGCTAAAGATGTTGAGATAATTGCAGAACAGGCCACTAAAGAAAAGAATGTAGCTACTGCTGTTGATGAATATGTAGATAGAGCTATAGAAAACAAAGATGTTGAAGATTATACATTAGCTGATGTTGTTACTGAGGTACAAGTAGAGGTGTTTCTTGAAAACCCAGTTGCTGCATTAATTGATGTTAATATAACAGAGATGGACTTGGGGTCACTAGGGGCTGACATGACAAGCGACCAGCGTCAAAAATCTAAAGAAGTAGTGGTTCCTGTAATCATTGCATCTCAGATTATTGCACAAGCTGGAGCATTAATGACTAGGAGATTTTAAGTGATTAAAAAATTAATTAAAACATTATATAAGGTATTAGGCATTCCTTTTGAATTAATAAAATATGTAATACAAATTAAGAATATCAAATTCATAGGTAAATGGATTATTGACGCAATCAAAGAATCCATTGCACAGATATTTACTATCTTAGGTTTCTTTATTGCATGGTTTACACTTACAGGTTCTGCACAGGACATAGTAGGTGTAGCTATTATTGTATCAATAGCAATTTGGCTTCTTACAATTAGATTAAGAGATTAGGAGGTGTTTATGGAGTGTTGTGGTAACGGTTGTTGCGGAGGTAGCTAATGAATAAGAAACTATCAAGTTGGCAAAAATTAAAAACTATTTTTTGGCGTATGGTTGCGACTTTTGCAGCTAATGGATTAGCAGTTGTAGGTGCTGGTAGCATCATTGGTATAGAAATACTCGATGCCATAATCTTGGCTGGTACACTAGGTGTAGTTAAGGTTGCAGAAGACCTAGCAAGAGCTTTTCTTGATGACGGTGTTTTAACACTTGATGAAATTAATCAAGCCTTTTCAAAGATAGATAGGACAAAAAAGTAAATGTGTTTTATAAATAAAAAAAATGATGATTCCTACGTACAGATTTGTAACTCTAAGTACGGTAGTGAATACTGTGAGGTAAAAAACTAATGACTAATCACCCTAACAGTAGTAATGGCAATGGTTTCACACAGAAAGAAATGTTAATAATGATTTTAGATGGTCAAGAAAAAATAAACAAAAGAATAGATAGTCTTCACGAAAAAGTAAATTCAAAGATTTCAAGAGCAGAATTAAGTGGATGGGTAGTAGCAGTAGCTTCATTAGCTGTTGTAGTCCAAGCATTAATGTAATGTTAGATAAAATAAAAGATAATCTAGGTTTAATAGCAACAGCTATAGCTCTTATGGGTTCTGTTGGTGCAGGTTTATCTACTGCTGGAGATATAGTCAATACACTACAAAACATTGATGACAGAATGAATCAAGTTGAAGTAGATTTTGAAATGCTTAAAGAAAGCACATTTGTACAGGGCGATATTGCTGTTCTGTTTGAGAAAGTGCAGAAATTAGAAATAGCTAATGATACTAACCAATATGTTCAAATTGAAAAATGGGAATGGGATGATATGAAAACACAAATTACTCGCCTCGAATCACAACTTATGGACCAAGAACAAGATTTAATGGTAGTCAGAGAAATACAAACTAGATTAGCTTGGATAGAAGCGAACTGTTGTAGATAATGTATAGCTTAGAATACGAAGGGATGATATTTGCAATTGGTGCAGCTTTTATGGTCTTAATAAATTTATTAGTACAGATAAGTGCAAAGATTAAATTAAGTAAAAAAACTTTAGAAATTCAAGAACTAGAAGAAACTATAGATACCCTACAACACGAATTAGATTTAGAGCATGATGAGAAAATACAACTACTCGTCATCAATGCAGGTTTAAAGGCTAAAAATGCCAAGTAATTTAAATAACGACTTTGTACTACCAGAAGATATGTTTACTGATAATCCTACATTTGTAGATACTTCACACGAATTTGATGATGATTGTGGAGATGCCTGTAAAATATGATTGATAACAGACAGACAGACAATATGGTCTACTGTCAAAAAGATAATTGTAGTAGTTACTTTTATAAAATAGAAGGTAGTGGTCACACTAAGTGTTTTCACTGTAGGACATAACTCTTACCTACATATAGGGGAAAAGAATCTAATAACACTCTACCCATTCATAGATACTCTACATAAATTTACTAAGCATTAAAAGATTTATTAAGGGAAAGTAATGCTAAACGCTATAACTAGAACAAATGTTCGATACAAGGAGTATATGAAGGGGAGGGTGAAGGGTACTATATATTGTGTCTAATTGATAAAACACTAAAAGCTAGATATTTTGCGTAGGGAATTAAGCTAATCCCCATAAGATATTTGAAACTTGATTGGTTCTCCCCCTTCTCCTGAGAGTTCCAAACTACTGCGTTTACCCCATTTCTTAGGAAAAGAGCGTTCAAGCCACCAAGCACTTGCTTGCCAGACACCATTATCACTAGCTCTACGAATGTTTCGTATGTGTGCCCCCTCTGCTTCGGCACGAGCTTTTTTTACTGCCTCCGAAAACTCTTGAAACATATTGACAATTTCTATATCTTCTGAAATAACCAATGAATTAGGGCTTTCTTCACCAGTACCAAGTATCTTATCATCTTCTTTTTCGGTTGCTTTATCGCCTTTCTTCATCCACTCATAGTAAGTAGAGGGAGAAATACCAACCATAGTTGCAGCATCCTCTTGGTAATAGCCCATTTTAAGCCAATTACTTATCTCTTCTATAAGTTCTGTAGTTAATTTAGTAGGTCTAGCCATAATATAGGGTAATTTTACCTCAATATCCCTATAAAATAGGTATTAGTGTCGAATTGGTAAAACTTGAAAACTAGATATTTTTGTACGGAGAGTCAAGGTGAATCTTGAATTACTTTTCTTGATTCTCAGGGTGCCCCCCTTATAGGGGCACATTAAATTACCTAAAGGAGGTAACTTATGTTGCTAACTGCAACAAAACTGTTGTTAGACAGTATCAAAACTAACACACCAGTAGCATTCAGCTACACCAACGATATCATGCTTAAGCTGATATCACTTGGTGCAGTTGGATTCCACTCCAATGGAACTACTTATGATATCAATATTGATGGCATAAGAGTTTCATATGATGACTCATCTATGATGTGGTTTGTCAGTTGTGAGTGTTCATCTACTCGTTACTTTGAAGCAGGAGGTAGTAACTTCCTCGAAGAAGATAACAATAGAGAGCTTGCAAGGAGGTGGGCTGAAAAATCCAAACTCTGTATAGAGGTTATGGAATATAAGCTAGCTGCTGCAGAAACTAAGGTTAAGGACTTATCACCTGAGCCTGTAGTTTACACTGAGGATTTGTACTTCTAGTACACCTCACCACTACCTTGCCCTTGGGTAGTGGAGAACTTACTATGTAGGTTGTCCACTATCCAAGGATAGTAAATTACCTTAAGGAGGTAAATTATGTGTCTATATGACACTACATCACAGAAGTATGACTTTTGTGATAAGACCCACAGAGAGTGCTCTGTCAAAAGAGACCTCACTGAAATTTCTGCCGAGGGTCTTTATTAAAGGTAGACCACTACTTAGGTAGTGGAGAATATATTTCTATATGTTGTCCACTATCTAAATAGATAGTAGAAAGAAGGAGGTTATATGTATATCAACCTTGATATGCTAACTGACCCAATGTTCTGGTTACCTTTACCAGTCTTTGTGTTCTTCTTAGGTGGCAGGTTGTCACCTTTGAGTTCTACAAGATGGTATAGGTTATTCTGGGAATCCATTGGGTTCAATCCTATACAATCATCTGATGACATGTTAGATGTTCCTAATGTTGATTGGTCTGACCCTTGTGGCGACTGTTCAACTGATATGGAGCTTGTCTTTCATGCTGTGGAAACACATCACATCAGGTAGATAAATCAAGCTCATCACCCACATGGTGGGCTTGGACTTATCTATAAGGATAAGAGAAAGGATGCTTATGGCAGACTCACCACTTAGCAAAGGTATTTCTAAGTTATGGGATAACTTCATCAAGAATACAAATGATGAATCATTTCTTGGAACACCAGTGGTTGCTAAGCCTCATTCAGGTAGTTGCATGTTTTGTGCAAATGCATTAACTGATAAGGATGAAGACCACAGTGTCTGTAACCCTTGCTGGGATAACATCTACTCTGAGTAGATAAATCAAGTCCATCATAACTGGTGGGCTTGGACTTATCTATACAACTAGATAGGAGAGAGGAAAGGTATGCCAAATATACCATGGGTAGTTCGTTGCAGTGGCTGTAGCAAACTACACGCAGTACCAATTAAGCCAGGCAAGGGGTTCTTATGTTCACCTTGTGTAAATGGCTTAGGGTTCATCAATGCTATATATGGAGATATGGGATTGACTGACCCAATGGCTGAAGATACTTCAATAAACCCAACTGGTGGGTTTGTTGGTATTAACGACTAACAGCTCGGACCCTCTTAGCAATAGGAGGGTCTAGGGTGTTATGTGACAGATAACCCACTAACAGAAAGGATAGTTATGAATCCAATTAAATACTATATGTATGTTACTTGGCATTTAATGACTGGTCGTTTCACATCCAGAATAGAAGTACTACAACCAGAAGTGGTTTTGCATGGTGCATATCTATTTCTTAATTGGGAATACTTCATGAAGTCTAAGGACTTAGAAGACATTAACTTATATGGGATAAGACGCCCATTTTTTATGTTGATATCCCAAGATAATGGAGATACTGAATGTGATTGTGGCTGTGATTAAATAATAGCTCGGAGCTCATTGTAATGATGGGCTCTAGGGTGTTGGTAAATCACTGACCCAGAAAGGATATGTATGAGAATACGCGATTGTCTAAGATGTTATGACCATCTTGGACTTAGGCAAAGCCACTCTTTTATACAAATGTATATAGATAATGGCTGGATAGTTTCATTATGTGATATGCATAAGAACTTTAAGCCTAACAAAGTAATCGTATGGATGCAGGATATGTATTTTGTGTATTGGAAAAACCAAAGAGCACAAATGAGAATACATGGCATCTCATTCAAAGAAGCCTTAATTAAAAATTACAATTTTAAATTATGGCAAAAAGAAATACAAGGTCGTTAGTAATCCGACTAACGCATATAAGAAAGAAAGGAAAAGTATGTCAAAAATTGACAAAGGGAAATTCCCTAAAAATACTGCACTCGACAACTTACGAAGTCGTATGTGTAGTACTTTAGTCAAGGCTCTTGTCAACCAACAAGCACATAAATTAGCTAGTGGTTCAAGCAAGACATTTGCTATCTCAGGTATAACACTTAAGTTTACCGATGGTAGTGATGTCTTTGTTGAGAACTTCTGGGGTAATAACATTGCTGAGCTTGGTTGTTTCATAGAGGATTTTGTTACGAACTGTAAACAGGTTCACGATGAATGCTCACATGAACTAAGAGTTGATGGCATAGTTACGCTGTAAGTAACTCGGACCCTACTGTAATGGTAGGGTCTAGGTTGCATAAAGTGTGCAACAGTAAAGGAGAACTCATTGCGAAGTGCAATAAGTAAGGTGGCAACCTTATCAAAACATGCAACTCCTTCCCTAGACAGAAAAATGCTAGAGAAGAAAGCTAGAGATAAAGCAATAGCTGAACATCTCAAAACTAAAAAGACAGTCGACAAACTTCTATCAAAGAGTAGAAGAAATGTTAAGACTGTTGATGGCTATAGAGAAAAAGCAATGGTCTCATCAGGTAATGGTGCAGATATTCATATTTCTCTTCAAAGCATAGTTAGAGGAGTTAAAGAGCAAGAACTCCTTAGTGAGACAGATGCCTTACAGTTTGTCAAATTTGTAAAGTATAACTACTTACAAAGTAAAGCAGTAAAGCAAAGCTAACAGCTCGGAGCTCATTGTAATGGTGAGCTCTAGGGTGTATATAAGCTATACACTGGTGAGACTTGAAATACAGTCCACCCAAACTAAGCAAAGAAAGGAGAGTATGAACACTATCATACTTTACAAAATTATATTCATTGCTGACAACTATGAAGATGGTGGTCTCGTTAGACACCAACAATTCTTAGGTGTCAAAGAGCAAGCTAATATATGGATAAAGAGCAGAGCATTAGAGGAATTTGATGTAGACTGTGCAACATCTTTATATGCTTCTCTTGATGATTATAAATTGAGAGGTACCTATATACAAGCAAATCAGAATAATACTGATGAGTGGTATATGGTAGAAGAAATACAACTCAAGAAATCAGAACTATTAAGAGAAATCTTTAATGGTACTAATGATGACTTAGAGAAAATGTATCGAGAAATCCTTAGAGATGTAGGTGAGTGCTATGGCAGTCAGAATGACATTGTTATTCATGAAGTCATGAACACACTTATAGATTCTGTGGAGAAAGGAAAGTATGAGCCAATCAATTAGGCATGCTTCAAGCAGACCTATGAACACTCGTAGTGCTACTTTTGCTTTACAAGTTTTAAACTTAATAGAGCAACAAGTACTACAGCTTCTTAATGACAGAATAAATGAGAGCGACCAACAAGCAAACTTATTATGCTTGTTTCAATCTTGTACTTCTAGATTTAATGACATCGAGTGGTCATGGGATTCCTATAGAGACACAGGCAAATTCTATTTTTATATAGATACTTGTGATTGTGACCCTTATAGCGAATCTGGTGATGGTATGCCAATAGAACACGAGTTAGATATTTACCTTATGTCAGATGAATTTGACTTTGGTATTGAAGAAACTGGGTTCATGGCAGGTAACATTCATGCATTAATGATAGTGCTTGAAGAGTTATTTAATCCTGAAACATAAAGGCGAATGGTGGGTGTAATGCCCACCACAGCCTAGAGTAAATACTCGAATGGGTGTTTATTGTAGGCTGTTTGCTATCTTTCAGGCATTCGGCTACCATAAACTAACAGAAAGAGGAGGTAATTAAATTGAAAGAATTACATTGGTCAGACCTAAAGTCTTTCCTTACTGCATTAGCAGTAGGTGACTTTTTATCTGTAGCCAATATCATATCGGATGAGCAAGTCGATAAGGTAATCTTTGACTTTGACTACGGTGCTCAAGAATTTATTCTTGGCAATATCGAGTTAAATACAAGAGATTATTGGAACGTAGGCTCACAACTTGAAAAGATGGTGAGAATGGTTCATAAACTATTTAATACATCTAGTCAATACAAACCAGCATCAATAGAACATTCTGTTGCTCTGCAATGGATTGTAAGTGATGAAGAACAAGCAGTGAGTAGTTTCATAGACTTTGGCAAAGATGCAGACGATAAGGAATATTTCTTATTAGATAGTATCCAAAAGCCATGGCTCAGAGAAGCAAGTAGACATCTCAGTAAGAGAGAGTTGTTTAAACGTAAGTTTGAAGCACAACTCTATGCTCACTTAATTGGGAAGTTGTCTAAGAACTTAGCTGTTGATAAAAGTATGGAAACATTCCATATAGGGGAATCTAGTGAGATAGCTCACCAAGATTTCTTCAGCAGACTATTTAATGACAACCTAAATGAAGTGTCGGATTATGGAGACCTTGCAACATCTATTATGGATGTTAAAGGTTTGTATTCTCTTATTGGTGAAGCTGCCGTGCCGACTGAGATGAGTGACAATGCCTGGTTTAATAATTTTAAATCAGATTGGTCAGATGTCTATCATCAACATTCGAATATGGATTGGGATTACTTGCAAGAGCAAATCTTAGCCATGATGGCTGACATAGATAAAATGATGGACAAGACTAAGTTCAGAGTTGAGACATATTGGCATCCAGAAAATACTTACCATGATTGGGGATTTAACATACAGTTTAACCTCAATGGTGAATGGTATCGTTGGATTAGGCTCAATATGGAATCAGACCTAGATGGTCGAGCAGACATGCTTGCCCAAGTTAAGTATTCTAGGACACTCGGACAACTTGTTCCTAAGTCACATTACCAAAGTATTGCAACTAAGGCTCTATGCCCAGTTTGTGATAACGTGGTTAACAGACACAATGAAACATTGCCATTCTTTTCTCCACAGAGAAGAATGAGTAGGAAACTACGAACATGTTTCGGTTGCTTGGAAAGATTTGCTACTGGTTACTCTATAGTACATGAGTGCTTTGTTGAGTCAGATACAGGTATCGGTGGTCTAGTACATGTAGAACAATCATCTACAGAGCTTGAAAATCTCTTGGATGGTATGTCACTACAAATTCAAAGGAACATTAAGAGAAGTGAAAATCTTTTAGAGTTCTTTATGCTAGATACTCAGTCTATATTTGAAATCAGGTTCGTTCCTGACTTCACATTTTATGACTACAACCAAGAACTTGACTGGCACTTATTCATGATAGAGAATGGAGATTATAACATTATTAAATCTACATCTTCAAATCATGGACCTACAGTAACACAGTCTGATGCAGTCCATAAGAACTTCTTTGGTAACAGAGAATTTCTACCGATAGGTATGGAACTAGAAGTACAGTATAGAAATGAGGATAGTAATCTTCATAGACACTATATCGAAAATCTAGTTACACCACTTCATAAGAAATTTCCTTATGAAAGACCTACCTTTGGACAAAGGCAACAGTTGGCAATAGGTTCTCGTGACAGCTCAATTGGTTATAGAGGTGTTGAGTTCAAATTTCAAATTATGAACTTACCATTTCTTGCTGACTTACCTGAAGAGTTCTTTGAAACTCTAAAGACACAGTGGAAAGGTTTCCATGCTAAAAAGTGTGGTATTCACCTATCTACCTCTAAGTCAGCTCTTAATAGACCAGAGAGCTTAGTCATGCTTACATACCATAACAACCATGTAAGAAAATATCATAACCTTGATGAGGGAGAACTTCCTCATAACATTATGGGTGATGTATTTCAGAGGGTTGATGTACCTAGCTATGCTGAATGGCATGAAGTTAGATACAGTAGTGGAATTGTAAGAGAGGACTATCCAACAAGTAGAGACTATAGGTATGCAACTTATCTAAATGCTGTTGTTAGAAACAGGCAATCAGTTGATAGAGGTAACTTTATTAACTTTGCTAATGCTGAAAATGACAGGTTAGAGTTTAGAGGTTTTGCATCTGCGACATTGAAAGATAGAATACTCAAGAACTTTGAGTATCTTGATGCAATGTTTATGTTTGCAAGACATCTATCTGAGAATTTACCTGATGACCTTAGTGACATCAGAGATATTCCAGAAAGTGACTATGAACTCTTACACCTTATCCTAGATAATGAGATTGGGTTCTATTTCTGGCTTGACATGGTTGGTGGCTTTAGGAAGTATCCTAACTTAGCTGCTCACTTGGAGAGACATAATATAGATAGATACCTATCTAACTATGAAGGTGAAATACAAAATGCGTTGAATGATGTGTTTTAAACACTAATTTGCAATGTACACTATGCCCTTGTATACTTAGTATATGAGGGTATAGATGTATGTTGGAGACAATATACAGTTATACATAACAACCAAAATAAACAAAAAGAAGGAGGTTAAAATTGTGTATAATCGCTAGAGTTCCAAGGAACTCGAAACTAACAAAAGCCCAGCTCAATGCTATGTGGGATAACAATCCACATGGTGGTGGCATTGCTTACATTGATGGCGAGGAAGTCAAAGTGTTCAAATCACTTAAGAAATCTGAGTTCATTAATGCGTATTTCAATATATCAAAGGAATTTGGTAGTAGAGATATGTTAGTCCATACAAGAATCAGGACACATGGAGACATTTGTATTGATAATGTACACCCATTCCAAGTGAATGAGAATACATTTATGGCTCACAATGGCACTATCGATGAGGCTACACCACCAGAGAAGTTCTCTGAGAAGTCAGATACTAACTGGTTTGTCGAGCACTTTATGTCACATGTTGATGTAACTGCTCTCGATGACCCACACTTTATCGACATGCTCGGTAACTTTATTGGTGGCGGTCCTATGGAGTTATACCAATGGTATGGCAACAAGCTAGTGTTCTTAACTGCTGACAAGCGAACAAAGAATGACAGCTATGTTATTAACTCCCACCTAGGTCAATCACCTGGTAAGGGTATTTGGTTCAGTAATGGTTCTTATGAAGACAAGAAAAGCAAATCTTGGAACAATAAGAAAAAGTCTGGGAACAAGAAAAGTTCTCAGACTACCATGCACCAACCAGTAATCTTTGACCCAGTTGATGATGACTGGTACATGGCTGATGATGATGGTTGCTTGGTTTCCTTTGATTCAAGTGATGACTTTGTAACTGAATCTGAAATTAATTATATGGAAACATATTGGAAACCAGAATACACTGAGTTCACTGAAGTAGGTTTAACTACTATAGATGAAATTCAGGATGCAGTCGGTATCACTTGTGTTGACACGGACGGCTTTATATGTTTGGATTGTGCAGAGAAAGTTTCTCTTGCTCAGTACAAATGTACTAAAGGCTGTAAAGCACTCGAACAAAGAGAGCTATGGCTAAAAGATAATGCACCTAGTGTATTACATACTAAAACATCTAAGACTAAATCACAGTCTAAGAAGTAATTAGTTGCTGTGCCCACCTTAATTGGTGGGTACACAGATATGTATCTTAACTGGTATGTATCTGTGTACTGTCACACGCAGTGCAATTACTAACAACAATACCAAAGGAGGTATACACAATGTGTACGGAATGTAGAGAAGTGGAAGGAGATGAGTTTTACTATTCATTTAGGCAACCCATCACTTTCATGGACTATTCTAATAAGCTAGGCAAATTCGTTTGCACCGACCCTATTATCGGTTCTAACTTCCAACCAGAAAACATCATGATTGATGTTCCTTTTGGTTTGGAACTAGAAACTGAATATGAAGATGAGGATAATGCAGATGAAATGCAGTACCAAGGAACTGAGGCCATTGAAGCATTGCATAGAGATATGCCATGTCAAGTTGGCTCAAACTATCAACCTATCATTAGAAAGGAAGATGGTTCCTTGTACAATGGAACTGAGTTCGTAACTCAACCTATGACTCTTAGAGCTCATAGACAAGTTAACTACAACTCAATTAGGGATTTTGGTCTTAAAGGCTATTATCCTGATTCCACTGGATTGCACATACACTTGCCTAAGTCATACTTTAGCCATAGACAGCTATTAATATTCCTTATGTTACATAGGGATTTAGCTCTCGATTCAAGTCTACTGGACTTCATCGCTAAGAGAGGACCAAGTAGATGGGCTAAAAGAGAATGGCAATATCATTTACCTATGCAAAGGTCAATCAAAGGTGGGAGAATAACCCAACTTGCTTGGCATAGACATGGTGATGAAAATAGTGGTGTGCAAAGGTACAGCTTTGTTAACTTAGTACCAGCACCTACCATTGAGCTTAGATACTTCAAGTCTAACTTGGAGCAATCAAGTCTCATGGCTAGGTTAGAATATGTAGATGCTATCTACAAATTCACTAAGTTATTGTCACTGCATCCACTTCAGAAAGTTGTGGACTTTTCAACTAACTATGGTTTAGTTGACTTGTTTGTGGTGTTCTCATATATGTTTGAGAACAAGTATCCACTATTAACAAGTAGGTTACACAACAATGACTGGAGTCAAGACAAAGTATCTACTAAGTCTTCACAGACTTATGCAGATATGATGTTTGATGCATCAGCTAAACTATACTTACCAACCTCGAAAGGAGGTAAATAATATATGGTGTGGTTACCAATATTGTTGCTTGGTTATATAGTTGCTCAACTATACATAATATACAAAATCGACACTGGTGGCGATTTGTATAAAGACGTTAATGAGGACATCTTAGATGAAACTTATAAGCGTCTATGGGATGAGCTCTAATATAATCATCACACAGCTAGATTAAATGTCTAGCTGACTAGGAATTACAAACAGTTCTTAGTCAGGTAGGCATTTCGTTATGCCACTTGTATTTATTACATATACCTGAGATGGGGGTGGAATCCGTCTTCCGTAAGTCAAGTCCGACCCCGAATCCTAGATATGCCTATACCTGAGCCATCCATTCATTTTTTTATTTCCAATTCTATTGAACTGAATGTTATTACCAGACTGCCGGTCCTGCGAAGATGGATGAAACACCACTAGATATGGTATAGATTTACCCATCAAATTATTCTTCATCCCTGATTTTTTTTCCTTCATCACCAGCGAAGGAGAAGACGCCCTCCATAGACCACTAGATATAGTATGTTTTTCACGCAGAATCAAGATGGACATCCCTGAAGAGATGCTCCAGACGGAGAAGACGCCCTTCAAAAAACCCCAGAAGAACCCCCAGATAAATCTATTAAGAGATAGACCCCCTAGATATAGTGTGTTTTCCCCCAGATAAATTTATTAAGACCCCAGAAATGCGTTGACTCACGCTGCATGCTGAGCGCAGCCAGCTGGGAGGTAATGACCATTCAAGGCTTTATTTATTGAGGTTTTGGTCAAATACTAATGTTTC
>Ga0209932_1000069_pt1 | contig 28687 bp, 19 predicted proteins | sample SalPon2_B_H2O_MG_2_FD_185728 | JGI IMG/M metagenome (GOLD analysis project Ga0209932, IMG submission 185728) | Salt pond water microbial communities from South San Francisco under conditions of wetland restoration - Salt Pond MetaG SF2_B_H2O_MG... ...
CAACGTGAACTATTGCATTAGATACTTGAAAACCATGTGGATTACCATTGGAATCTAAACTAAAAATATGGTCATCGTAATCAGAAGAACCAGCTATTCGCTGGGAAGCATCAAAAGTTGTATCAATTGCCATCAGGCACGCTACTTTGTTCTACAGGTAATTCACTACCTAATGTGCCTCCGAACTGCTTATATAAAAAACGCAATCTTTCTATTTCATCTTTTACTTTAATTATTGTTTCATACCATTGTTCATAGTCTGTATGACTTTCATCTAAAGAATCTACCATAAGTTCAAAATGTAATTGTTCTGCTTCGGCCATTCTTGCAATAAGATAATTTCTTTTGCTTTCATGTGTCATAAATTGATAATTTATATCGTATTTATTAGCCATTATCCACCAAATTGTTCTTCATATTTAGCTTCTAAAGAGTCAACTTTTGCTTGCAAATTATCAATAATTGATTGCTCACTATCATTAATTTCAGCAATATATAAATTTTCTCTAGCAGCTTTAATATTTGTTAATAATATATTTTGCTTTTCTTCTTGAGTTAAATCAGGCATTATCCCTCCAATGCTTCGATTCTAGCAGTTAATTCTGAAATCTGTGTGCTTAGTTCTTGTACTGCTTTTACTAATGGTGCTAATAACTCTGTTCCTTTAAGTCCATATTCATCGGAAGTTTCGTTGTAATCTACTAAAGCAATATCCAAATCTGTTTCAGGTGGGGTGTTCAAAACTTCCTGTGCAATAAATCCCCAAGACTTTTGACCTACAGGTACACCTGTTGTATCTATTTCTCCCACTACACAAGCAATTTCATTTTCTACACAATCAGGACATTCAGTTTCTAAAGTTTCTCCATCTGATTTTGTTTGGAATACATAATTAGAAGTTAAGCAACCACTTCTTGTTCTTCTGTTCCATTCATACTGAACAGGTCTCAATGTGTTTAAATAATCTATACCATAAGGAATATCTTCTATAGTGTTTTTTAATCTCTCATCAGAAGTGTAATTAGGTGCATTAATAAGATATATACTTTTATATCTACCATTACCAAAGTTGTTTCCTATATCTTCGTCTGCGTTGCTATCAGGATATATGTCTCTTGTGTAGAGAGTAGTTCCTGCATAGTTTGTTGTGTAAAGATTTATAGTTTGACCTGATTGACCTATGTAATCAACAAATCTACCACCTGAGCTAGCAGATAAAGTAACACTTCCTCTTAATCCACCAGGATAAAGAGCTTGTACTGCTGTAGAAGAACTTACATGAGAACCATGACTAACTGCTGCATAATCACTATCGTGGTCGTGATTACCTGCAGCAACTCTAGTTCCTGTAGTTCCAAAGTTTAATGTAATGTTTCTACCACTAATAGTTAATGCATCTGTAGAACCACTAACAGTATCTACATATTCTCCATCGTGGTTGTGACTACTAGCAGCAAAAGTTGTATGGTCGCTTTCATCATGATGAATGTTTAATATACCACTTGAACCAGAAAGACCTAAAACACCAGAAACACTTAAGCTAGCAACACCACTTGTAGCAGAACCAACTGCAAGTCTACCTGAGCTAGTTACACCAAGTAATTTACTTAAAGTAGTACTTGTTTTTGAGGCAGCGTTAATACCATTAAATGTCAATATAGGGTCATTATTTGAAGTTCCATTGGATAAATTTAAAGTATCTCCTTCTAAGCTAATTATTCCACCAGTTGATGTGATAATCCTTGTATCTCCATTTAAAATACCATTTTCTATAAAAAAGTCGCTTGGGCTAGTAGATTCAACTGCTAATCTCATTGCAGTTCCAAGAGATGTTTCGTATCTTATTTCACCTTCTCTTTGACTATTGTCTGTTATTTCGATTCTTGGTGTACTAGCAGAAGTTCTAAATGTTCCACCATTAAAATCTAAAGTTCCAGCAAGCTCAACACCTATCAAATCACCTCTTACTGTTACATTATTAAATTCTGCACTTCCATCTGCTGAAATAATCCAACCAGCAGTATTTTGACTGTAATTACCTGATATTGAACCATTGTTATTTAGTGTTATATAGTTAGTTCCATCTGAAGCTCTTAAGTAAGTATTTGCTAGCTCCCAACCACCTACAGTTCCTGAAGTTGCTGTTAATACACCAGTCTTAGTTACAGAAAAAACAGGTGTATAACTTATCTCACTTAATTCTTGCGAGCCTGTTTGACCAAACCAAAAATTACCATCTGTATCTATATGTATTGCCATAACTTATCCTATATGAACCGAACCTGCGTTTATTGTCATTGTACCAGTAATTGTTGCACCACTAGCGAATAATACACCTGAATTTGAAACAGTAAATGGTGCATCTCCATAATTAGCATGACCAAGCCACATGTTACCATTACTATCTACTTTAAATACTGCATTACCAGAACCAATACTAATTGTACCTGCTGATAAATCACCTCTAAATGTTCCATCATTAAATTCTACTGAACCATCTGCATTTAGTTTAAAACCTGCACTTCCTTGTGTATAGTTAGCCTTAATGAAAGCATTAGCACCATCAATCTCCATAGAGTTAGAATTACCATCATCTGCTGATAGCTTATCGCTTGCAATTGTCCAGCCACCAATATTGCCAGATGTTGCTGTTATATTACCTCTAAATACTGCATCATTAAATTCTGCATAACCATTTGGATAACCAGTATCTTGCTTTCTAATTGTCCAACCTGATGTTCCTAATGAATAGTTATCTGATTCAATAAGGTTTCCTATTTTTGCATTACTAATAGCAGCATTAGCTATCTTTGCAGTATCGACTGATAAGTTTCTTATTTTTGCAGTAGTAATAGCAGCATCATCTATATTTTCAGTTAAAACTAAATTAGCACTTTTCTGTTGTTCAGGTGAAGCAGCAGACTCATTACCAGCTAAATCTACAGCAGTAAATCTAAAAAACATAGTATCTGCACTATCTAAACTATCTCCTTTAAGAGTAGTGACAGCAGGTATCCCTAATCTAAGCATTGATGCATCTGCTGGTACTTTACCTATTAAACTACTTTCTCCAACAGTAAAACCTGAAGTTGTAGAACCATATACATTTAAATGTGACAAGTCTGATGGAAGAGTGAAATCGACCACTGAAGCAAGTGGATTACCTTGTGCATCAGTAGCAGCACCTAATCTATGTATAACTTGAATAGCACCTTGTAAGGAAGCAAGTGTTGTTGCTTCATCAGGTGTAGGGGGTGTTCCTGTATCAACTGCTGTAGTTATTGTTTCATATACGAAACCACTAGAAGCACCAGTAGTTATAGCTTGAACACCTACTTTATAAGAAGTAGCTTGCAATAAATCTTGTATAGTAAATGTAGTATTTCCCCAGTTAATAAAGTAATGTTCTGTACCACCTAGTGCTGGGTTTAGTGGTTGAACTGTAATTTCGTATTGCAAACCATTATTTATAATTGTTCCATCATCATTTCTAGGAACTAACCACTCTACAAATATAATAGACCTTTGTGTTCCTAAAGCATCTGTTTCAAATCCTGTAGTAGTTCTTATACCTTCATTATCAGTATCATCAGGGTCTAAAACTTTACCTGGCTTATATTGTTTTTCCCCAGTAAATGCACCAGATATTTGTGAAGAAAATCTTAAATCATCTCCTATTTGCTTACCTATCTCACCTACTTCTAAAGTTGTATTACCAGTCTCAAACTCTACATAGTCACATAAGTCATAATATCTAACACTGTATGGATTTGTAGAAACAACTTTCCTTAAATAAACACCGAATGTATCTTCAATAGGATAAGTTATTCCTACTATTCTTATTTTTTCAGGATTGATAAATTGACCTTGCCATATAGTTTCATAAGGTTCACTTCTACCATCTGCAATGGCTTTTGTATTGTCATCTACAAAACCAATTTCAGGGTCATAAACATAAATATTATCGCCTACTTCAAAATCACCTTTGACATCGTAATATTCTAAAGATAAAGAAAGAGATTTTTTAATTCTTGTAAATTCATCTAAAAATGCTTCAGCTCTTTTAGGTGCCATGTTACTTGTAACTTCACTTTCAGTAACATAAGCAACTCTTTCTAAAGGATTTCCAAATAAATCATAATAAGGTACATTGGTTAAAAATCTTTCATAACTATCCATATGCTCACCATCAGAACCAACATTTTCTAAATATTCAACACCAGCAACCCAATCTTCAGCTTCAAACTGTGTTGTCAATGCATCAGGATTTAAACCTATAATTGCAGGGTCTTCTCCACCACTATCTCTGACAATTATTGCTGTTGGTTCATTAGTACCATGTCCAACAAATATAGATTCTGGTAAACCTGAATCTAAAGTACCATTTGTATTAATTCTGTACTCTGCTTCTAATTGAGACATTACTTTTTTAATAGCAGAATAGGCACTCTCTACATTGTGGTTACCAGTGTAATTATTAACAGTAGTTTGAATTGTTGGTGTTGTATCAGGTGTAAAGCTAGCATCATATAGAGCTTCACCTTTCGTAATCCTTAGCCCATCAATATAACCTTTAAAGTAATCTGCTTGTTGACTTCTACCTATTGATAATTTTAAAGATGCTTTTTCATCAGTACCACCTGTTTTAGCATCGCGAGTGTTTCTTTTAATTACTTTGTCAGAAAACCACTCATCAACTTTTACACCATTTTCCCAAGTTGTAAATTTATTACCTTTTCTAGTAATTGCTCTATGCACCCATTGATTGGTAGATGGAACATCTCCAAGTTTTTTATTATTAGCTATATTCCATATAGTGCTATCAACACCTGTAATACCATCTATGTTACTTTCTGCATAGTGACCAGTAATATAAACACCCAATCTTCCTGTGCCATCATTTAAACCAAATATATATGGTGGGATTGAGCCATCGCCTTGGGCTGCAACTGCTGGTCCATTTGTTGTTGCAGGTCTAACATTTATAAAAGTTTGGTCTCCTTTATACCACCTATTGTTAATCTGCCATATTAAAGAAAAATATTTTTGATATAAGGGCTCATCTTCCCAGTAGTTTGCAGGTCCTTCAGATGTGTCGTAGATTGATGCATCTCCTGTGTAGTAGAGTGGTATTTCATCTTGTCTGCCTTGACTAAGTAGTTCTAATATTGTGTTACTTACAGACCCTGTTGGTAATGTTGAATATACTATATCTACCCATTGTGGTGCATTTGGTCTAGCCATAAAAAAGTCTTCTATGATTGCTGGTCCTTGATACCACTGAGAGTTTGTTCTTGGGTCAAGTGGTGTAGCACTAGGATTGATACTGCTGTTGGAACCTAGCAAATCATCAATATCTTCTCTTCTAGCTTTTATCATTGCATCATCCCAAATCATTGCTGATTTCCAAGTAACTTTTACACCATTAACAACAACAGGTTCATAGACTGTTTTTAAATTATTTGGGTCAACACCTGATGGGTAATCTGCTGGTGATGGTTTAGCACCTAAAAACATTAAAGCATATCCTGAATCGTTATATGCAGTTAAATCACTAGATTGAGTTACAGATGTACCATCTACTTGTTTATATAAATGTACAAAAAAACTATTAGAAAATGCCTCTTTACCAATCTGAAAACATACTAAAACCATCATGTCAAAGTGTTTTTGAGCTAATGTATTGTCATAAGGGAAAGCATCTTTATATGAATTAAATACAGATTTTACTTTTGCAATATAACCTACTAAATCTTCTGAAAGTAATGTACTAGCAAGTGACTCAGAAAATCTCATATTATTGTTAGCATTATCATTTCCTGTGTAAGCTACTCTAATACCAGTTGTCTGTACTGCACTATTTACATCTAAATAATTACCACCAGAATTAGATGTTGCGTAGGTACTACCAGTTTGTATTGGAAAACTGTAATCTACTGTATTGATTGTGAATGTGTCATCAGTGTATAATCCATAAAAATCATAGTATAAAGAATCAGAACCTCTATGAACTGCACCTTCGTTAAGATATGTATGACCATATCCAACAACTAAATTTCCCCTTACACCATCATGAAATTCTGGGTCGAATGGCACTCTACCACCAACGCCCTCTGCAAATGGTGTTGAACCACTAGGAACTGGGTCGTTGTCAATATAAACACCTCTAACTGGATATCCTGTGTCATAAACAAAAGGTACGAATCCAATTCTGCTTTTTACAGCAGCTAATCCATCAGTACTTAAGTTTGCATTTGCTAAATCAAATTGTGGCATTTTCCATCACGCAGTCCTATATTCCCACCATTCAACAGTAAAGTCACCAGATTCAAATTGAAAGTGATAAGAATAATCTACTTCTACATATGACCTATCACCATCTAGGTATAAACTTGTACTACCATTTTTTGCTTGTGTGTTACTTATCTTGGCATTTCCATAAAAATATGAATCGTGGTCTCTTTTAGTTGCATCTGTAGTTGATGTATCTCCATTGTTACCTTCGAAGTTGTACAATAAATCTGTACTTTCTTTGCTTGGATTTGTAATTGTTCCAGCTCTAATTGCTCTTTTACCACCATCTTTACCATCTCTTAAAAGACCATAAGGTGTTCCGTCTTCAAAATTATCTAAAACATATTGCAAAGATTTATCTTTGTATTTACGCATATCTGAAATACCACTACCTTGGTCAGATATAGGAAGACCTCTAGTATCACTGTCTCCTAAATATATTCCAAGACCTGCACCATCAATTTCTACTGCATCATCTCCTAAAGCTAAACCAGTAATTACACCAACATAATCAGCACTAGAAAGCATCGCAGCATCATTAAGTTCATTTTCAGAAACTCTTTGTGGAACTATGATTATGTTATCCCATGCATCTATTGTATTAAGAATTGAGTTAGGTGTCTTGTTGTAATCTAGTTTTAAACTAAAACTACCTTGAGCCATTAATTTTTCTGTAACTGACATTATGCTTTTATTATTTTCTGATATTCGTATACATTATCTAAATATTGGTCTCTTATATCTGTTGCACTGTCGGCATCATTAACGCTTCCATCTTCTTGTGCCAATTCATATCCAATAAATGCTTTCATTTGAGCACCACTTTTATACATCATTTCTCTTGTAGCATCAAAATTTAAAGAACTAGATGCACTTTCAGGACTACCTAGTATCCATTTGTTACCATCTTCAGGAGAAGACATATTGTCGATTATGTATCCAGTTCCTGTAGCTGCGTTTGTTCCAGAAGCTGTAGCTAATGAAAGATTAAATCTACTTGCTGTAAATTGATTTGCAACAATTGAAACATGATGTGAACCCCTTCTTAAGGTAAAATCTACCACCAATCTCCCATCTTTTGAATCAGCATTTAAATATGTTGTACATCTAACTGTAATGCATTCAGGGTGATTTTTTAGTATTTGCATTGTTCTCCACCCTTGCCAGTCTGCACCTAATTGAGCAGAGCCACTAGGCAAACCTCTACTAAAAGCCCATGTTTTACCAGATTGATAATCAGCGACATCGTAAATATATGTATCAAAAAGTGCCTGTGTAGTAGAGCTACCTAATACAACTTTTATTAATCCATTTTCTAAAACTAATTCAGTTGGTTTATTTTTAGAAAATAGTCCACATCTAATTTCTGTAGAAGGTGTATCAAATGTTACAGCACCAGTAACATCATCTGAAAATCCAGATAAGTAAGTTCCTGTAGTAATTCTACAAGCACCTTTATAATAATCACTTGGCTCTACATGATATGTAGCGTTAAAATCTCTTAAGTTGCTATCGGTTTTTATTCTTAATGTAGTATTAGCACCTGTAGTAGAGCTTGTTAAATCTTTAGCCAACCTCGTACCATCAGTAGGTTGACCTGCGTGATAATAGTTGTAATGATTTGCTGGTGGAACATGAAATTGATTAGTAGTGGATGTAACACTGTGGTCGTTGTCTAGCAACGCACCTGTAAACCTTGATTCAAATTGAACTTCACCACTTCTTCCTAAATATTCAAATTCTACATCATAATTAAAACCACCAAGTGAATATCTTGATGTATTTACAGAACTTCCTAAAACTCTAACATATCCATCATAAGTACTATCGCCATCATATCTAAATGGAACAACTAAACCATAAGATGCCATAGAGATTAATTCATCTCTAATATATTTTATATGTTCTATAGTGACAGCAGTACCACCAATTTTTCCACTAAAAGATAATTCTCTGCCACCATCAGAAGATTGAAAGTTCAAAGATGATGGTGAAGTTATACTTAATTGTCCTATATGTACTTGATGAGCCATTAATTTCTCCTAAGTCCAGTTCCTGAATTTCCCTCTTTACCTAATTTAACAAGAGCTTTTTGTATTTGTTGTGCTGCTTTTCTTGCTTGTATTGGGTCACTTGGCACACCAGTAACTTGAACATTTATATTATCTACAAGAATACTAGCACCTCTTCCACCATCAGGTTGTACTCTTAATCCACCACCTGGAACAGCTGTTACCATTTCTGGACCATATTCACCAACTAATGCTCTTTGAAATGGTTTCATAAAACCACCATACTTGAAACCTCTAAGAACAGAATAGTTAGTCAAGCCTAAGTCGTCTAAGTTTCTAATAAGTCTTGTTTGTAAGGAATCAAAATAACCTTCTACTTGATTTCTTCTTCCTGCTGGCAAAACGCTTAATCTTTGTGAATCTGCAAGCAAATCATTGTACACATTCATATCAGGGTTAGCACCTATTGCAGTTAATAATTGTTCAGGTGTCATTATGCCAGGTATACTTGAAACAATTTGAGATAAGTTATTAGCAAAAAATTCTTTTTGTTGTCCTGCACTACTTGTGTTTATATTAGGTATGTACCCAGCTGTTCTAGTTCCACTTTCACCACTTCTTGAAACATCAGCAGAGATATTTAATTTTTCGTTAGTATCATAAATATTTACACCAGACTTTAACAATCCATCTCTAAATTGTTCCAACCCAGCAGCTTTTAACCCCTCTTCAGATACAGCTAATTGACCAGCAGCAGTTAAAGTAAATGGTATACCGAATATTCCTTCTAATGCTCTGACTACTTCATAAGCAGCCATACTACCACTTGCACCAATATTTCTTAGATTTTTTGCTGCCAATGATGCTAAATTCATTTCTTCATCATCTTTAAATTGACCTTTTGCCCTTGCTTCATTTATACCTAACTTGCTTTGGTCACCAGCTTTTTGTAAAGCTAATTGTTGGAAACCTTGAGAGCCACCAAACATAGTTGATACTACATCTTTAAAAGTTGTATTTTGTTGTGGGTCGGAAAGTCTTTGTTGTAGCATAAATGTGTCACTTAAATGTTTTCTTACAGCTTCAGTTGCTTTTCTCATTTGAGTTTCAGTTGTAGTTGCATAGTTAATTGTTTTCTTTATAGCAGTGTCTATGTGAGAACCTACACCACCATAACCTTGTATAATTGCATCAAACAATGGTCCTGAGTCTGTTGCAAATACTCTAAATGATTCTCTTGCAACTTCATAAGCGTGTTCAGCTTTTACAACACCATCGAGAGATGCTTCTAAGCTATCATAAGCAATCTCCAATTCATAACTGGCGTTAGCTGATTCATTTAATAATGTAACTTGTTTTTCTCTAGCTGCTATTACTTCATCAGAGGTTTCTTTTGCTTTATCTTCAGTTTCTTGTAATTTACTTTCAGCTTCTGCCAGTTCTAGTACAGCAATTCTTTGTTCATCTACAGATAAATTATTTCCCTTTAATTCATCAAGATTTTCCTGTGCAACTTCAACTTCTAATGAACTTACGATACCTGCTTCTGCTGCAAGTTCTAATCTTTCTAATTCTTCCTCTGCGTTTGCAATAGCTAATCTTTCGCTAGCACTTCTTTTACCTTGAGATTTATCAAGCATTTCCTGTAAAGAAACTTTTTGTTTTAATATGCTTAACTCTTCAGCACCAGTAATGACACCTTTTCTACCTTCTTTTTCCATTTTTTGTAAATGTATTTGATGCTTGAGCATTCTTTCAGATAATGTAGCTTGACTTCTTCTAGTAGCCATAAGTGCTTGTTCTGATTTTTGTACAGCATAGTTTGCTTGTACTAAAGCTCTTTGTGCAGCAGTTAGTCCAAATATAACATCAAGACCTTTTCCTATTTCTCCTAATGATTGTTCCCAAGTTGCATATAACCCTACAGCTTCTTCTTCCATATTCATTACGCTTGTACGTACAATATCTTCTATTTCACCAAAATTTTTCCTTACATAAGTAACAGCATCTTCTGTCTCTAACCCTATTAGTTCAAATGATTGTTGTTCAGGCATTATATCTTCTTCGCCATCACCACCCCTAGCTGCCATAATTGCACCATCAACTAAATTAATCATTGCATTATTTACATCCTGCTCCATTCCCTGTATACCTACTACTAAACCCTTGCCTATATCTTGACCTATTTTCCTAGTTTTTAATGATGGAGAGCGTGTATCTGCACCTTCGGGGCTAGCAGCGGCATCTAGTGCAGCAGTAATTTTGTTAATCATTTCTTCTTCTAATTCAATTACACCTGAATCTTGCAATCCTAAAAGTAATCCATTAGCAAGCATTTTACCAATTTCTATAGCTTGATTTTGTGCGTTCTTTACTTGTTCTGAGCCAACTCCAATATCTTTTGCAAATTCTGGCATTAGAGTTGCTAGCATACCCTCTGCTTGGAAAGCAGATGTTCTATCACTTAAGAAACTTTGTGCTACATTTATAGCTGAGACACCTTTTCTTGATAATTGTTCAGCTAACATTGGTGCAAAGGATGACAAATCTTGTATTGTCTGTTCAAAAGCTCTTTGCATTGCACCTTTGACCATTAACTCCTCAATAATTTTTCTGGTACTCTTTCTTATCTGTAAAGGAACATCAGAAAAAACATCGCCTAGTTCTTGAGCAGCTTTAGCAAGATTTTCTTTTAATGTCTTACTAAATTTATCAGCAGAAAGCTCTGCAAGGTCAAGTTCATCTCTTAATGCTTTTGCTTCTTGTTTTGCTTTCTCTTGCATAACAGAACGAGCAACTGATAATTGTCTTTCTGCACCCAGTCTGTCTTTAGATGGGAAAACTATTTCATCAATAATACCTTGATTTTGAAACTGTCTTAATTCAGACAATATTGCTTGATTTTGCATTTCTGCTATTGCAGTTAAACCACTATCAGTAATTTCTAATGATTGGTCAATTATTCCCTTTCCAAGAACAAGCATTGCTGTGTAGTCTTTTTCAAACTGCTTCATTCCTTTTTCTGAAGAAAGCTCACCAATAATGTTTCTTAAAATACCTTCAGCAATTACATCTCCATCAACATTTCCAGCACCAGATTTCTCAAGAGCTTTTTGATATGCCTCCTCAAATTCTTTAGTAAGTTTTATACTCTCTACATCAATTTGACCTAATACTTTTCTGGGCATATTACCACTAAACTGACCTGGCTTATATATCGCACTATCTATATCAGGAAGAGTAATTGTTATAACATCATTGGATAAATCTACATTTAATCCCATAAATGCACCAAACATATTTCGTTCAAAATGGTCTTGGAAATTAGAACCAAAACTAAAGAAATTAGTCACACCATCAGCAATAGCATTTTCTGCATCTGCTGGGGAACCAAATATTTGACCCTCTGTAAGTATTTGACCTAGGTCTCCATTTTCTCTAAAGAAGTCTAATAAGTCACTCATATTTCTTTCGTAATAGTTTTTAAGACCATCACTGTAATCTGGCATATCGTATACTAAATTTACACTATCTTCTATTGAACCTAGAACAGCACTAAATACTGTTCTACTCTCTTTAGTAAATCCTTCAACATCAACTAAACTTTCTGCTAAATCTCTAGGGCTTATATCCCCTTCTATCATTTGACCACCAATAGCATCACTTAAATTATCTTTAAATAACTGTTTTTCAGCTTCACCTCTTAGACCAATGTAATTAGCAATTGCTTCTGTTCTCTTTGTCAAGTCTCCTATGTCATCATTTACAGTTGTGTTAAATAATAATTCTGTACCTATCTCACCCATATTTTTTCTAGCTTCAGCATTAGATTCTGCAATAGCTCTATTTGTTTCATCAAGTCTCTTTTGTATTGCTTCTACTACTTCTGCATAATCATCACCCATTGCTGAGTACTCATTAAGTAATTTTTCAAGTTCTGTTTTGTTAGCAGCAAGCTCTTCTCTAGTCTGTGCACCTTCAAAGAAACCACTCATTATGTCAGAAACAGATTTAATAGCTCTTTCTGTTTTGGATAAGTTTTCCATAACTTGCATTGCTGTAGTCATCAAAGCCATAAATCCAGCCATCATTGCTATGTTTGCAACAAGACCTAGAATTGCAGTAGCAACACCACGAATAACACCAATTAATCTAAACATAGCTGCTTGGAGATTAGCAGTCATCTTTGTGTTACCTGCAATAGCTAATTCGAGATTTTGAAAATTCTTAATTGCAGAGGGCATAAAGAACCCTAGTAATCTAAATAGCCTAGAAAAACCTCTTGAAATCCATTTAATACCACGAGTCATTTTGTTCATAGGAACTTCAACTTTTTCACCAAATTCATCAATAACAGTTTCAATTTTTCCAAAGTTTTTAGTAAAGTTTGCTAGAACATTGAAAAATCCTTTGTCTAAATCGCCAACTATTTTTCTTAATTCAACAAAAGAAGATTTTGTAGTTGGAGGTATCTCAAATAATTTACCATCATCAAATATCTCCCCAGAGTTTTGTAATATAGTGCCGATACCTTCAAATATACCCTCAGCATTTCTTAGTTTGTCAACATCACCAGATTGTATCATTTGGATTAAGTCATCAGCTTGAACTTGTGTAATCATTCCTGCATCTGCTACACCTTTAAGAGTATCTTTAATTTGCTTCAATCCTTTATCATTCGTATCAATTTGAACACCGACTTCTGCAAATTCTTTATTTAATCTTCTTACTTCATCTCCAGCACTTTGTATGTTTCTTAATGTATCTTCTAATCCACCTAAATCTTCAGTAACTTTAGCTAAATCTTCAGATATAAATTCTTTGTCTCCTGCTGTTACTGAAGCAAGTAATTTATTAATCTTTGATGCATCAACTTTACCTTTTTCTAAGGCTTTTTCAATGTCACCAAATATAGAACTTATTGTTCTTATTCCGCCTTTTCCACCATCTGGGTCAGAAACTAAATCTTGTAATTCTTTTTGAGCTTGTATTCTTCTACTATCGATAGTGCCTGCTTCAGCATCTAGTTTTTGATTTTTCACTTTAAGGTCTTTAATTTCTTTAACAGAATCTCGAATTTCAGTTTGGCTTTTTGATAAATCTACAATTTCTTTACTAGAAGCCTTTTCTATCTCAAGAACTTCTTTTTTAGAATTTGCTATATCTGCATTAATTTTTTCATTTTTACTATCTAAAGCATTTGCTCCTTGACGCAGTTTATTACCTTGTTCTATTTGACCTTTTTTAAATTTTTCGTCTAATTTCTTTCTGGACATTTTGTCGACATTTAGGTCTTCAGTTAGAACACCCCTATCAAGCATGTCTTGTACTTCTTCTCTTAGTTGTGCACTAGACTTGCCTTTAGTTGAGGTTTTCCTAAACTCTTTAGCATCTTCTCTTTTCTGAGCTGCTAATTCTTCATTGCGTGCTATTTCAGCCTGCATACGAGTTTGTTTGTCTAATTCGTTACTAATTAAATTTTGATTACTTTTAATATTTTCTACAGCTTGAGCTGACCTCTCGCTTGTATCTGCTTGTCTAAGAAGGTTATCTAACTTTTGCTCTTCTAGTTCAATTAACTTTTTATTGTCAGCTATCTTATCTGCATTAGCTTTTGCTTCATCATCAATTAAGGAAACTACTTTTTCTTTTTCAGTAATTTTCGCTTGTTCTGCATCAATTTGATTTTTGACATCATCAGCTATGCCTTTACTTACTGTCTTAATATCTTTTTCTAAAGACAGTATTTTATTATCTAAGAAAGTTTTTAACTGTGCATTTTGATTAACTTCTGCTGTTAACTTTGACCTATCAGCTAAAAGTTGGTTATTTCTATCTTCAAGACCTGCCATTGTTTCCATGTCATTTAAGTACTCAGGTAAAGCATCTCCAAATTCATCCATTGGAATTCCCTCATCTCTATACTTCTTATCTATTTGAGCAATTCGTTCTTGATTACTTAAATATTCATTTGTCATATCATTCAAATTATGCTCAAGCACTTTAGCATTTTTTTCTATTTGGTCTACAGATTGAATTAATTCATTTTTATATTGTTCTGCACCCTCTTGCAAAGCATCATATTGGTTTTGAAGACTAGCAACATCTTCCTCGCTTAAACCAAGTTCTTGAGCCCTTGCTATTTTTTGCTCAATAAATAACATTGATGCATTTTTCTTTAGTATTGTGTCGTAATTGTTTATAAATTTTTCCTGTGACTGTAAACGACCTTGTTGTACTTCTAATGCTGCTATTTCTTGTCTAGTAATTGATTCTAACCTACTAAACTCTGCATCACCCTTACTAATTTCGGATAGTACTCTTTTTGCATTTTCACGCTGATTGTTTAAATTTTCTAATGATTTAGTAACATTTTTAACTTGTGCGTTTTCTTTAATAAGGTTATCTATTTTTTCTTTGTCTTTAACTGGGTCAAGTTTTTGTGTTTTAATAATGTCAGCTTTGACATCACTTTTAACTTTTTCTAGCTGTCTTACTTTTCCATCGATATCTTCGTTAAGTCTCAGGATATCATCACCAGCCTGAGTTCTAATGTCGTTTAAAGTTTCTGCAATTTCTACCTGTTTAGCATCTAAGAGTTTTTTTGCTTCTGTTTTAATAGACATTTCTTCAGCAGCAAAATTTAAACTAGTATCTGGTGTTACTTGTCCTTGTATTAAATCTGATATTTTATCTTTAGCATCTTTAGTCAACTGCTGTATTTCTGTCATATTTTCTACATCAAGACCTCCTGGTAAAGTATCAAATATATTTCTTACACCAGATTTTTTAGCATCAAGCATAACCTTTTCAATTGCTTTAGTATCAATTCCTTGTGCTTGTAAAATAGAATTAAATAAATTGTCGCCCATTTCTAAATTATCAAAGTTGTCTAAAAATTGTGTACTACCACCATCTGCCATTTTTTTTACATTTTGAAAATGTCTACTTATAGCATTTACATAATCTTTGTCATAGGAACTTATTCCTCTTAATTGTTCATCAAATATTTCTGTAACATCACCATCAGAAGTTGTCATAGTTTTTAATCTGTTAAGCATATTTTGTGCTAATTCTTCATTACCATTTAAATGTATGCCCATTTCTTTTTTATAGAAATTATCTAACTGGTCAAGATATGAAACTCTACTTTCTTCAATAAATTTCTGTGTAAGTTTATTGTTATTTGAACGCCTACCTAATACGTCTCCAAATAAACTTGAACCACCACCTTTTGCAGTACCAGGTATAGATGAAAACTCATCTGATATGTTCCTAACTGCTTTTAATGCAGTCATTGCAGTAGTGGCAGCAATACCCATATTGATTAAAAAGTTTTCTATATGATTGTTTCTTACATTTCCTTCATCATCTAAATCAACAACTGCACTAGCTATTGTTGAAAAAGATTTTATGACATCTGTCATTACTGGAAGAAGTTCATCTCCCATAGCAATACCTATCTCATTGATATTGTTTCTTAAAATACCAGTTTGAGAAGTGAATGTTTCGTATCTTTTTTCAGCTTCTTCAGTAAGTGCTGTATTTATAGAAAATTCTTCATTAGCAGTACTTAAAGCTCTTTCGACATCATCAGCAGCAAAGGCCATAGCTCTTAAAGCTCTTACTGTTCTCTGTTGTGCTAAACCTAACTCTTCTAATACAGCAAATGTATTACCACCAGCGTTATCAACAGCTCTTAATCCTTGTAAGAATGCTAAAAATGCTCTTGCTGGGTCTATTGCAACTAAATCACTAAATGCTTTTTCACTCATTTGTGCTAAGTCAGCAAATAAACCTAACTCCCTACCACCATTAGAAACAGCTTTACCTAAAGTATCTAAAGCTCTTTGTACGGCAGTCGCACCAGATTGAGATTGAACACCTACAGCTTTTAAGGCTGTAGCAAAAGCTAATGCATCTACACCTGAATTTGTAAACTCACTAGACAAAGCTTCCATTGCGGTTGCAATACCTAATGAAGTGTTTATTATTTCACTTTCAGTAGCAGCAAATTCGTTACCTAATCTAACTAATACAGATGCAAGGTTGTCTAAATCTTTTTCAGCAGTTCCAGTGATATTTGCAAGTCTTGATATAGCAAAAGCGGCATCCTCTGCACCCATAGTTGTAGCTACAGTAAGTTTTGATATTGTGTCAACAAATTTACCTATTGAAGTAGCTGATATACCTAACTGTCCACCAATTTCACCAATTTTATTTAATTCATTTACAGATATTGGTGTTTCTTTAGCAAGATTTCTAATTTCTAATGATAAGTTTTTAAATTTTTGTTCTGTAGTTGTTACGGCACTATTTGTAAAGTTAAGTGTTTTCTTTATACCAGCAAAGCTGTCTTGAAATTGTATAGCTTGTTGTGTAGCAAATCTAAAAGCGGCAAACGCTGCACCACCAGTAGCAGCAAATGCAGGAACAATACCTGCCATAGATTTACCGACAGTAGAAGTTTTTCTTTGTAAAGAAACTAATTGACTAGATATTTGTTTTGATGCTCTACCTAATCCAGAGCCATCTGCTACGAATTGCAGACCAACTGTAGCTGTTGCTACTTGTTTACCTTTTGCTACTGCCATATTTGTCCATAATTACCTAACTCTCTTCTTTTTATTTGTTGCATCAGAAACAAAATCTTCGACTGACACTTGTTCTCTAGGTCTGTTGCCACGACCTCTAATTCTGTCTAATTCTTTTTTCCACCAACCTCTTTGTGGTTTTGTGCTATCTTCATGCTCATATGTCTCATCATTCATCAAAGCATTGTAATGTGGTGCATAGAAATTAGAAGAATCCACTGGTAGATTAGTTAGTAATATCATAAACTTTCTCCAAGTAACCTCTAATGGTTTATCAATGTTGTAATGTCGTTGAAAGTCTGATTCTATTGAAGCCCAACGAAACCATATTTCACTGAGCTTAAACGCTATTTTGGGGAGCCATCCTCTTCGGAAGTTTCGGTTTCAACCTCTTCATCACCTTGTTGTAAGTTATATTTTTCTAACAACCAAGTAAGTAATTCTTCAAGTTGATTCCAAGTTGCTCCATTTTCAAGCATCTCATCTAAGACTTCTTGTCCTACAATCGATGCTAACCATTCAGGTATAACTTGTGTTGGAATAGAACCAGTCTCATCCATCCAACGCATTTGTGCAAGAACTGTTCTTGCTGGTAAAGCATGGGGAAAAGTATACTCTTCTCCACCTAGTTTTACCTTAATTGCTTTCTCTTCAGCTTCTTCTTGAGCTAAATCGAAATCTTTAAAATTGTCAGCCACACTGACCTCCTATCACTATCATTATTATTTTTTAACCTTATTAGTTAATGTCGAATACATCGCTATCGTTTGTATTATCAATAATTCTAAACAATTCAAGGAATTGATTTGTTGATTGTACAGACTTTGGCTTAAGTACTTTGAACTCAGTTGCAATAACAACCTTCTGAGGTGCTTTTTGGTGAGCCATTGAAAAAGCTCCAACATTGATAGCACGAGGAATTTCCACATGTCTATCAGCACCAGCAGGACCATCAACAATTAACAACAATGATTTCTCATCAAAGTCGTCTGTTGAAGGTGGTTTTAAGCTGTCGTATCCTGATGCATAATCAGTATCATCTTCTGTGAAAGTACCACCAGCAAGAGCAACTTGTAAGTTACTCATAGATGCCTGTGCTAATTCACCAGTTAATCTAACTTCTTGTGCAGTTTTGAATGTTGCAATTGGGTCAATTTCTTCAGCGACCATAATGTCTTCAAATGTTTTATCCATTTCAAGAGTCCAGCCGTCTTCGGAATACCCAACGTCGACCCAGTCTGCAGCAGGGTCAGCCCATGCTCCAGTGTTGTCTCCAGGAAAAGCTACATAGTCTCCAGTAGCGTTACCATCATTGGATATTGCTGCAACATAAAGTACACCAGTACCAACAATAACTTCAGATATTGTACCATTTGTGTTTGGCATAATTTATCTCCTAATTATTCTTCTTCTACTTCAGTATCTTGCAAGACACTGCCATTATCGGCAAAGTCTTCAATGTCTTTATCCACATAGTCCTCTGAAGCGTCATTGTCTTCTTCTTCAGTGACTTCCTCATCAACTTCAATAAGCAAAGGATATGCTTTACCATCTAAGGTCCAGCTTTTTTCCTTTAGCCTATCCCAGTCTTCGGACTCAATTTCCACCCATTCTCCTGTCTGAAAAGTTTTTCCAGACACGACATCTCTTGCTGAGTTTGCTTTATTAAATAGAGGGTTAAGTTTAACTTTCACCATCTTATTCTCTTGTTCTTTGTTACCAAACATATAATCTCCTAGCTTGCATCTCTATATGTCATAGATAATGCGATAGCGTATCTTCCCAAACCAGTGGTTGTTTCTTCAATTCGAGTTGGCATTTGCACAATCTCAAAACTGTAGATTTTGGCTTTTAAACCATCACTGCTTTGTATATACCCATTACTATAATTGAAAGCTGACTGAATTATGGTATTTGCTAAGTCCATTGCTGCACCATAATCAGGAACAGCAGTATCATCAGTACCACCCCAACGACCTGCATAACATTCCATTGGTATTAAAGCACTTTGAATATGTGCTTCACTTCTAGGATTTAATAATGCACCACCAGCTCTAAACAAAACTACAAATGGCATTTCAGCACCTCTTGGTAATCTTGTAGCAACTCGTGTATCGACTAAAGCTGTTATTGGTGATTGGTCAAGCATCCACGCTCTTGCAATAATTTCTGCATCAGGTGGTACTTTTTGGTTTATGTCTCTTGTGTTTGGCATATAAAAATACTACCATAGCAATTCTTACAATATGTTATTAGTATCTGTAACCCATATTCATATAAAAATCCTTAACTGCTCTTTTTTTCTTTACTAGGTCACCAGAATTTTGTAATCGATTTAACAATTCTAATACCTCTCTTCTAGGAGCTACCTCTGAAAAAATTCTTTGGTCTGAACCAACTTGTGAAGAAGTTTCCATTATAACTTTAAAAGTAGTATTAAACAGTTCATCACCATAACCAAATAGCAATAAAGCTAAAGTCTGTGTATTTTCGCCTTGGTTTATATCTGCAGCAATGTTTTCTAGTGCTTTTCCTAATTGACCTGAAGTAGTAAAGTCTTTTTGTTTTTGACCCTCATTACTATCTACAACTACATAATCTCCATAAATTTCTTTTACAGACCACCCTTTACTTCTTTTACCACTGTCAGATATTCTTAATTCTCTTAAAACAACCATAAAGTTTTCTACAAAATTTTTGTCGGATGAATCGCCCCTTAAGAACTCTTCAAATACTGGGTCACCTTGAACACCAGTATCTCTAAAATCTCCAGGTATGGATTTACCATCATAACCTTCAATATATAGTTCACCTACATTATCTGGGTCCATATCCAATCTGACCCTTTCTATATAATCAGCATCATAGTTACTTGGTGCATCAAATTTTCTATCAGCATCATCACGAATATATTGCTCAAGTGTAATTCTTAAATCTTCTTCATCATCTCTGCCTGGAAATACTGCTATAACCTTTCTACCACTTTCTGATGTTGTAAACTCAATTCCATATTCGCTATATGTATTTTTCATAATACCTCTTTGTATTGCTAAGAACTCTTTAAATTCTTTTGAACTTAATATTTGATTTAAATTATCTCCCTTAGCAATTCTTGAATCTATATATTCTTTTTGTGCACTTTCAAATGTGCTTTGAATGTCACTTTCAATTTCTCTAAAAGATGGTGCTTTTTCAAATTTACCAAGTCCAGAATTGTAAAAACTCATTGCTTCATCTCCAGTGCTCTTAGATACAGCTAATAAATATTGTCCTATTTCATCTACAGTCCTATCTAATGTTTCTTCAAAATGTCTATCTGCATTAGCATCCCATTCAGCTTCATACCTCATAATTTCATTATCAATGTGGTAGCCTTGTTCTAGTTGCAGTCTTTCAAGCACATCTTCTGCCTTTTTTTCGGCATCAATAGGGTTGTAATTTCCTTTTGCATTTACTTCTGCTATTGCAATATCTCTTAATTCTTGTGTACCAGGACTTCTTAATAACAAATCTTTACGAAAATTATCAATAGCCATGTTTCTATCTTTTGTATATATCTCATCTATATAATCAATAATTGATTGTTCCGAAGTTAATCCTGCATCTACCATACCCCTAGGTATTCTTGTTGTATATATCCATTCATAGTCTTTAGGGTCAAACATGCTTGCACCTGAGCCTTCTGTTCCTGGTATACCTTTGTATATACTTGTTCTGAATGGACCATCTTGAAAGTTAATTTCTTTTCTTAATATATTCATTAATCTATCCTGTATTCTTGCAGCATTAATATAACTTCTTTCATCATTAACACCTGCTCTTCTTCTACCATCTCTTCTAGTTGACTCGTTAAATCTTTCTTGTGGTGTCTTTCCTAAATTAGGAGAACTTAAATCAGATACAGGTTCTAATTTATGTTTTCTGACTATCTCTGTACCATCTTCTAATACATCAACCATAAATGCACTTGCACCAATACCTTGTAACTTATTAAATGCTTCAGTGTTGTTAATACTTGCTCTTGCTTGTTCTACTGCATCCATTTGTTTTCTCAATGGGTCATCAAATATGCTAGCTCTAGGATTTATTGACTTAACCCTACCTGACCTCAACCTATCTTGATAGATAGCGTTTTCAGCGTTCATTATTGTTTTTAATCTATAATCAGCAAGTAAGTTAAAACCTCTGTCTTTTTCACGAGGAGATATACCTCTTAATGTTTGATTAGTTAATGATTGTGTAAAGCTTCCTTTTTGCATACCGCCAAATCTAAATGTCGCATTTATACCTAAACTTTGGGCAGTTTTATAAGCAGCATTATTTAAAAATAAACTTCTTGGATATGCGTATGGTGTTTGTACAGTTGTTGCAGGACCACCATATTCAATTTGTTGAGCATCTACTATTGAGTCTGCAAATTGTGAACGAGGTGTGCTACCACCAAAGCTAACACCAAAAGATAAAAATGCATCATCTTTAGGCATATCCTCTGGTGGAATAATGTGTATAGCTTTTTGTATTTGTTGTCTTGATGGTATGTAGTTAGCTTTTGCTGGATTGTTTTGTAAAATTACATTTGAATATGAACTATTGAATCCTTTAGTGTCATTTCTACCAAAACCACCACCAACCATTACTGACATTTCTTGAAAATCACCTAAACCTTTTTCAGCACCTAACACCATCTCTACTAATCTTTCAGCATCTCTTCTTGTTCCACCTGCATCTCCACCTGGTCTATGAGCACCATGTATACCCATTGATGTCATGTTTAAAAATTGTACAGCTTGTCTTACACCATCATTTTTTATATCTCCACCTCTTCTTCTTGCCTGTGCATAACTTCTTGCCATATTTAATTTTCCTTTAGGCATCAAAGGTGCTGTATCTTTACTTCTCGCTCTAGCTATATGATTTAATTTTCTAGCTGTGTCATATAAAATCTCAAATTTAGCCGAATAATTTTCTAAATCATCACCATATTTAGTTAAGCTACCACTTGTTTTACCTATCATCCTTTCTATCATGTCATCTACTTCACTACCTGAAAACTGTCTAAAGAAAGTAGCATCAGTTGAATTTTCACCTATGTTAAAACCAAATGATGGATATGTTTTGGAGTCTCTATATCTTGGCTCACCAGTTTCAGGGTCCATACCTAAATATTGCCTACCCATAATTTCATAGTCTCCATCTTTTCTTCTTTTTTCATAATTTGTTGCTAATTTTTCTTTAGCAGGTTTTACTGAATCTTCAATTTCATCTATCAAACCCTCTAAATCATCTGACATTTCACCTGTTCTAATATCCTTAACATAATGTCTAGGGTTAGGGGTCTTTCTTGCTATAGCTTGTCTATAGTCATCTAATAAATTATTAGGATTTGAACCTGTTTTCATAAATTTTAAATAGTGATTTGCTTCTGAAACATTCATTCCTTCAGACAAAAGATTTTTAAACATATCTGTATTTTTAAGAAAAAATTGATTGCTTGCAAAATCAGTATCAGAAGTCATGTTTCTTTTGCCATAACCACCCATAAGTTTAGCTGCTTGATGGTAAGGGTCAGGTGCACTAGATATTGCATTAGCTGCTGTCATTAAAGACCATTGCCTACCAATACCTCTACCATCTCTTATTTGTCTTTTAATTTCATCTTCAAAACTCTTAACATTATGTATAGTCAATTCAGAATTAACAAAAAACTTAGATGACATTTTAGATAGTATATTTTTTGATTGTCTACCTGCTTGCACACGCAAAGCTCTTGAAACAGGACCATAACCACTTGGTACAACTTTGTTTTGTATTCCTGCTAAAAACTTACCACCTTTTGTCCACGCATAACGAGCAGCTAATGATTTTGTTAAATTGTCTGTAACGAAAAAAGCAGATATGTCATTTAATCCCTGTAGAAATCCATAAGATAAATTGACTAAATTATTTGTTACAGCAGTTTGAGCACCAAAAGATTTTGCCCATAAAAAACTTCTGTTTACTTTATATAATTTTGCTTCTTGTCTTTGTGAAAGAAAAAATTGTTTACGACTTTCAGATACAAACTGTCTCTGTTCAACAATTACCTTTTCACCAAGATTTGTTGATACTCTTTTAGCCATTATTCTCTATAAAGTAAAGACAATGTTTTGTGAAATACTCTTCCTACTCTATTTGTATATGGATTGACACTATTTATTTCAAAATACTTATCTGTGCTAGGCTCATAAATTCTATCAGATGCTTTAACATCTTGATTACCAGGTATAATACAAACCCATGACTGTACTATTGTGTTTCTACCACTTCTATTCTCTGCTTCATTTTGCATAGTCAACCTACATTTAATACCTGTAGCAATATTTGACCAAGAATCACTTTGTAAACCACGAGAATCAACAGCAGTATTACTTACTCTTTGTATGTTTACTGTATTTATTAGTAGTCTTTTAGGGTATTCACCTGCCATACAATAAATATAGTATGAGAAAGTAGAATCTCTGTCTTTATATTAAATGCCTAGATTTTCGTTAATTCTTCTAGTCTTTCTTCTTTCTTTCGATTTACAAGTTTTACAAAACAATGAAAGACCATCTCTAAATTTTGAATTGCCATCAAATGAGCTAGGAGAAAGACTTTGTTTACACATCATGCAAGTTTTTTTGTCTATCTTTACTTTATTGTCTTTTATCTGTGAATGACATACTTTGCAATATCTGTTGTATCCATCTTTATATTTTGCTGATTTATTATATTCACTAATAGATTTATTAACAGAACATTTATAACAAACTTTTTCTGTTGGATTGTAACTAGCATTTAAAAAATTTTCACGAGCTTGTTCTACTCGTTTACTAAGTTCTACATCTTTGACACACCAAGTTCTAAACTTGTCATAACCAACTGATAAACCCTTATATGTTTTTCTAGTAGCTATAGTTCCATAACCAGATTGTATTCTTTGTATAACTTGTTCTGCAACTTCGTAATCTATGTCATTACCTATAGATAAACCAGCTTGAACTTTTAATTGCCTGACCCTTTCTACTGAGACACCCCATTCTTTAGACCATTCCTTAAGTAATTTATTAGGGTTTTCTAAAAATAGAGTTTTTGCCTCCTCCACACTAGGTGCTTTTTTATTAGGCATGATTTACACGAAAAAAGATTTCCTGAATGGTGAAAGTAATGACCTGTCTGATTGTGATAAAGGTGGTAAAGATAAAGCATCTAGTCCTATGCTATAGGTAGCTGAGTAATCACCAATTCTTTCAGTTCCTGCTAAATTAAAATTACCAGCTGTTCCAGCTGATACATTTTGGTCTCCTATTTCAGCAGGTTCTTGCTGTGATGAAACTACTAATACAGCTTCTAAAAGTCTTGCCGATGCTCTAGCAGATACCATTTTAATTACAGTAGGTAAGTCTGTAGATAGACCACCACCATGAGGTGTATATCCAGCAACATAAGTTATTACAATATTTCTTTCTCTTGCATAAGACCATCTCTTACCTAATCTTCTTACTCTACCATTAGGATAAAAAATAAAATCTGCTGATGAACCTTCAGTTAATGTAAAGTCATCTTCAACTACTGAGGTAATAGACCTTACAGGCATATGTGTTAAGAAAACTTCTTTAGTTTGGTCACCTGTAAATGTTTCAACTTGAGTTTGTTGTTCTAAATCATATCCTACAAATTGAACAATAGATTCATCTACAAAAGGTATTAAATTATCTGTTAAATGTGACTCTAAACCACTGTCAAAATCAATACGAGTATAAGCTTCGACATCGGCTGCCGTTGAGAAAGCCATTTAGACCTCCTTACTTATCTTCGGTATCGAAATCTTTTAGAGCTTTATCTTCTACTTCTGATTTTTTAACTGCTTTGGCTGGTTTTTTTGCTGCTTTTTTCTTAGCAGGCTTGTCTTTTTTACCCCAACCTTGCTCTTTGAGCCAGTCAGTTGGATATTCTTTACCAGCTTTAGCAATTAGGTCAGCTTGTGAAGTTGGCACATCTACTGGGTCACCTTCCCATAGCTTTCCATCAGGTAGCTTATAAATATTTTTTTCTGGAATTGTATACATAATCATTAATCCTAACTTATAAAATAAAATTACTTGGTATTAGAAAAGCCCTCCGAAGAGGGCTCTTCACACTATCGTCTAAATCAAACTTAGAAGTTTGTTATAGAACAGAAAGCTGTTGGTTTATAGACCACAAAGCCCATTCTCATGGTTAATCTGATAGCTAGTTGATTCTTCGCAAAGAAGTCACTATGGCTGTCAGATACGGCAAGGTCAACACCTTCCCTCATGACAATTTGAGCAGCATCGCCACCACCGAATTTACCGACTAATGCGGTACCTTCTGCGATTGCTGTGCTCGGAACTACTTTAAGACCCCATAATCTAGCGGCTACATCGCCACCAAAGCCACCTGCGGCTACGATTAATGGATTCTTAGAAGCAAGACCTGCGGCTGCATCTCCTGCTTGGTCTGTAACTGCTGTTACAATTTGATACCAGTCACTTGGGTGCATAACTACTGTATCAGGTTCGACAAAAGCGTCTTTTCTGATTTCTGTAATTGCTTGATACACTTGTCCAAGTCTGCTTAATTCTCCAGAATATGAAGAATAGTCAAATGTGTTAATACCAGATTTTTGTAATACACCAGTCAAGTTTGGAGCGGAACCATTACCATTTAGTAATTGGTTGTCCATTCTTAATCTCATCATTGTTGTGAGACGTGAATTAACATATCCTTGGATACCAGAAACGTCAGCCAACAATTCATCTGTCACAGGCAAGAAAGTAGCAATCTTACGAATGCTCTCTGTTCTTTCTGTGAAAGCCAATGCTGATTCGTTTGCACTGGAGATGTCTCCAGATTCTGCAATTTCACCTGCATTGTTTGTGAATGTTGTCTCTTCAAGATATACAAATGCGTTTTGGGATGTTTGAATTTGGTCAAACAATCCAATAACAGCATTAGGGTCTCTTAAAGCTGTCTCTAATATTCCAGGTGCTCTTAACGACTCTGGTGGATAACCTGTGGTATTTAATGTTGTTTTAAATTCTGCTTGAGAATCTACGCCTTTAACACCATTGCTCATGTATTTTGCATAAGCGTCAGTATTTGTGAATTGCTCACCTATTGATTTAACGCCAGCTGGAGCTTCTTCAACTACAGGAAGTTCATTAACAACTTCGTTGCTAACTTCCATAGCTTTTTCATTAGCAGCTTTAGATTCTTCAATCTTTAGCTCGTCTAATGAACCAGCAAGTTCCTCATTAAGACCTTTGATTTTCTCTTTTTGGTCATTAGAGTACTTGCCTTCTTCAGCTGGAGCATCAAATACAGATTTAAGTTCTTCACGAGACTTAGCAATATTTTCTCTAAGCTCTTGTACTTTACTCACTGTAAATTATCTCCTATTAGATTACTTATACTTCGTTGTCGGTTGCTTCTACATCAATAGCTTCTGCTATTAATCTTTGGCTTTCTATCCACACATCATCTTCCAAGTCATCACTATCAACTGATTCAGTGTTATCTACTGGAACTTCTTCAGTAACTACTTCTTCTACTTCATCAGATTCTTCAGGATTCTCTGTATCTTCTTCTGGTTCGACAGCTACTTCTTCAGTATCGACTGTATCTGTTGGTTCTTCAACAACATCTACAGGCTCTTCAGCTTGTTCTTCTTCTAAGTCAACATTTAAAGCTTCTTCGGTTCCAACCTCAGAGATAAATGAATCTATTTCAGTCCATGCATCTATAAGGTCTTCCTGAACTGCCCTTAAAGCCTCAGTTGCCTTGGTTCCTATTTTTCTCCCATCCTTGGCACGCAACATCGCAATGGCGTTAGCTCGTGTCATTAAGTTATTTAATGCGGCAAGCACATCTTTAACTTCTTCTGAGAAAGATTTTTTTTCTTCCTCTGAAACTTCATCAATGTCAGCAGATTTTTTCATCTCTTTTGCACATTTACCTGTTTTGTCATAGTCACAAGAACCATATCCTTTACTACAACATTCACAGTGTTTTGCATTTGCATCATGAGCAACAATTTCTTCTGCTGGTTTTTCTTCTGGCTCTTTTTCTATAAAAGAATCTGAACTTAAAGTATCTTTTGTAAGTTCTTCTAGTAATTCCTTATTAGATTTAATAGCCATTGTGTATGTATCTTGGTTTGCACCTACAAGTACAGGTGATACCTCATATACTGATAAATCTTTTAAGTATCTAGCATCAACTTCTTTATCACTGCTTTTGAATTTACCTCTTTCGCTATCGTTAACTCTGTAACCAAATGACCATTGTTGTAAGTCACCCATAGCTTTTACTAAGTTGTATGCTTCTTTTCCAGACTCGGTATCCATAAAGAATGAACCTTCAAAAGTAGCTTTATCACCATCTTGTTTGATTTCACCTTTACCAATTGGCATATCCCATTTATGAGCCCATACCATTGGAACTGAACCTGATTTAAATCCTGATTTGATAGCTTCTGGAACGACAACATCGCCGTCACTATCTAATGTATTGAAAACTGAGAAAACAGCAGAAACTTTACCTTCACCGTCTGCTTTAAATTCTAAGTCGATATTTTTAATTTCACTCACGAGTGCATCTCCTATATAAACTGTTAACAGATTTATTTAGGTGCATATAGTATAAACATTAACAAAAGTCTTTAAAATGCGTGGTATTTATCTTAAGGTGTGTCTGGGTTCTTTACTTTATTATCTACTTCAGCCATCTGTTTTTTAGATGAGAGTGGATGGCTTGAAGGCAATAAATCAGTATCGTATGGCTTTCTCTTAAACTTCTCGTTTTTCAAAGCAAACAAGAACCCATTAACTCGTGCTAATCCCCATTGTTCTTCTGAATTAACACTTGGTCTTACTGAACTAGGGTTAGTTCTATAAGCACCTACACCCCTGTTAAAAACTGATACTAACATTCTCTTTGTTGCCTTATGTTTTGGATTACTAGAATTATGGTCTTCGACTTTTTTATCTAGTGCTTTAGAGATTGCAGAAGTAACAGCTTTAGAACTTACTTCATCAGCAATTTTTATTGCTAGTTTTCTAGCTTCTTTTCTTCTAGCATTAACAACTTTTTTTTGGTCACTAATAACTTTTTTCATTGCAGGAACTCCCATGTTAAGAACACCACCCCATTTAATCGCGGCAACAACACCAGCTAATCTGTTATTGTTTTGATGTCTTCCCATAAAGCGTTCTCTTCTACGAACCCAGCTAAGTACTGATTCACTTCTATCTCCAGATTGATATTTACTCCATCTGTTAAAAGCATCATTACCTGTAAATGAGGTTGGTGGGTTACCACCATTACCACCTCTTCTCCATATTTCTGGGTAATCTTCTTTTAAACTTTTAGCATAACCAAAAGGAAATTGTTTATATTTAGAATTAGAAATAGATACTTGTTGGTCATCACCAGGGCTTGGAAAATTTGTCCTATCTTTCATAGGTTTTTCTTTTTTAATATTTTCTGAAGCTTTACCTTCGTTTTCTGGTTTACTCATTGCTTTTTCAAATTGTTCATGTGTTGAACAAGCCATGTAATATGTTTGACCATTCAATTCATATTCGTGTGCACCTTCACATCCTAAAACTTTAGCTCTTTCTTCTGCTTCTTTTCTAGTATCAAAAATTTCTGGTAAGACTTGGGCTTTCTCTTCTGTCATTTCACCTATCTCAAATTCCTGTTCAAATAAAACTTCAGCTTCTTCTAATGAAACTTTTAACTCTT
>Ga0209932_1000076_pt1 | contig 26788 bp, 12 predicted proteins | sample SalPon2_B_H2O_MG_2_FD_185728 | JGI IMG/M metagenome (GOLD analysis project Ga0209932, IMG submission 185728) | Salt pond water microbial communities from South San Francisco under conditions of wetland restoration - Salt Pond MetaG SF2_B_H2O_MG... ...
GTGTTTATCGCTATCGCTCAAACACCACTTTCTTTTTTAAATGATTTATATGATACAGTAATTGCGAAGCAATTTAGCATCATGTAGATTGTTTCAGTCAGACGGAACCTGTTTAATGGTTCCATCTAATCTTGAACATCATGTGAGTTCGTCACAGCCAAGACTTGGAAGTAGGTTATTTGTTTATACACCTGTTTGTGGGGCTCTGACCTTTCCCCTACCTACGTCGACATCACGTAAAATTCTGCTTTACAAATTGCTTTGCTACCGCAAGCCGCTTCGCGGCCTCTTACGCTACCTCCCGCCTCGTTCCGTTGCGTGGAGTTTTTTCAAACCTAGTGTTTTCGACTGACAGCATTCAATCTACGTCAACCAGTGGCCCCAATTCTTTTGATGGGTTCCTCACAGTGGTGGTCGATCAACGTGTACGTGTGTCCTTTTCAGGGGTACCTTTTACACAGCGGTATTTTCAAACTGGCCCGCCAACCTTATGTGCTGTTATATTGCCTTTAGATTTTGAAGTGCTTCTTTAAGAATTTTTGAACTGCCAACTCTTACATTAATAATTCCGTTATAATACTCATCTGTCTCTAATACACGGCGTTCAAATTGTTCTCTAGCCTCAAGATAACTCATTAAGCCTCTACTGTTGCAAATATAAAGTATTTCTCTTGTGAATTTTTCTGGACCAAGTGCCTCTACGTCTGCCTGTAAATGATCTGAAGATCCCCAATAGTCTCTCCAATCACTTTCAACTTTGCTTCGTCTTTTGTTTTTCTTGCCTTTAAGTGGTGGGCGTGTTTTTTTGAATTTTGCTAGTTTTTTGCCTACGTACTTGCGATTGTTGGTAGTGTTAGTAATCAGGTATACAAATCCTTCACAGTCTTCTGGAAGTTCTTGTATTATTTTGCCCTGATAAGTCCACTCCATGCAGATACTTACCGTGCCTTAATCGTCAGTGTCTTGATTCTGGTTTTGAGCCTTGTTTTCTCTTTTGATTGCTTTTAGTGTCTTGCGTTTAGCCTGTATTTCGTTGCGTCTTTCTGTTGCTAGTTTGCGAATATCGCTTAAAATTACTCGTGCCTTTCGACCAGTTTCATCAAAGCCTTTGGCTTCAAACCGTTCTTGAGCATTGTAATAATCCATCATTGCTTGGACAAGCAACTCATGGGTAGATTTAGGCACTGTTAACCTCCGTATCATTACTGTACGAAGTAAACCCGTTATCCTTAATTACCTTCAATATGTTATTCACCCTGGAAGATAGTTCATCTTTGTGCGAAATTAGATAGATGTTTTTATGACGTTCACGTGACATTTTTTTAAGTACACCTAACGCACTTTCTACTCCAGCCGCATCCAATCCGTTATCTACAAGTTCGTCAATAAACAGCAAATTAATGCTTTGATATAGACTTTCCCAAACATCACGGAATGCCCAACTCATTGATAATATGAGTCTATTTCGTTCACCTCTACTTAAATTATCAAAGTCCAAGTCACGTCCTAGTTCTGTAATTTCTACTGTTAAATCGTTCTGGAATACAACTTGATGCGGTAATCCTGTGCGATCTAAATAAAACTGTAAACGTTTGTTTAGGAACGCTAGATTCTGATCAATAATACGTTTACGTATAAAACTGTCTTTGCTTGTGAGCAGTTTATACAAGAAATCCATGTGATCTTTCATTTCTGTTAGAGCATTAATACTATCCCAATTAATCTCTTGCAGTGCTTGTTCACGTAGTTCATCCATTTGTTCTGTGTATGGATTTATTTCTGCTTCTTTTTCAGTTTTACGTTCTTCAAGACTTGCCAAATTATTTTTATGATTGTAAGCCTCTTCACTGCTATCATAAAAAGTTTTAGGACAGCCATTAATATCGCCGATAGCATCTAGTTTATCCTGTACTTCTTTAAGTTGTAGTGTAATACCGTCTATGTATGTTTGACTTTCTGTTACGTCATTTTGTTTTTCAGCAAGAATTTTTTCATGTGCTTCGTCGTGTAATTCTTGTCCACATGTAAAACATTTTTTACTTGCAATATCTTTTAGTTCTTGTTCATATTTTGAATGTGTGCGATCAGCACGTAACATACTGCTTTCTAAACTGGCTTTTTCTTTGTTTAGGTTACTTTGTTCTGTGTCCTGTTTTTGCCATTCTTTCTTATCTTTGTGTGCTTGAATTTCTGCTTCAATATCAACAGTGATCAAATGACTAATTGCTTTTGTAGTTCTAGCAATTTCTTCTGCTTGACTTGCGTCCCATGCTTTGCTTTTAATTTCTAAATTGTCAATTGACTCTTGTACTTTTTTGTTTGCAGTTTCAATACCTTTAATTGTTGCTTCTTCTTCTGCAATAGCATCACGTACACGTTTCTGTTCTTCTTTTAGACGTTCTGCTTTTTCACTTAAGATGGTGATGCCCAATAACTGCTCAATGATCTCTCGTTGATCATTGGCTTTGAGGGAAAGGAAAGGCTCTGTATAGGTATTGAGCGCCACTAAATGCTTGAACATGGTATGACTCATGTTCAGTAACCGTTGAATATCTTCTTGTGTTTTGCGACTATCTCCTTGACTTTCGTCAACATCGTCGGCAGTTACATCAATGTCTTCTCTATAAAATTTAAGAATGTTAGGCTTACGTCCTCTCTCGATTCTGTAGTTTTGTCCTTGTGTTTCAAACTCAACTGTAACCAACATACCTTTGCTATTAGTTTTATTAATTAGGTTTTCTCTGCGAATTTTAGTAAGTGCTTCACCGTATAGTGCATAACTTAATGCATTAATAATTGTAGTTTTACCTGTACCGTTACGTGATCCAGCATCGTCGCCGCCTAGATCTAGGTTTTCGCCTAGCACAAGTGTTAGCAAGTTTTTATCAAAATCAACAGCCTGGGTTTGATTGCCTACACTCATAAAGTTTTTTACTGTTAGTGTTTTAATCTTAAACATTACAATCCTCTATAGATATCCAACAACAAGTTAGGCTTGTATGTTTCTGTATCTATTTTTGTTATTTGATCTGTTACAATTTGATCCACTGATTCAAAATCAATTTCACCTGGTTCTAGTTTGTTCATTTCGTCATCAGCATTTGTATCTGGTAATAGTGCAATTTCTCTAATATCATATTGTGCTGAAAAGTTTTCTTTGATAAAGTTTGCTTCTTCGTAACTAATATCAATGTCTAGTGTTACTCGCAAATACAAGTTTTTAGGTGCGAGTATTTCTTCTGTTTTGTCAAGCAATCTGCTCAACGGAATAGTTCTATATTTTGGACAGTCAGGCCAATCAATAAACACAGGCTCACCTCCCCATTCTAACGTCATCATACCACGCTCGTCATCCCATGCATCGGCGTAATTGTGTGGAAAGGCATTGCCGATGTAGTAGATGTTTTTGCGTTGTTGACGTTTGTGGAAGTGGCCTGTGAATACTAATTCTTGATTAGCAAAATCGTCTGCTTTGATCTCGCCTGTGTCGGGCATTTCAACCATAGCATTCATTTTGAAATTAGGAAGTTCAAAGTGTCCAAACATATATTTGCACTTCATCTTTGCAACTTGTTTCCATTCTTCTCCTACTAACCAAGGAACCAAAGCAACATCATCAATTACTTGTGGTTCGGTTACCACAGTAACACCCGGTACGTGTTTACCAAATACTACACTGTGGATATCTCTTTTGTCTTTATAGTAAAGATCGTGATTGCCTGGAAAAAAGTAAAACTTATCAAATGCTTTACCTAGTTTTTCCAGTGAACGCAAACTAGCATCCATTGTGGTTAAATTTAACGCACTTCTGTTGTGATGCCAATCGCCTGTGAATATTCCTACATCACAGCCGTTTGCTTTTGCTTGTTCTATATACCAATCAACAAATCTTTCACAGTCATCATTATGAATTTTACTGTTAGATTTTAGTCCGAAGTGAATATCTGTAAACACTGCGGCCTTTTTGAATAATTGTGCCATGCCTTTCCTTATACTAATCTAATACATTATACGAGAAAACTGTACGGTTTGTCAACCTTAATAGTCTGCTTTTGGACGTCTAATACTTTTATAAAACTCCGCAAGTTTTTCTTTGTCCTCTTTAAACACATTTTCATTCTGTCGTGTAAAGGAAGGATTAAGATTGTTTTCCTGTAAGATGTCGTCTCTAATGTTTTGATTTTTCTTTTCTATGTTTAGTACTCTTGTAAAACTGTTTGTAACTGCGGCAGTATAATATGCAAACGGATTTTCACTTTTGCTTTCGTCAAACTGTAAACCAATTTGTGAAAGTTGTAGTACAGCCTGTGCTCTCATCTCATCATTGTATGTGTAACCACGCCAGTTCGAACGTGTACCATACCTATCAGCAAGTTTTAGGAACATACGTCCTAGTTCTTCTGTAATACGTCCGTGTGTTTTATTAAAACTGCCATTTTGCATACCGCCTTGCCAGTGACTTTTACCAACACAGATCAAGTTATCATTTTCATCAAATTTCCAATGTTGAAACGGTGGAAAGTTTACTTTAGTGTGTTCATCTGCTATAGTTTTAGTTTTACGTTTTCTTGTTGAATCTTTGGGAATATGATCAAATGTCATAATTCTAAAAACTAAATCTGTTTTTTCAATTTTACGCCAATCTGGTGTTACATCTGCTAATTTGGTCTTTTTATCACCGGCTTCACGTGCATCTTCATAGGCTTGCTTGCCAATCCTTGATGCTCTATTTCTTTTTGCTTCTGCTACTGTTAATCTGTTTACTTTTTCTAAACTTGGTAAAATAATGTCAAACTGTGCGTATTCGTCGTCTGTAAACGAACTAAAACTTACTTTTGACTTGTGAATTTGCTTTAGCAAGTCTCTATTGTTAAGATACTTTACTCTTCTCATGATTTTCTCCATTTATAAATAGTATTATAAACTACGTAGTTAATTTTTGCAATAAATATTTGTACCAAAAGGAACCAAAACGATATGTCATATGAAAACGAAAGAGGCCGTAGTCCTACAGTAAGCGAATTTACAAACCCGCAACGTGGCGGCAGTAATGCACGTAACGAAGCAGAAAGCGGACAATTCATTACAGATGGATTTGATGCAGGTAAATTTGGTACAAGCATTGTAGAAGGCGCAAAAGACCTAGGACGTGGTATAACGAGTAGTTTTGTTGAACAATCTGGGTTAGCACCTGGATTGCAAAGATTATCTAGTTTAGGTGTTCTTCCTGGCGCTGAATTCATAGGCAACTTACTTGGTATCAATAGTGCAGGTGCATGGCAAGACTCTAGAGTAAGAATAAAAATACCTCAATACTATCTACAAGGTCCTGCTGAATGGTTAAGACAGTCTGGTGACGGAGGAGTTGTGTTTCCTTATACACCACAAATTGTTATGACTCATAGAGCAACTTATAATTCAATACAACCTACACATAGTAATTATGCCTTCCATGCTTATCAAAACAGCAATCTTGATAGTATATCAATTGTTGCAACTTTTTCTGCACAAAATGAAGGTGATGGAAGATATGTTTTGGGTGCTATGCATGCCTTGAGAGCATGTACAAAAATGCATTTTGGTGAATCAAGTTTTCAAGGTGCTCCGCCACCTGTTTTAAGATTAAGCGGATACGGTGATTACATGTTTAACGACATGCCAATTGTGATTTCACAGTTCTTTTATACACTTAACGAAGATGTTGACTATATTGAAGTTGACGACCCTAGCGGTGGTAGAACAAGTGTTCCTACTAGATCAGAATTTACAATAGAATGTTTACCAGCATTCAGCAGAAGAGACCAAGCATCGTTTTCTATGGATACTTTTGTTTCTGGAGAGTTAAGAGGTAAAGGATTTATCTAATGGCAAAATATTCTAAAAGAAGCATATACGGATCAACTAACCAATCAAATAATATTTTAGGTATTTTAGATTATAGACGTATCCCACAAAACGACAGTGATACACAGGTTGTTCTTCAAGCACAATATAATTATAGACCAGATTTATTAGCAAGTGACTTATATGGTGATCCTGAACTATGGTGGGTTTTTAAGGCTAGAAATCCTAACATAATTGATGATCCTATTTTTGATTTTGTTGCAGGTATAGAAATTAAATTACCTCCTTTGAGTTTATTACGCAGTGTAATAGGAGATTAATATATGTCTCTTGGAAAAATATCTCAATTCAAAAATGCAAAATTAATTTCAAACTATAAAAATGATTTGGGATTAAGTTCAGCAGATATGGATTTAGATATGATGGGTCCACCATCAAAAGATGATGTGATTAGAAGAGGCTATTTAGGACAACTAGGTGAAGGCGATCTATTAACAAACACATCAAAGGATTTTTTTAATGGAAAACCATACAACCGTTTACATGACTACAATTCGTACAACGCTATTTTTACATTATTAAGTTTAAGTCCTTTTCAAAAATCAAACCCTAGCACCTATCAAGGTAAAATTCATGCAGACGGTAACGGACAATGGGGTAAAGAAAGCACAGATTTTTACACTATATTAAGAAGTGGTGGTTACAATAGAAATACTGGATCGAGTTCGTTTTACTATCAAAATATTACCAGCCAAGAAGGGCAAGATTATATCAAAGAAAGAAATGTTGACACAGGTGATTTTGCGGCATCGGTAGGTGAGCAAACAATGATAGACGGTAGATTTAACGAAGGATCTGGTGCTTTGAAACAAGGTTCAAATAAAAAGAAAGATCTTTTTATTGAAGATGTAAAATTTACAAATGTTACTAGAATAGGTAATTATGCAGGTACTAATATTACACAAGGTTCTTTTCAAGTTGTTGAGCCTCACGGTGTGGGAGGTTTTTATGAAGAATTATACTTTGCAAGTGAATTTGCAGGACACAAAAATTATACAAATGCAAGTTATCTTTTAGTTTGCAGTTTCATTGGTAGAAAGGCTGGAGATTCTCCTCCAGTAATTATTCCTGGGACAACAAGATATTTTCCAATTGCTATTACAAACAGTTCTATGAGCGTAACTGAAGCAGGAGCAACATATGCTGTTCAGTTTAAAGGGTTAGGTGCAGAAGTAAGTGACCCGACAACACAAGTTTTACGAGAAAATATAAAAGGTCCAGAAGTTGATGTACCAAGCGTGGGGCGTATTCTACTTCATTTATTCAAAGAACATAATCTTGAAGTTGAGAAAATCACCAAACAACAGAAAGCAAATGAAACTAGTAGTGCCGAACAACAACGTGCTATTGGTTTAGCCAAATCTGGTGCTGGAAAAAACTTTAAGGTAGAGGCAAATTTGCCTCACAGATATTGTATATGGTTTCCTAAAGCATATGCCAAATATAGTAAAGCCGATAGCGGATTCGATAAAGACGGGTATACAGAATTTGGTGAAACACAATATGATGAATTTGGCGACGAATACATGCAAGGATTTTCAACAGGTGCAGGAGAAGTTTTTCCAAGCACTTTAGATGAAATAGGTTATGACCAATGGGTTTCCTACAGTGGATCAAATCTAGACAAACTAAAAGGTAGATATTTTGAAGAATCAGATGAAAAAAAGAATGCAAGTGGCCAAGAACAAGGAGCATTGCTTTCTAAAGGAAAACGTTTAACTCCGTATTCAAATTATTTGAGTGCCAGTAGAATGAAAACTGGTGAACTAGCATACAGTGATTCGTATTTTGTTCCTGACCTTGAAAAAGAAATAACCAAAAGAAATGATACACTTAAACCCTATCAAGATGAAATATCAAGGTTAGAAGGTGAAGCACAAACTGCTGAAGGTTTAGCAAAATTGCAACAGGAAAATTTAGAAGCATTTAAAAAAGAATATCAAGTAAATGGAAAGTTTAGTCCAGATAATTTAGAAACTGAATCTCAAAAAAGAGATTATGCAGAAAATATTAAAGCACTTCAAGAAGCAATTGAAGAAAAAAACCGTGCTAGAAAAGCAGTAAATGATGCAAAGAAAAAATTAGAAGAAGTTAAAAACAATGAAAATACTCCTTCTCCTCCTACTGAAGTTGTATTCTTTGGAAAAAATAGATCAACTTGGCAGTTTAGAAAAGGAAAAAGTTTAACAGATCTAATTCACAGAATTATACTAGACAGTGCATATGTTACAGAACTATTCACCAATCAATCAAAATGGTCTCAAGTTTTAAAAGATGGAATGGTGCCTTGGTATAGAATCGAAACGATGTCAAAAACAATTGGTTTTGATACAGTAAAAAATGCACCAGTTTATGAATTTCATTATATGATTGTACCTTATCAAGTGCATTACAGCCAATTACCCGGTGTACAAAACGGTCCACTGAATTATGATGCTTTGTATAAGAGAGTGGTTAGGGAATACAATTATATTTTTACAGGAAAAAATCTAGACATCTTAAATTTAGATCTGCAATTTAACAATTTATTTTTAATGAGAACAAATGTTAGATCGCAAACAACAGAAGCGTCAAACACAGATAACCAACCTAAACAGAATGAAAAACTACCAGACGCTAACTCTGTTCAGGCATTAGCAAACATGGTCGGAGCGCCACGAAAAGTTGATGTTGATGAAACTAATAATGATCAAGGTAGTGGTAAACCTAGTACCAACCAAGGAACACTAGCAAGACAATTACATGATAGAATGTATTCAGATGGAACAAAAGATCTAATAAATGTAAATTTAGAGATAGTAGGGGATCCCGTTTACATGATCGGAAGTGGAAACACACATAGGCCAGGCATCACCGGCGATGGATTAGAAACTGATCAAGGAGAAGTAAACTTTTTTGATAGAAGCCCGTATATTAAATTGAACATAGGATTTCCAGAAGATACACCAACAGCAAATGAATTAAAAAATGGCCAGTATACACAAAAAATAAAATACAGTAGATATGGCGGATTTTATGAAATATTCCAAGCAGACAGTACGTTTGATCAAGGAATATTCAAACAGGTTTTGCATTTAAAACGTTTGCCAAATCAGAAAGGTGATTTTCAAGACGAGGTAGTGGTTGAAGAACCTGTATTTGCTGAAGAACCTAAAACAGGAACAGAAAATGCACCTGATGATCAAATCCAAAAAGCAGATAAAGATCCTAAAGTTCCTGTAGACGGAGAAGCAGAAGAAAATCTAGGTCAACAAGCACTTGGTACTTTACAAGATGCTGGCGGGTTTGTTGTAGATACCATAAGTGATATAGGTACAGGCATAGGTAATGTAATTACATCTGTAGGAGAAGGAGTTTCCGGAGTAGTAAATTCAGTAAGTGATGGCGTATCAGGAACACTTGGTAAAATTTATAACAGCGTAGCAGGCGAAGGCGCTGAAGGAAACCAAAATCAAGATGCAAACGACGGCAACGACACAGGAGGTCCTAGATAATGCCTATTTACACAAATAGATCTACTGCAAACGCACAGAATCCAAAAAGACAACAGCGATCGGAAGAACAATTAGCAGAAGGTCCAATTAGGGTTGCTATTGTTGAAAGCAATACTGACTTCAACAGGAACGGCAGTTTGTTAGTTACACTTCTTGGGTCGCAAGATTCAGATAGATCGAGTGAGAATGCAAAAGTAAGTGTAAGGTGTTTGTTTCCTTTTTATTCTGTAAAAGATTATGTTGTATCAGGAACAGATCCACAAAAATTTGAAGACAGTCAACAAGCATATGGCATGGTGTTTCCTGCTCCTCAAGTCGGAACAAAAGGTTTAGTTTTATTAGCAGGATCAAATACAGGTAATATTTCACAAGGTTATTGGATCGGCGCCGTACATGAGCAAGATATGAATCATGCTATTCCTGACTTTGCGGCAAGCGACGATATAGCCGCAGATGGCCAAACAATAAAAGAATACAGTCCTATACATGGATTACCAGTGGGTGAATTTGTAAAAAGAGCCCATGTTGGACAGGTTCCAGATCAAAACAAAAAGAAAAAACCAATACATCCTTTTGCAGATGTTTTAAAAACACAAGGGTTACTTGCTGATCCTCAACGTGGAGTTTCCACAAGCAGTTATAGAAGAGAAACAGCACCTAGACTGTTTGGTATATGTACACCAGGTCAATGGGGTACTACAGAAAAACTTGTTGGACCAAAAAAAGTAAAATCAAAAGTAACTAAATTAGGTGGACATGTTTTTGTAATGGATGACGGTGACGGACAAGGTGATAATAATTTAGTAAGGATTAGAACACGTAACGGTCATCAAGTATTGCTTAATGACACAGATGACTTTGTTTATATCGGTAACTCTAAAGGTACAGCATGGGTTGAATTAACCTCTAATGGTAAGATTGATATTTTTGCTCAAGACAGCGTAAGCATTCATACAAAACAAGATTTTAATTTTTATGCAGATAGAGACATTAATTTTGAAGCAGGTAGAAATTTTAATCTAAAAGCAAATGCTAATTCACAAATTGAAACTAGAGGAGATCATACATTTATTGTTAATGGAAATGGAAAACTTGAAATTAGAGGAGACACAGAGTTTACTACAACAGACTATTCTCTGCATGTAAAAGACTTTGACGTTACAAGTTTTAATCACAATCATACAAACTTTGCAGATACAACTATAAAAACAGGCAACTACGATTTACATACTTCTTTTGGTATAAAACAAACTGCGGGAGACGGAATAGATCTAAAAGCAAATAGTCCAGCAACTTTTGCAGAAATATATTCTGATCAATTATACTTTCCAGGATATACTGTTACAAAGGTAGACGGTGGTCAGTTAAAAACATTTCGTTGCAAGAAAAAGAATCTAAAAGATTTTAAATTTGTTGCACCACCAGATGGAGATTTTTGGGAACAAGTTGGCACAACTGGTGATGGTAGTAAAGCAATAAGTTTAGAAACTTCAACTGGTAATATAAATGTTAAAACAGATAAAATTGTTTATGTTGATGGTACAGAAGCAGTGCATCTAAATTTACCTGGCGCGGCAAGTGCAAATCCAGCAGTAACTGAACAAGCAACACCAACTGTTTTTCCTGTAAACTTAAATGTACATGGAAACAAAGATGCATCACCAGAAGAAAAATGGAGTAATTGGAAACACTATCAATTAGATAATCCTTTGTACAGTATCATGAAACGCATACCTACACACGAGCCTTGGGTAAATCACGAAAATAATTCTCCAATTGACAGTGCTCCAGAAATTACAGATAGAGAGGTTGAATAATGGCTAGATATAATGACTTAACAATAAAACCAAATCCAACTAACAAAGGTAACACTGGAAGAAACACCCAGATTTATAGAGGTATAAGCACAGTCAATCCAGACAGTAAAAATTACAATCTATATGATATTAACCTAATCAAACAGGACCTTTTGAATCATTTCCAAATTAGAAAGGGTGAAAAAATAAACAATCCAGAATTCGGCAGTATTATTTGGAGTACATTGTACGAACCGCTTACACAGGAAACACGCGACGCTATTACAGCAGATGTAAGCACTATAGTAAACAACGACCCTCGTGTTTCAGTTGATGCATTAAGCATTGTAGAAAAAGACTATGGAATACAAATTGCAGTTACTCTGTCATATCTAAAGTACAGTATTAAAGAAACATTACGTTTAAACTTTGATAGAGATAACGGACTAATAGCACAGTAAAATAATGTGCGTACATTAAAGGTAAGGTAAATATTGATATGGCAAGCAGTGATAGACAAAACTTATTATTAATCAACGAAGATTGGAGCAAAATATACCGATCTTTTTCTGATGCTGACTTTAGTTCTTATGATTTTCCTACGCTTCGTAGGACTATGATTAACTATCTGCGTAAGAATTATCCTGAAGAATTCAACGATTATATTGAAAGCAGTGAATATCTTGCGTTGATTGACATGATTGCTTTTTTAGGGCAAAGTATTTCATACAGAGTTGATTTAAATGCACGTGAAAACTTCATAGAAACAGCAGAAAGACGTGACAGTGTGTTGCGGTTGGCTAGACTTGTAGGTTATAATCCAAAGCGTAATCAACCAGCAAGCGGTTTACTAAAAATTACTGCTATACAAACAACCGATTCTGTAAATGATAGTTTAGGCAACAACCTTTCTAACACACTTATAACATGGAATGACACAGCAAATAATAACTGGTTAGAGCAGTTTAATGTCATTATGAATTCTACAATGCCAAGTCAAACCAGTTTTGGAAAACCAAATGCATCTGAAACTATTAATGGTATACAGACAGATCAATATAGAATTAGCAGTATTAATAACGATGTTCCTGTGTTTACTTTCAACAAAGCAGTTCAAGGAAGAACTTTAAATTTTGAAGTTATAAGTGCAGGATTAGAAAATAATACTATTACAGAAGAAACACCACTACCAGGCAGACCTATGGGAATAATTTATCAGAACGATAAAAGAGGAAACAGTTCTCCCAATACAGGATTCTTTATGAATTTTAAACAAGGTCAAATACAAAGCAGTGCATTTACTATAAATGATGCAAGTAACAATGAAGTAATCAATATTGATGTACCAGGGATCAATAATAATGATGTTTGGTTATGGGGCATAGACCAAAATGGTAACTTTAGAGATTTGTGGACAAAACTAGATAGCATCTATGGAAGCAATGTAATTTACAATTCTGTATCACAAAACATTAGAACACTTTACAGTGTTGCTACTAGAGATAACGATGAAATCAGTTTAAACTTTGCCGATGGTGCGTTTGGCGATTTACCAAAAGGTAACTTTAGAGTATATTATAGAACATCAAATGGTTTACGTTATATTGTAAGACCAACAGACTTGCAAGGTATTGTTTTAGAAATTCCATATACAAACAAGAATGGTATTTCACATACACTTACGGTGCAACTAGGATTGCAGAGCACTGTTACAAATGCTACACCTGCAGAATCAACAGGAAATATTAGATTAAGAGCACCACAAGCCTACTACACTCAAAACAGAATGGTAACAGGTGAAGATTATAATACTTTGCCTTTAACTTCTAATCAAGAGATTGTTAAAGCGAAAGCAATCAACAGGGTAAGTAGCGGTATTAGTAGACAGTTTGATATACAAGATCCAACAGGAAAATATTCTACAACTAATTTAATTGCTGATGACGGAATAATTTACAAAGATGATTTTGAAAATGATTTTACATTTACATTTACAACAAGGAACGATATTTTAGGTATTGTTAGGAATAATATTGAACCTATACTATCCGGAATACAAACCAAAGCATTTTACTACGACAAGTATCCTAATATTTCAATCGGTAATTTGAACATTGATTGGGTTAATGCAACTTCAAGTTCAACAAGCACTACTGGATATTTTAGAAACACTGTAACTGATGCTCCTGTAACTGTAGGATCTTTTACAGGAAATAATTTTAAATTTGTAAAAGAAGATGCAATGGTCAAATTTGTACCACCTGCAGGTAGATATTTTTTACCAAACGGTGAACTAACAAGCACTGCATCTAAAACAACAAGATCTTATATCTGGGTAAAAGTATTAAGTGTATTTGGTGATGGTAGTAACAATGGTGTGGGATTACTAGATGATAATACTGGACCTGTTGTTTTGAGCGAAAAGATACCTTCGTTGGCTATTCCTAGTATTGTTATTCCAAATATTGTAACCAACTTACCAACAAATATTGAAACGGAAATAGTAGACCTAGCGTTTGCATATAAGACATTTGGTGTACGCTATGATCAAAACAGTCAAAGTTGGAAAGTAATTACAAATGCAAATGTGAACACAGTTAGTAATTTTAGCCTTGATAGACAGGGAGATACAACAGGAACAAAAGCAGATAGAAGTTGGATTGTACTTTTTGAAACTGACGGCGAAACTTACACAATCACATATAGAGGATTAGACTATAGATTTGAAAGTGAAAAATTAGTTACTTTCTATCCTGATCCTAGCGGAAAAGTTTATGATCCAAGTACAGGAACTGTTGTTAAAGATCAAATTAAGGTATTGAAAGTCAATGAAGATCCTGTAGCCGATGGAATTTTAGCAAAAGATTATCAGTGGGAAGTTGTAAGCAGTGTTATTAACACAGACGGCTTTAGTGAATACAATAAAATCAAAGTTAATTTTTATGATTCTGACGATGACGGAATGATTGATGATCCTGATAGTTTTGAAAACATAGTTAAACCTGATAGTTTAAATGCAGATGATTACAAAGACAAATTTGTATTTTTTCAAACTACGAATGTAAGCGGAACAGCAGTAACATCTAAAGTAAGCAAAGATTTGTTTTTAATTTATGATAAGGAAACAAGCGTAAGTAGTTTTGCGAATGTTGCCAATGGACAACTATTTTATTTTTACAGTGATACTGAAAATGTTGTAAAATCTTATGATAGCACACTAGGAGCATTGGTATTAGAAACTGATTACTTTGCTAAACCTGGAAGAGATGGAATTAAATTTCAATATATACACAATGCAGAGAATGACAGACGTTTAGATCCTAGTAAAACAAATATTATGGATTTATATGTTTTAACACGAACATATGATAATTCTTTTAGAACTTATCTAAATGGATCGTCTAGCAAACCAACTGCACCGACTTCTGTACAATTAGAACAGCAGTTTGGTCCTTCACTAGAAAAAGTAAAATCAATCAGTGATGAAATAATTTTCCATCCAGCAAAATATAGAGAATTATTTGGGTCAACAGCGAACGAAAGTTTGAGAGCAACATTTAAAATTGTTAAAAACCCTGCAAGTGCTGTAAGCGATAACGAAATTAAAACTAGAGTGATTGATGCTATTAACGAATATTTTAGTATTGACTTCTGGGAATTTGGTGATAGTTTTTACTTTACAGAACTTGCAACTTATGTACAAACACAACTTGTACCAGATGTGGTAAATTTTGTTATTGTACCTCGCAGTAGTAGTCAAAGTTTTGGTAGTTTATATCAAGTGTCAAGTCAACCTGACGAAATATTTGTTAGCACAGCAACAGTTGACCAAGTTGAAATTATTGAAAGTTTAACTCAAACAAATATTAGAGCAACTGGTGCAATTACAACATCTGTAAACACAGACGGAGATGTCGTTGTATCTAGTGATACAATTACTACAAACACTACATCCACATCATCTGGATCTTATTCTAGCGGAGGAAGCAGTTACTAATGGCTTATAGTACTAATGATGATGTTCCTGTTAATGTAGAAAACAAGGACAAATTAAGAAATTCAATTGATCTAATACCTATGTACTTTCGTACAGAGGCTAACAGAAAATTCTTTGGTGCAACAGTTGATACATTAATAAGTAAAGGTCAATTAAAAAGACTAAACGGGTTTATTGGTTCACGTAATGCAAAGAATGCTAAACCTGATGATTTTTATATTCCTGAACCTACAAAAAATAGAAGACACTATAATTTATTTCCAGGAGCAGTAATTAGAAATCAAATAACTAGAAATCCAGAATGGTCAGGAACTTATGATGATCTTGTTAATCAATTAGATTTTTTTGGTGCTAAAACAAATGATCATTCGAGACTTTTTGAAAGTGATTACTTTACTTGGGATCCTCATGTTGATTTAGATAAGTTTGTCAACTACAGACAATACTATTGGTTGCCTAGTGGCCCTAGTCCAGTTACAATTACAGGATTTTTAACAGGCACAACAAGTACATATTCTGTTGTTAATTCAGGATCTAGTTCTTATGTGTTTACTCCAAACGGATTTACAAATAATCCTATTATTACTTTGCACAGAGGTGCAACTTATAGATTTGAAATAAATGCACCAGGACATCCTTTTTACATCAAAACTGCTAGAACTACTGGCACAGATGAAGTTTATTCTACAGGTGTTCAAAACAACGGCGCAGAATCAGGTACAATAATTTTTACAGTGCCATTAGACGCTCCAGACAATTTATTCTATGCTTGCGAAAATCATCAAGAAATGCAAGGTATTTTAGAAATTAAAAATGCAGAAGATGAAGTAGAAATTAATGTAGAAAAAGAAATTGTTGGAAAAGTAAACTTTACTTCTGCTAACGGTGTAGAGTTTACAAATGGCCTTAAAGTTAGATTTACAGGAACAGTAGTTCCGGAGAAATATCAAAACAAAAATTGGTATGTAGAAGGTGTAGGATCATCTATAGAACTTATTCCTGAAGATGAATTAGATACACCAGAAACATACACACAAAATTTTGACTTTGAATTTGATGTAGAAGATTTTGACGAGACACCATTTGATGATGTTTCTAACTATCCTACCTCACCAGAATATATTACAATTAAAAGAAACAGTTTAGATAAAAATCCTTGGAGTAGATACAATAGATGGTTCCACAAAGATGTTATTGAAAAAATCGCAGGATATAATAACACAACTATTCTTTTAGATGAAAACTTTAGAGCAAAAAGACCAATTATTGAGTTTGATGCAAGTTTGCAGTTACACAATTTTGCCACACAAGGGTTAGGAAATGTAGATCTAATCGATACTCAAACAACAGATGCTATGAGTGATGTTGAAGGCAGTATAGGTTATTATGTAGATGAAACTCTATTACAAAGTGGAATGCGTGTTATTTTTAATGCTGATCCAGATATTACAGTAAAAGGTAAAATTTACGAAGTTAGTTTTGAAACTTTCCAGGGTAAAAAATATCTACATCTTAATGAAGTTGATGTACCTGTACAAGGTCAAGGTGTTGTTACTGTACAAGGAAAAAGTAACAAAGGATCTAGTTGGTATTTTAATGGAACAGAGTGGGTCAAAGGACAACAAAAAACAATGTTGAATCAAGCACCATTGTTTGATTTATTTGATAAAAATGGAAATAGTTTTAGTAATGAAACTGTCTATCCGTTAACTACTTTTGCTGGTAATAACATTGTAAGTTATCAGCAAGGAGAAGGAAATAATGATACAGTTCTAGGATTTCCTATCACATATCAAAATATTGCAAACGTTGGTGATATTTTATTTGATTTCAACTGGGACAAAGATAATTTTAATTATAATACAACAACAGTAGTTGATTGTAGTAGCGGTTTTGTTAGAAAAAATAAGTCTATCTCTGAATATGAATATACTAGTGGATGGAAAACAGTTGAAAATGCTACACTTAAACAAAAAGTTTTACAAGTAAATGATATTATTAATGCAACAAATCAAATTCAAGTTACTGCTATTAACAATGCAAAAGATTATTTTGAAACTTTAGATGTCACTTTAGAATATAATAGTGACATTTATAAAAAAGGTAGAGACTTTACCTTACAACTTATTGACAACAACTTATTTTTAGTTACAAATAAAACTATTCCTAATAACACAAGAATAACTTTAAGGATGTCAGGAACAGATGTTGTTGCAAACGAAAACGGACATTATGAACCGCCTGCTAATTTAGTTAACAACGGAGAAAATAACGATCTTAATCAATTCACTTTAGGAAGTATAGGAGATCATTTTAGAACTATATTTTTAAATGATGAAAGACTTCTTGGCGAATTGAACGGAATAACAAATGCTAGAGATATTCCTAACATTGTATCAAAAGGATTGAGATTTTTAAAACACAAAGGAAGTATGGTAAACTCTATATTTTCTCTTGTAGACAAAGACAGTAATATAATTAAAGCATTTAGAGACAATGCATTAAAATATAATTTATTTAAAGAACAATTTTTACAAAAAGCAGTTGAACTTGGATTACAAGACACTGTTAGAGAAAATGTTGATGAAATTCTTTATAATTTATCTCAAAATAAAAATATAACAGATCCGCATTATTATACAGATATGGCAGGATTTGGTAGAACTGTTAATGTTTTACAATATACAATTAACACAAGTTTACAAAAAATATTTGGTATTGCAGATAATTTTAGTATGACTACAATTTCAGATAGATCTGTGTATGTGTATCTAAATGAAGTCCAACTTGTACACAATATAGATTATGTATTTGATGCAGTAGATAATAGTGTTGAAATAAAAAGAGATTTATCTGTAGGAGATAAGATTGTTATTGCAGATTACGATACTACCGGAAATATTATTCCGTTTACTCCTACAAAATTAGGTTTGTATCCTAAATTCCAACCAAAGATTTACACAGACAATACCTATGCTATTCCACAGAAGGTAATAGAAGGACATGACGGCAGTATAACAGTTGCTTATAATGATTTCCGCGATGATTTATTGTTGGAACTTGAAAAAAGAATTTACAACAACATTAAAGTAAATTATAATCCAGAGGTGTTTGATATTAAAAATCAAATGCCTAGTGCCTTTAGACAAACAGATTACACTAGAAAAGAGTTTAATGATGTTTTAAGAAATGATTTTGGGTATTGGGCAAATCTATATGATGTTGATTATATTACTAACAACGCATATGATGAAACTAATTTGTTCTCATACAATTATGGCAGAATGGTTGATGATAAAAACAACAAAATATTGCCTGCTTATTGGAGAGGAATCTACAAGTTATACTACGACACTGATCGTCCGCATACTAATCCATGGGAAATGTTAGGCTTTAGTGAAAAACCAACATGGTGGGAAGATGAATATGGTCCTGCTCCATACACAAGTGGAAATTTACTTCTTTGGGAAGACCTAGAAAAAGGATTAATTAAAGATCCAAACAATACTAAAATTAATTCAAAATATTCTCGTCCAGGATTAACAAAATATATTCCTGTAGACGAGTATGGAGAATTACGAGATCCGTTTGCTACCAATGTTGCACAGAAATTTGTATCACCTGCTGTAGACAATGATTTTGTCTTTGGAGATCACGCCCCGGCAGAAACTGCATGGCAAAGAAGTAGTTGGTATCCATTCCATATTCAAGTAGCAATGATCTTGCTTAAACCAGCACAATATCTAGGAACATTGTTTGACGTTAGCCAAAACGAGATTGTATTTGATAGTTTAAAATATAAAGACACAGGAAAAATCTTTGACTTATCTTTTGTTAAAATTAATGATCAAAAATATAATAATGTAAGATACAAAGGATTGGGGTATCATGCAGTAATTACAGATTACATAAAAAGTCAAGGAAGAGATTTAGATTCTTATGAATTTAGTTTAAAAAATTTATCACTAGATGTAGTTTATAAACTTGGTGGTTTTGCAAGTAAAAATAAGTTAAGAATACTTTTAGAAAACAACACGCCTAATAGCGAAACAAATAGTGTATTTCTTCCTGCGGAAAATTATAGAATACAATTACGTACAAGCAATCCTATTAGTAAAGCAATTATTTCAGGAGTAATTGTTGAAAAAGTCAACAATGGTTATTTGATAAGAGGGTATGACAAGTACACTCCTTATTTTAATTACAACAAAGCAATCTCTAGCCAAAACGATATTAGAATCGATGTTGGCGGAGTAAGTGCAGATTTTGTTGTGTGGCAACCGTCAAAGTTTTATGGTATTGGCCAGTTGGTACAATTTGAAGAGAACTATTATAGAGCAAAAGAAAATCATACAAGTTCAACAGAATTTGAAAATGAAAAATGGGCAGGCCTTCCTAGTTTACCTACGTCGGGCGGCGCCGCAGTAACAAAACCTACAAAGTTTGAAAGTAGTGTTTCTGAATTACCTTATAATAGTATTTTGAATACTGCACAAGACGTTTTTAATTTCCTTTTAGGTTATGGAAAGTACCTAGAAAGCAAAGGATTTGTTTTTGACGAATATTTGTCTGAATTGAAACAAGTTCAAAATTGGGAATATTCTGGTAGAGAATTTCTTTTCTGGACAACACAAGGTTGGGCAGTAGGTAGTGTTATAACACTTGCACCTTTTGCACAAAAACTTGTTTTTTCATTCCAGAATGGACAAGTAGATAATGTTTTAGATAGTTTCTACGAATATAGTTTATTGAACAGCAAAGGACTTGCTTTACCTACATCAAATTTTGCAACAACAAGACAAAGCGGAAAATTTAGTTTAAGAACAAGAGACACACAAGAAGGTATATATTACGCACAACTTAACCTTGTACAAAAAGAACATGTAATTGTGTTTGATGATAAAAGTGTATTTGGTGATATTATATACGATCAAGAAAGTGGTTACAGACAAGAGCGTATAAAGATCAGCGGCTTTAAGACCGACGAATGGGACGGTGATTTATACAGTCCAGGTTTTGTGTTTGATGAAGCAATAGTTGTGGATTGGAACCAGTTTGTTGATTATAATTTAGGTGATGTTGTCAAGTACAAAAACAAATATTATAGTGCTAAAAGGTTTACTCCTGGTACTAGCACTTTTGAAACTGACAGTTGGGTGTATCTTGGAAACATGCCAGTTGCAGAATTGTATGCAAACTTTGATTATAAAGTTGACGGATTCCAAGACTTTTATAGTTTAGAAAGTGAAACTTTTGATAGTACAAAAACTGCACTAGCACAACATTTGATAGGTTACCAGAAAAGACCTTATCTTGATAATCTAGTTAAAGACGAAACAGCACAATATAAATTTTATCAAGGTTTTATTAAAGAAAAGGGAACGAAAAACGCTGTAGATAAAATTCAAAGATTTACTATTGATAATGTGCCTACTAATATTGAATATGAAGAAGAATGGGGATTTAAAGTAGGTAGTTTAGGAAGTTATTCTACAATCAATGAAATAGAATTTCCATTAGATGAAAAATTAAATGTAGAAAATCCACAAGCAATAGAATTTGTAAATTCACGAACTACTGAACTATCTAGTAGCAATATTATTAAGTTGTTACCTAGCGACATTCCTGTTAAGCCAAACAACTTCAATGTTAATATTTGGCCTACATTAACTATTGATCCAGATCAAGGACAAACTGTTGATCTTTATCAAAAGTTACCATTAGCAGGTTATCCTAGAATTGATGATGTAACACTTACACTTTTAAATTATGATGAATTATTCACTAACGAAAATATTGTTAACTTAAACACAGGTGATACAATTTGGATCGCAAGAGATGTAAACACTGACTGGAATGTTTATAGAGTACAGCCCCTGGGTGTTAGAATAATTAATCCAGAACTTGCAGTTGCTCAAGAAGCAGGATCATCACTATACACAGTTAATACTGATAAGCCTCATAGACTTTCTCCAGGACAATTAGTAGTCCTTAAAAACTTTGATAGTCAAGTTAATGGTGTTTACAATGTAGTAAGTGTAACAGGCTTAACAACGTTTGTTATTGATATCGGTGAAACAGGAATAACGTTGACTGATGATAGTTCAACAGGAGAAATTTTTGAACTGTCTAGCGTAAGAGTTACTGAAACAGATTTAATTAATAATGTTAAACTTTTAGATCAATTTGAAAAAGGCGAAAAACTTTGGATAGACAACAACGGAAGTAATTTATGGACTGTCTATGAAAAAACTGATGCTTATACAGAACGTAAGTGGGGAAGTGTAAACCAAGTTGAAGAGCAAAGATTTGGCTTTAATATTACAGCAAACAAAAACGGAAGACTAATTGCTGTTTCCGGACCAAAATTTGGTGATGAAGGTCAAGTTTACATTTTAAGAAGAGATACAAATACAGGTATAACAAATCTTAAAGGTGCACAAGGCTTTGCTGTAAGTGAAAATATAAGTGACGATTTGATCGCCGGAGCAAGTCCGCAGTTTGGATATAGTTTATCTATAGCACCAAATGAACAAAGACTAGTTGCTGGCGCACCATACGCAGATCATTTTAAAGCAGTTGACGACAGTAGTAGAAATGGATTCTTTGTAAGTGAAGGTGACTTTAATGCTACGCCACAACCTTATGTAAAACAAGGTGTTGTAAAACTAACAAAATTAGATACAGCAGACGGATTATTCAAAAACGAATACATAATTGCCAGCCATGAACCAAAAAACAACGAGTACTTTGGTTTCAGCGTTAAGTTAGGAAATACAAAATTAGCAGTAGGTGCTCCTGGACATTTAGATAATAAAGGAAGAGTGTACTTTTATGATTACAAAATACAAGCAGACGGAAGCACACTTGATTGGGACCTTGATAGCGACACTGGTTATTTAGAAATAAGTTCTACAGATGCTACACTCGATGGAAACAGCGGAGACGAGTTTGGTTTTTCGATTGATGCGTCAGATGATATGACTATACTTGCTGTGTCTGCGCCAGGCAGAGAAGTATGGCAACAGGCCGGCGATAGTTCAAAAAACAACGGTGAAGTAAGAATTTACACTTTAGGTAGTAACAACGTATATACTCAAAAACAAATTTTAAATGCAAATACTTTATCTAATATAGAACTAGGAGACCGATTTGGTTATCAAGTAAAATTTAGTTCTAATGGAAATGACTTATTTGTAAGTGCTCCGTTCAGCGATGTAGCAAATACTAATAGTGGAGCAGTGTATTACTTTACAAAACAAACTGACGGAACTTATAGTTTAGCACAAATTATTACAAGTCCTGATCAAATTAAAGAAGAAAGATTTGGTATTACAGTTTCTGTAAACTCTGCAGGAAATGATTTAGCAATTTATAGCGAAAGTGGTGATACACAAACGTCAATGACAACTGACGTATATAAAGAAGCATTTGTAGATTCCTATACTAGATTTGGTAACAACTATGTAAATGATCCACAATCAGGCTTCAACGAAGTTGCAACTACTTTTGACGGTAATTCTACTAAATTTACAGACGAATCACCTAGTAGTGGTGCTGTATACTCTTATAAAAAATTAAACACAAGATTTGTATTTGGGCAAAAACTTACAAGCGGAACAGTTGAAAGTTTTGACAACTTCGGTAAAGGATTAAAAGTTGTTGATCAGGGTATTCTTGTTGGAAGTCCTTACAACAATGTTGACAATAATAATACCGGTGCATTGTTTGTATACGACAGATTATCAACAAGTGGTTGGGACGAAAAACGTAAACAAGGAGATTTAACAAATCCTTGGTTGATTAATAAAACCTTTACTTACAGTTTATCTGGAAATAAAGTAAAAGACTTTGTCGAAACAATAGATCCAGTAAAAGGAAAGATACCTTATATTGCAGAGTCTGAAATAAGATTCAAAAGCGATGTAGACCCTGCTGTATACAGTGCAAGTGATAGATCAGATGTAGGAATCAATTCAAGCGTAAATTGGACTGACGACCATCTTGGAGAAGTTTGGTGGGATTTAAGTTCAGTTAAATTCTTATGGTACGAACAAGGTGACACAGAATATAGAGCAAATAACTGGGGTGGTTTATTTCCTGGTTCTAGCATTGACATTTATGAATGGGTAGAAACAGATTTATTACCCAGCGAATGGACAGAAGTTGCAGATACTACTGAAGGTGTAGCATTAGGATTTAGTGGAACACCTAAATATAATGACAATACTGTAAGTGTAAAAAGAATTTACAATGCAAATACAGGTAACTTTACTACACGTTATTACTATTGGGTAAGAAATAGTGTAATTGTTCCTGAAGTTGATTTTAGAAGATTGCCATGTAGTGAAGTTTCTAATATTATTACTGACCCAGATGCGTATGGAATTAAAAGTTTACAACTATTAAGTCCTAACAGTATTTCAGTTAGTAATTTAAAAACAACACTTGCCGACAATGATGTACATCTTTCAGTTCAATATAGAACTGTAGAAACAGATTTACCTGAACATAACGAATGGTTAATTTTAAGAGAAAAACAACAAGCCAAAATAGAAAATTCATTGTTGAATAAAAAACTTTTTGATAGTTTAGTTGGTTTTGATGATCAAGGTAATGCTGTACCAGATCCGCAGTTACCGGTGCAAAGAAAATATGGTATTCAAATTAGACCAAGACAGTCTATGTTTAAAAATAGATTTCAAGCACTAAAAACTGTTGTAGATTATGCAAACAGTATTATGAACGAAAATAGAATTGTAGATACCAGGAATATTACAAAACTGTTTAGTAAAGATCCTATTCCAGCAATTAGCACAGGTAAGTATGATGTTGCTTTAGATGACTTTGAAGATACAACAACAATAGGTACACAAGATTTAAGACAAGCAAGTATAACTTTGTCTTTAACAAATGGTAAAGTATCAAAAGTGACTATTGATAATAAAGGTTATGGTTATCGTATTGCACCAGAAGTGCAAATTACAGGCGACGGTGAAGGTGTAAAATTACAAACGTCAATTAATAGCAACGGAGAAGTTGTTGATGTAGAAATTGTTAAAGCAGGAAAAAATTACAATACTATCACAGCAAGAATTAGACCGTTTAAGGTTTTAATACGTGCTGATGAAACAGCAAATAACTATTGGAGTTTGTACGAATGGAATATCAATACAAAACTTTGGAATAGAACGCAAACACAAACCTATGATGTTTCACGTTTTTGGTCTTATAAAGATTACGTAGTTCCTGGATTCAGCACTGATGTTATCGTAGATTACAAACTTGGAGCACCATATCAATTAGATACTATTACTCCTGATGTTGGTAATATAATTGAAATTGATAATGCAGGTGATGGCAACAAAATGTACCTTGAAGCAGTAAGCGGAGAAGGTTCATTCTCGTACGGGTTTGACTTAAAATATAAAGCAAACAGCACATTACAAATCAATAGTAACTTATACGATTACAGCCAATTGAATTTTGGTTTTGCAGGTGCAGAAAACTTTGATATTAACTTGTTTGACGAGCAACCAATACAAGAAACACGCTTATTGCTTGAAGTTCTAAAAGAAGATATTTTTGTAGACGATCTAAAACAAGCCTACAATACACTATTTTTTAATTGTGTAAAATATGCATTAAGTGAACAAAACTTTTTAGATTGGGCCTTTAAAACTAGTTTTATCAATTTGAAAAATAATATTGGTGGATTTGGTAGACAACTTGTATACGGTTCAGATAACGTTTCGTTGATTGAAAACTACATCAAAGAAGTAAAACCTTATAGAACAAATATTAGAGAATACACAATTAGATATGATGATTTAGAAGATTCATATAATGGGGTAACTGACTTTGATGTTCCTAGTGTTTACAATAAAATCACACAAAAATTTGAAACTGTTAAAATAACTAATCCTCTGATAGCAGTAGATCCTTGGAAGCAATGGTTTGATAATTATAAATTTACAGTTGGTAATGTAATTGTGTCTGATCCTGGTTCAGGTTATACACAAAAACCTATTGTAATTATTAGTGGAGGCAGAGATAACAAAACAGATATTCTGCAAACAGAGCAATACGATAGTATTGTTGATTTTGATTATGATGCAACTTACTTTTACTTGAGTAGTTCTAGTGTACCTTTGCATAGTTTTGACAGTGCAGGGGTTCAATCACAATCCTTTGTATTTAGAATTCCACGCACACCAATAATTGCAGAAACCAAACAAAGCACAGCAGATAGTGAAGCAATTGGTGTCGCGACTAACGGTGTGGTCTTTTATAATCCAAATAGTTCTGTAACAGAAAAAAGAAACGGAACAATATATACACTAGATGTTGCTAATCAAAGAATTATAGACGGCTTTACTGACGGTAGTGGTATTACAGATGATTCAGTGTACAATTATGTAAGTGATCCAAAAAAATTATATACTAAAGATGATACAAAGCACAGTCCTATAATTGGTTATGCTTTTGATGGTTATCCTATATATGGTCCTTACGCTTTTGAAGACCCAACAGGTAACAATAAAAATATTATCCGTACAATGAAGTCAAGTTATCAGTTACGAACAACGTTACGTGAAGACGGTTCTGAAAGAGATGGAAGGTATGTAGAAGATTATGAATATGTAAAAGGTAGTGGCGACCTAGATGAATTCAATGCTAGATATTGTCATACTCCAGAGTATCCAGGAGGTACATATGCATATTTTGTTACAGTTGACTCTAACAATGTTGACAATCCTGTTTATCCTTATATAGTAGGGCCACAATATTTTGGTGAGCCAGAGTCTGCTAACGGTAACTTTACACTACCTAGTACCGGAGTTGAAGATGCTACTGCTGAAGCAAACATAGGCCAAGGAAAGGTAAGAGAAATAATTGTTACTAATCCTGGAGCAGGTTACATTACGTCTCCTAATGTTACTATTGTAGGTGGCGGCAATATCACCAAACAAGCAATTGGTTATGCAAATTTAGAAAACAACAAAATACGTATTAATACTGTTAATATGAAATTTGATAGAATTGCAAATTCTAAAGTTATTCAAACCCAAGAGGCAACAGATACATTTACTGCAACTGAAGGACAAATTAAATTTAAGTTAACATATCTTCCTACTCTTGATAAACGTGATATTGATATTGTAATAAACGATGCAAGTTTATACATTAGTGATTTTGATGTTAGTATAGTTACAACTACAGATAAATCATATAAGAAAAAAGAGGGTTACTTAATATTTTTAACACCTCCGGGTAAAAATGCTCAAGTTACAGTTACATACAAAAAATCTATTGAACTTATGCAGGCTACAGATAGGATTGATTACTATTATCAACCAACAGCAGGCATGCTTGGTAAAGATCCGGCACAATTAATGACTGGTGTTGAATATGAAGGTGTTCAAGTACAAGGTTTAGAATTTGATATTAGTGTTGGCTTTGATGGACTACCTTGGTTCAGTCATGGTTGGGATACGTTTTCTGGTACAAATACAGATTATGCGTTCCGTGCAGACGGAAGCACCCAGACATTTACATTACCATATGTTCCTGAATCAGACCAAGAAATAAATGTT
>Ga0209932_1000084_pt1 | contig 25885 bp, 19 predicted proteins | sample SalPon2_B_H2O_MG_2_FD_185728 | JGI IMG/M metagenome (GOLD analysis project Ga0209932, IMG submission 185728) | Salt pond water microbial communities from South San Francisco under conditions of wetland restoration - Salt Pond MetaG SF2_B_H2O_MG... ...
CCCTATGGAACTCATGGAAGCATGATTTGTTAAAGCAACTTTTCATGTCATCGAGGAGAAAGTTGAATCTTGAGGAAGCGCAATCTAATCAATCAATTGTTAATGAAAGAAAAGTTTCATCAGCAAATGTAATCAAGCAAGGACATGATTTATTGAATGAAGTTTGGGGTCAGTTACCTGATGCGTATTTTTCTAAGTATCAACTGGCGCAACTTTCCAACCAAGCGAAGACTGTGGCTGCATCCAAAGGAAAAACATCTGTGTTTGTAAACACCAGAAAAAATCTTATTGAGATATTTATCTTTACACCCAATCAAGCCGGCTTATTTCTAAAAACTATTCGAAGCTTTGAACAACTCTCACTCGAAACCATTGATTCAGATATTCATACGACTAAGGATGGGAAATATGCAATGAATACTTTTATTTGTAAGCATAAAATCCTTGGAGGTAATTTAATCCAAAGGGATATTCAAAACATTGAACTAAAAATCATTAACGCAATATCTTCTGAGAGTTTTAAAGTAACTGCTAAATCAAAAGCAGCATATAAAAAAGTTTTCGAATACCCTACCAAAGTAAATGTTTCTCCTTCAAAAAAAAGAGATGCTAGTTTGATTACTATAGAAACCTTAGATCAACCAAATTTACTCTCCAAAGTTGCGAACATATTTTTAGATTACGGTATCAGCATTGACTCTGCAAGAATTACAACTCTAGGAGAAAAGGTGGAGGATAATTTCACTGTAATTGATGAGAAAACTAAATTATGCATTTCTCAAAACAAAACTAATCAGTTGCAAAAGAAGCTAAAGAACCTTTAAGCTCTGCAATAAACATTAAGACTGCCTATAATAAGCATATGAATAACTTCCCATTAATTGGCCTTGGTATTGCTACCAAAGGCACCTCTGGCAATATATTAGATGCCTTTTATCCGTGCATTAGCTTTAAAAACGGTGAAGATGAACTCAGCCTCATGTATGAGAAGTGGGATGCATTGTTGAGTGAAGATGTGACTGAAATAAAAGATGTTGCTCAGCTCGATCTGCAAGATGAAAGTTTAAAAACAGCCATGGATAATCTTGATAAAAATAAAACTTTGGTCTTATGCCGAATTTTAGATAACCACCCTATTGAAAGCATTGAAGAAGCATATTTAAAGCTGCATCTAATTTCATATAAGCACTTTTTACCCAATTCATTAAATCTTGATAATCTTTTCGATTCTCTTATAAATGTAGCTTGGACTAACCAGGGACCAGTAGAACTAGATGAGATTGAAGAAAAAATTCTTTCTGCAAAAATAAATAATCAGCCGCTTGAAATTAAATCAATCGATAAATTTCCTTGCTTGACGGACTATATTATTCCTCCAGGAGTTCGTATCGCAGATGCAAGCAGAGTCAGGCTTGGAGCATACTTAAGTGAAGGAACAACAGTCATGCATGAAGGTTTTGTAAATTTCAATGCAGGGACACTTGGTTCAGCAATGATAGAAGGAAGAATCTCTGCAGGGGTAGTAGTTGGCAAAAACTCAGATTTGGGAGGTGGCTGCAGCACAATGGGAACACTCTCAGGGGGTAACAATGTAAAAATATCCATTGGTGAAAATTGTCTCCTTGGAGCAAATTCTGGATTAGGCATTCCAATAGGTGACAATTGCATTGTTGAAGCAGGCCTCTATTTAACGGGTGGATCAAAAATTACAACTTATAATTCCGCTAACGAGAGTGGGTCAATTGTTAAGGCATCAGAGCTTGCAGGACAAGATAATTTATTATTTATTAGAAACTCTCAAAGTGGAGCTATTGAAGCAAGAATTAACTCTAAATCCGTAGCATTAAACCAAACTCTTCATAAAAACTAAAAATATATGTCTGCTCTAGAGCTCGCTCAATCACTCATTAAAATAAAATCTATCTCTCCAAAAGATGGAGGTTGTTTTGAACTTATAGAAGCAGAATTAAGCCCCTTAGGCTTTCAAATAGAGAGAATTCCAGAGTTAAATTGTGAGACGCTATTAGCAAAGTACGGCGATTCAGGAAAAGTGTTTTGCTATCTTGGGCATACTGATGTTGTGCCCTCTGGTCCAGAGGAAGAATGGACATCGCATCCCTTTGAAGCAAATATTATTGATGGAGAATTAATAGGAAGAGGAGCTGCGGATATGAAAGGCAGTGTTGCCGTTTTTATCCAATCAATAAAAAATTTTTTAGTTGATAATCCAAAGCCTAATTTTCAAATATGGGTTATGTTAACTAGCAATGAAGAAGGTGAGCCAACTGATGGAAAAATTAATACCCTGATAGACTCTCTTTCCAGACAAAATCAATTTATTGACTATTGCTTGGTTGGTGAAGCGAGTTCATCTGACATGGTTGGGGATGTATTGAGGGTTGGTCGACGAGGATCTTTAAGCGGCAAGCTGAAGCTTATAGGCAAACAAGGTCACGTTGCGTATCCGCATAAGGTTATTAGTCCTATTTTGGAAGTTGGGCCAATAATTGCCGAGCTGAATCAAATTATTTGGGATGAAGGCAATGAGTATTTTGATCCAACATCCTTTCAAATTTCAAATATTGAATCTGGAACAGGGGCTACAAATGTAGTGCCGGGACATTTAAACATGCTCTTTAATTTTAGATTTTCTCCAGAATCTACCCAAGAATCTCTTAAAGATAGATTTATTCAAATTTTAGAAAAATCAAAATGCACTTTTGAAATAGACTGGACTTTAAATGCGCAGCCCTATTTAACGCAAAAAACTGAAATGCTTTCTATTGTTCAAAAGGCCTTATGCAAAATTAATGGTCAAGAAGCTAGAATCGATAATGGAGGTGGCACATCTGATGGAAGATGGGTTGCACCATCAGGATCTGAAGTGATTGAGCTCGGACCAAGAAATCAGACCATTCACCAAATAGATGAAAAAATTTCATTAAAAGACCTAGAGCAATTACAAGAGATCTACCAACAAATACTTGTTGAAACAAACAATCATCTGGGCTTATAACAACTAATCTTTTGCAGTTTTTATAACAAAAGATAAAGCAATTAATGCCGCTGCAATTACTAGATAATACTTAATCATAAATTCAAAGACTGGTGAAATGGTTTCAAGCCCACCGTCTAGGGCCTCCCCTCCAAGCAATCCTGCAAGAACGCCTCCAATTGCACTAGCTAAGAACCACAAACCAAACATCTGCCCCATGTATCGCTTGGGACCATAGCGAGAAAAAGCCGATAAACCTATTGGAGATAAAGCTAACTCACCCCATGTTTGAAAAAGATAAGTCAGCAAGAGCCATTGCATGCCAACTGGAGAGGATTCAATTGCTAAATTAACTGCGATAATCATTACAAAGAAGCTTAATGCCATGAATAAAAGTCCAATAGCAAATTTAAATGGTAAAGATGGATCTAAATTTTTTCGGGCTAACTGAGCCCAGATTCCAGCAAAGATTGGAGCAAATAAAACAACAATTATTGGATTAGCAAACTGAAGCCATCCAACTGGAATCTTGTATCCAGCAACTGATAAATCTGTATAGTCTCTTGCAAAAATATTTAATGAGCCTGCGGATTGATCAAAGCCTGACCAAAAAGCAGCAGCACCTATAAAGAGTAAAAATAAAAGAATTAAATTTTTTCTTTCAGAAGCATTCAGCCCTGCAAAGAGAAATAAATAAATAAAATATAAACCAGCAACTATTGTAAGAAAGTAAGCAAACTGCTCAGCAAAAAATCTAGGATCAATAACAATAAAACCAAAAAGGCCAGCGCCTATAACCAAGAACATGGCCACAAGAGATACTTTTAAGTAATTTGTAAATTTTTTGCGTTTTTCATCTGGCATTTCATTAGGGTGCATTCCAGCATCTCCCAATAAATGTCTATGCTTGATATATTGAATTACACCAAAAGTCATTCCTATTCCTGCAGCACCAAAACCCCAATGCCAGCCAATCTTCTCGCCCAAGTATGAACAAATTAAAAATCCTAAAGTTGAGCCTATATTGATAGACATATAAAAAATCGTATAACCTGAATCCCTTCGATCATCTTGACCATCGTATAGCTGACCGACAATGGTAGAAATATTTCCTTTAAGAAGACCAGTGCCCAGTACAACAAAAATTAACCCTAAGAAAAAAGTCTGCTCAATAGGAATGGCTAAAGTAAAATGGCCTAAAGCAATTATTAAGGCTCCTATTAATACCGCTTTCTGATGTCCCAAAATATTATCTGCAATCCAACCTCCTGGAACAACCATGAAATAAACCATCCCAGAATAAATACCGTAAATTGCCTGGGATTCAACTTGAGACCAACCCAAGCCAGGATTGAAGCCAGTTACAGCACCTGTCATATATAAAACCAATAAGGCACGCATTCCATAATAGGACATGCGCTCCCACATCTCAGTTAAAAAAAGTGTTCTTAATCCAATAGGATGCCCAAAAAAAGTATTACTTGTGTTCATATTATTTGAGTTATGATTTAAGAGAATACTATATCAAACTAATGGATAAATCACCTTACGTAGGGCCCTTTCTTAGAATCATAGCTTCAGTCTATGACTTCTTTTTACTTCTTGGAGTCTGGTTTCTAGTGGGCTCTTTAGCGCTTTTGTTAAATGGTGGTGAAATCTTGCATCCGGTCCTAGGAAGTTTTCTGGTCTTCATAAGCGGGTGGTTATTCTTTGCATTTTTCTGGATCAAGAATGGTCAAACTCTTGGTATGCAGGTTTGGAAATTTAAAATTGTTAATGCTGATCCAGATTTAGATCGAATTACTCTAAAGCAAACATTTTTAAGGTATTTAGTTAATTGTGGAATATTAGCTCTTCTAGGCATGCCTCTATTTCTTATTTACGCAGATTCAAAAAAACTTGCAGTAAATGATATTCTTTCAAAAACTAGATTAAAGAAATTTAGCTAGATTCTTTGAAATTTATATGTTCCGATCACAAGTAAAATCATAATTGGTAAAAGATGTGCAATTAATATTGGCCATTGATAAGTCAGGAATGATGCAACACTTAGATCTTTTATTAAGTCATAAATAAGACCAAGCGAGATACCTATAATTATTTGTCGACCCACTCCTCCTGAGCGCAAAGAATCAAACATCAAGCTGCCTGCTAAAAAAATTATTGCAATAATAGAGACTGGTAAAAGCACTCTTGCATATATCAATGAATTAATTTTTTGTAAATCTTTATCAAGCTGATAAGTTCTTTTTAAATTAAGCAACGAAGCCAAGGAAAGGGTTTCTAGGGCATTATTTGATGGGAGAAATGATGCAGAGAAATTAAAGCTTTGCTTGGTAGTAGAGCCTTGAATTATTAATTGACCCTTATCCAATTTTCCCTCCTGATAAGCAGAAGATGAGGCAATACTTTGATTATCATTAAAGTCTATAATTTGAATATCCTGAGCATTATTATTATCTAGGCGTCTTAAGCCAATTAAATTTTTTTCAGTTATTTCCCATTGAAATACCTCGGAGGATTCAGCGAGTTGAGTCATTGTTTTAGATTGTTTTGATAAATCCAAGAATAATGTTTCGTCAAAAAAAATTAATGCCAACGATAATATTACTGGGCCAAGACCTGATACCAAAACAATTTTTAAAGGCGATAATCCCGCTGATCGCAAAAAAACTAAATTGCCCTGCTGATTAAATATTGATAGCGCTATCAATGTTCCTATAAGCATAGAACTCTCAAGATATTGCATACCTTTGTGCAATTGCTCATAAAGCACAACATTAAAGATTGAAAGAAAACTAGTATCATCTGTTAAATTTTCAAGCTCCATGACCAAGGTGACGGAGAAATCCAGAAATAGCATGACTATCCAGACTAATGCTGAAATTAGAAAAGTTTTTTTGATGAGGTGTCTAGAATAGGTATTAAAAATACTTTTTATCACGAGCTTAACCAGGCCAATAAAAGAAAAATTAAAAAGATAATTGAAATAGTTTTCATTCTTGAATTAGAAAAAAAACTTTTTAACGAGACCCTTCCATCAAACCAAAAAAGGAGGGCGCCAAAAGATAAAAATGCTAAATGCACAGGCCATAGGAAGTAATAAAAGAAATTTGAGTTATCTGAATAACTTTCCCTAAATGCAACCAAAACACTTAGATAAAAAATATAAATTAATACACCCGTAACAAGGCTACCTTCCCTCCCCGATCTAGGATTTTCTTTGCCAAAGACAAAACTAAGTAATACCAATGCTATAAGCATTGTTGGAATGCTTGCATTCCATTGGCTCTCAATAAAATTAGATTTATTTTTATAGTCGAGCAATTTTGAAAGAGTGAATGATTTACTTGATGTCTGGCCAACTTCGATAGCATGGGTTAACTTTTTGAAGGAGGCATCTATTTTATTATCACTGTTCAAGTCAGGATAAATAGATCCATTCTTAAAATCTAAAATCATATTATTATCCTGATTTGAGATTTCAAGTAGTTCTGCCTTGATAATTGATAAAGAAGGATCATCTTTTACAAAAAATGTTACTCCGGTCATTCGTTTGCCATCATAAGCATCAAAATAAAGATAACTAACAGCTTCATCGAGATTGATCAATGATCTGGGTTGGAACATTTCAAGCTTATCTTCATAAGACTGCTCAGCTATTAAACTTTTAGAAAGAGCCTTTCCATATGGAGCCAAGTAAACACTGATCAGCGAGCAAGCTATAAAAATAATTAAAAAAAATGGTATGACATTTTTGAGCAGCCTCAATCGGGATACACCGGCAGAAAAATAAGCATAGATTCCATTAGATTGATAGAGCTCAGATACAACCAATAAAAGACTTAAGAAAAAAGCAAAGGGTATAAGCAATGCCAAAAAATCTGGCAATCTAAGAAAAATTACAGAAAAAATGATATCTGGATTTAAACTTCCTGCTGCAGCTTGCTCAAAATAACCAACAAGCCTAGAAGAAAAAATTAATGCGGTTAGGATTAATAATATTGCAGTAAAACCTTTAAAAATTTGAGAATTTAAATGAATTGCAAGAATATTCTTTTTATACATGCCTTTAGCGATCTTGATGCATTACAATAAATATCTTATCAGTAATTTTTATCAGGAGTACGGTTTATGACTTACAAAGTCTTATCAAGTCTAACAGCAAACAATATTAATTCAGCGGATCTTTTAAAAGTGAAAACAGATCTTTTAATTATTGCAGTAAATAAAAAAACATCTGCAGCAGCGGAGCTAAAGGGACTACAATCAATAACGCAATCGTTAGTCCAAGAGTCAATTAAAGAGATTAATAATGGATCAAGGAAATCTATTTTCCTCCCTGCCCCTACTAAGGTAGCAGCTAAAAATATTCTTCTAATTAAAGAGCCAGATGCTAAGGCAGCAAGTTTTCTGGTGCTACGTTACTATGAAGAGATTATCAGCCTAGTTAAATCAGCCAAGGCAAAAGATTTTGCATATCTCATCAGCTCAACTACTTCAAAAGATTTTGATATGGTTTGGGCTGCTGAAGTTGCAGCTAGAACTTTTGAGTCTGCGGCTTATACTTTCAATGCAACAAAAAACAAGACTGCAAAACCTGTCACAGTCAAAAAAGGTGTCATTTTGTTTTCTGGCCTCACTCCAGCGAAACTTCGATCAGTAAAAGCTGCTGTAAAACTTGGCCACGCTGTTGGCGAGGGGATGAATGCTACAAAACATCTTGGCGATTTACCTGCAAATCATTGCACACCAAGGATTATTGAACGTAAAACTAAAGCGCTTAAAAAAGATTTCCCCAACTTAAAAGTTTCAAGCTTGAATGAGAAAGATCTTGCTAGGTTAAAAATGGGTTCTTATCTTTCGGTTGCTAAAGGTAGTGATGAGCCGCCAAGAATGATGACTATTGAATACAAAGGTGGCGCAAAAGATAAACAGCCTATTGTTCTAGTAGGAAAAGGGATTACTTTTGATACCGGTGGTATCTCAATTAAACCCAGCTCTGGCATGGATGAAATGAAATGGGATATGTGTGGTGCAGCATCCGTATTTGGAATTATGCAAACGCTGGCTAGACTTAAAGCTAAAGTGAATGTTATAGGGTTGTTAGTTTGTGCTGAGAATATGCCCTCTGCTCGGGCAACTAAACCTGGTGATGTGGTTACTTCCATGTCAGGTCAAACCATCGAGATTTTAAATACTGATGCTGAAGGTAGATTGGTTCTATGTGATGCATTGACTTACTCAAAGCGATTTAAACCCAGTCATGTGATTGATATGGCAACCTTAACCGGTGCTGTGGTGGTTGCCCTGGGTAGTCCAGCTACTGGTGTTATGGCTAATAACCAGCCTCTTGCTGACAAAATTCTAGCAGCTGGAGAAAAATCTGGTGACAGAGCTTGGCAGTTGCCACTTTGGGAAGAATATGCACATTGCACTAAAACAAACTTTGCGGACCTTGCAAACATTGGAGGTGGAAGAGAGGCTGGAACTATACATGCTGCCTCTTTCTTGTCCAACTTTACACAAGATTTTAAATGGGCTCACATGGATATTGCAGCAAGTGCTTGGAACGGCGGTGCTAAAAAAGGAGGTACTGGTAGACCAGTTCCATTATTGGCTGAATTAATTTTAAATGGAAATTTATAAGACTTTTTCAAATCTTTATAGGTGATGGATAAGAAGCCATATGACCCATCTGAAATAGAGCAAAAACTCTATCAAGAATGGGAAAGCTCTGGTCTGTTTAAACCAGGCAATGGATCAGACGCTTATTCATTGGCCATTCCTCCTCCAAATGTGACCGGAACCTTGCACATGGGTCATGGGTTTCAAAATGCCATCATGGATTGCTTAATTAGATACCATCGAATGTGTGGTAAAAACACCTTATGGCAAGTTGGGACAGATCATGCTGGTATCGCCACTGAGATGGTGGTTGAAAGACGTTTAAATGCCCAGGGTAAATCAAAGGATGGCATTGGCAGGGAAGCCTTTGAAAAAGAAGTTTGGAATTGGAAGAAATACTCAGGCAATAAAATTACCTCTCAGCTTAGGCGCTTAGGATCAAGTCTGGATTGGAGCACTGAAAGATTCACTCTAGATGATGAATACCAGCACGCAGTTATAAGTGCATTTATTCAATTGTTTGAAGAAGGCCTAATTTATCAGGGTAAGCGCCTTGTTAATTGGGATCCTGTGCTGGAGACCTCACTATCTGATCTTGAAGTGGTCAACAAAGATCTAACAATTAAAATCTGGGAAATAAAGTATCCGCTCCATGAAACTGATGAGTTTGTAACTGTTGCCACCACCAGACCTGAAACACTTATGGGAGATATGGCTCTTGCAGTTAATCCAGATGATATAAGATTTGCTCATCTGGTAGGTAAAAATGCAGAGATTCCGCTTTGCAATAGATTGATCCCCATTGTTGCTGATGACTATGTGGATTCAGATTTTGGAACGGGTGTTGTCAAGATAACTCCTGGTCATGATTTCAATGATTATGAGTTAGGCAAAAGACATGGGCTTCATATGGATGGCAACTTGCAATGCCATACTGGAGATGAAAGCGCATTTGCTCCAATTTCAATTCTCAATAAAGCTGTTGAAATTATTGGTATTGCTCCTAAAAAATTCCATGGCATGGATAGATTCAAGGCTCGAAAAGTTCTTCTTGAGGATTTGCAAACAGAAAAGCTTCTAGTGTCTGAAAAGGAATACGAAAGCACACTGCCCTATGGAGATAGATCTGATCAAATTCTTGAACCCCTATTAACAGATCAATGGTATGTAGATGCCAAAACTCTTGCCAAGCCCGCCATTGAAGCTGTTAAATCTAAAGAAATACAATTTGTGCCTGCCAATTGGGAGAAAACTTATTTCCAATGGATGGATAACATCCAAGACTGGTGCATTAGCAGGCAACTTTGGTGGGGGCATAGAATTCCAATTTGGTTTGATGAATCAAATACTCCTTATGCAGGCTTTTCTGAATCAGATGTCAGGAAAAAGCATGGCCTTAAAGGCGAGCTACGCCAAGAGGATGATGTCTTGGATACATGGTTTTCATCAAGTCTGTGGACATTTGCCACCATGGGTTGGCCTGAAAAAAATGAAAAATTAAAACTTTTTCATCCAACCACTACCTTGGTAACTGGTTTTGATATTATCTTTTTTTGGGTCGCCAGAATGATCATGATGACTAAACATTTCATGAAAGAAATTCCATTTAAAGAGGTTTACATAACTGGTCTTATTAAGGATGAAAATGGGCAAAAGATGTCTAAGTCAAAAGGAAATATCCTTGATCCAATTGATCTCATTGATGGTGTTTCTTTAGATGATCTTCTCGCAAAAAGAACCGAAGGCTTGATGCAGCCCCAGCACAAAGAAAAAATTATTAAACAAACAAAAAAACAGTTTCCCGAGGGTATTGAAAGTTATGGTACTGATGCATTGAGATACACTTTCTATTCTCTTGCCTCTCCAGGTAGAGATATTAATTTTGATATAGGTAGAATCAAAGGCTATAGAAACTTCTGTAATAAAATTTGGAATGCTTTCAGGTTTATTGAAATGCAAATTACCAATCATAGTTATCAACCAGATGAAAACTCAAAAGATATTTTATCCGACTGGATGGGCTCAAAAATTCATCAAACTGCTGAAAATTGTCAAACGCATATCAAACAATATCGATTTGATTTAGCTTCAGCAGAGATTTATGAATTGGTATGGTCGAGTTTCTGTGATTGGTATATAGAATTTAATAAAGTTGCCATCCAAGACTCCGAAGATGCTAACCAAACAAATAATTTAATTAGAAATTTAATTACAAACTTCTATAGCATCCTTGAATTGCTGCATCCATTCATGCCATTTATTACTGAGGAACTATCTTCTAAATTAGCCGATTTAGCGAAGGAGGAGAAATTAGGGTTTATGGTTGAAAGTGGTTTTGCGCATGCACGAGCATCCAATAAAAAAACTGAAAATCAATTAGATGAAATTATTAGCATTATTTCTGCAATCAGGGTAATTAGAGCAGAAAATAAAAATATTAAAAATGAGGCCCTGAATCTCATTATTTCAAATGATCTCAACTCTGAAATGCAATCTGTTATTAGTGAAAATAAAGCACTGATTACTGGAATTGCAAAATTAGATGGGATTGAATTTACCAACAAGATTCCAACAGAAGTAATTGAAAAAACCATGAATGGTTACAAACTAATCATTCCGTTGGAGGGTTTAATTGATCCTGAAGAAGAAATGATACGACTTCAAAAAGAGCTAGCAGATGTAGAGAATGACCTTAAAATTATTGGCTCTAAACTTGCTAATGAGCAATTTACTTCCAAGGCTCCCCCTGCAGTTGTGGAGAAAGAAAAAGCAAAAATTTTAGATGCGGAAAGCAAAAAAGCATTAATAGAAAAAAGTATTGCTAAACTTCAGCCTTAGCCAGGTTCATTAAAAAATCACGAATAGCTACGCCAACGAATGAAGGCTCAGCATAAGTAATATCATGCTTGCCTTCCTTCAATACGAGTAACTGAGATTGAGGAATACAAAGCATGAGCTCTTCACTGCCTTTAAATGGAACAACACCATCATCTGTTCCCCAGATAGTCAGAGTTGGCTTGTTCAAATTTCCTACTTCGGCAAACATTTCTTGAGTGCTAAATAAATTAAAATTGCGGGCTGTTGATAGCAAAGCGTGAATGAAGCCCTTGTATTGCATCTGTATTCCTGCTTTTTTAATAAAATCTTTTTTTGATAAAGCCAATGGATCTTCTCTGGGCGGCTCATCATTCTCTTCGTTTCCTTGAAAGACCAACCTTGAACCAAATACATTTAGAACCCACTCTCCGATTAAAGGTTTCATAATCCACCAATCCTTGGTTGGGTTTTCAACCATAAACCCTGCTGGAGCAATCAAAGACATACTTTTAACCATGTCAGGAAACTCATTGGTAAAGTGCCCAACTATAGGCCCGCCCATTGAATAGCCCACTAAATGAACCTGATCAGAAATTCCCTGGGTATCCAGTAAACCTTTAAGAGATTGAACAAAAACATCCTTGGTATATTTAATTCTTGGTCTGTCTGAATATCCTCGACCATAATGATCAAACACCAGGATTGAGTAACCGGCATCCAACAAAAAACCCTTCATTCCATCCCAGACAAAGTGAGGAGTAGAAAATCCATGCACCAAAACGACTGTTTCTTTTTTTGCAATTTCGGTATCAGGATAATACCAGCGGTAATACAGATTGCCTTCTTTTAATGGGGCCCAAGAACCTTCGGCAGGAAGGTCGGATGCTGTTAATGTTTTAAGGTTATATGTTTGAACAAAATATGGAATCCATAGAACCAAGAGAGTAACTAAAAGACCCGTGAGTATTTTCTTCATGAATTTCCTTGCGCAGATTGAAAGGCTTTCAGCACAGTTTGTCTTATTTTTGTAGAGTCAATAATCGCCACTATTTCTAATTAAACATTCCTCTTGATCCATAACATTTGCATCACTAGCACCACCATATAAATTAAAAAGAATGCTGCGTAAAAACCCATCAAAAGAGGATCCGTTAATGTTGTTATTACAGGATCCCCAACTGGTAGACGTCTCAATCCATCCGTGATGGCTGGAATAGCATGAAACAAAAATAGCGAGGTATAGCAAAGCGTTTGAAAATATGGTGCTAGCCATCCAAAAAATAAACCTTTTTCATTAACCCTGCCGATAATTAATGCTAATAATGTTAGAACAGCAAGCATGTGGCCTACACCAAATCCCCCCTGCTTGTACAAAGTAAGTGCAGTGACTGCTGCAATTAATGTACAAATTAAAAAGATTTTTGCAGATACATTCCGAGAATCGATAATTTTATATTTAACCAAAGAATAGAACCCGCTTAATAATGCAAAAATTCCCATAAAGGTATGAAACCAACCATAAAGTGACATCTCTGGCATTTTTTCTCCTACATAAATAAAAGTAAGTCTAACAGTTCAAGCCAACCCTAAGTCAAGAAAATATAATTTAAGAACTGTTTGTAATTGACCATATTGCCTCATAACTGGGTTTGAGGTTGCCGTACATCTTTTTATAGACTTTGTGATACAGATCATTATAAATTTCTTGATTGGCACCTATAGGATCAAATCTATCACCTGGATGGGTCATCTTTTCAACTGCAGAAGAGAAATCTGAATACAAGCCAATCCCAACAGCGCTAGCGATAGCGGCTCCCAGAGAAGACGTTTCAAAAGTATGCGGACGAAAAACAGTCATACCAAAAATATCAGCAGTGATTTGCATAACTTCGTCACTTTGAGATCCGCCACCAGATACAACCAACCGAGAGATAGTTTTCTTACTTCGCTTTTCTAAGAGTTCTTTGCTTTCCCTTAATGCATAGGTCAGTCCTTCAATCATTGCGCGATAAAGATGCGCCCTCGTATGGTCTTCATTAAAGCCAATAATAGCTCCACGAGTTTCTGGCCCATCGCCATTTGAGGGTGACCAATATGGCTGAAGCATTAATCCATCAGAGCCGGCAGGGACTTTGCTCAGTAGTTCATCAAATAACATCTCTGGCTGAAGGTTTTGATTGGCTGCTAATTGCTCTTCATGCAGTCCAAACTCTTTTTTAAACCAGCTGACCATCCAGTATCCGCGTTGAACCATCATTTCAATATTAAATGTATTGGGTATAACGCCTGGATATGCTGGATAAAAAGGAATGGCTTCAAGGTATTTATCAGAAGTAATATTAAGAGTAGCAAGGCTTCCATAGCTCAAGCTGCCTGTTTCATTATCGATACAGCCAGTTCCCAAAACCTCACAAGCTTTATCTGAGCCACTGGCAATCAATGGGAGTCCTTGAGGAATTCCGGTTGCTTCAGCTGCAGCTTCAGTAATTTCTCCTAACACTGATCCCGCTGGTAAAACCTCTGGTAACATTTCTGGACGAATTGGCATGGCACGCCACTTCCAGTCTTTTTGCTCTGCCCATTGTTGAGTCTTATATTCAAATGGTACAAACCCCACAGTGCTAGCAATGGCATCATTGTATTGACCAGTGAGTTTGTAATTGTGATATCCAGATAGTAGCAAGAATTTATGAATCTGCTTCCAGATCTCAGGCTCATTTTGCTCAATCCAATTAGCTTCAGCCTGTGCATGCATTAAATCTACTAATGGCTTGGCTCTAATCAAGCTCATTAAAGCTGATTCTATTTTTCCTAGTTGAGGTTTTGTTTCTACTTGTCGTTGATCTAACCAACTAATAGCAGGTCGTAAGGGCTGATGGTCCTTCCCCATCGGGACAACGGTTGCGCGCTGGGTGGTAACTGAAACAGCTGCAATAGCTTCCTTAGGTATAGACAACTTTGGCCATAGTTCTTGGCAAGCCTGACAAAGGGAGTCCCAAAAATAATCTGCATGCTGCTCTGCCCATCCTTTCTGAATAGAAAAATAAGGCTCAATTTCAACTTTACTTTTTGCAATAAGCTGGCCTTCTTCATCAAAAACCATGGCTCGCACGCTTTGAGTTCCATTATCAATACTCAGAAAATACTTTTCGTTTTTCATCACAACCTCACCTTAAGCATGACTAGGAAGACTGTAATACTTTTTCCAAATTGTTTCATAGCGAATGACTTCATGCTCCCATCTTTCATCATCCCAATTTTGATTAGATAAAAATAGTTCTTTTAGAGCTGGATAAAGATTTCTGCCACCATAAGGCAGGCACATACCTAAACGAGTTCTTCTGAGCAAAAGATCATCAAGATGCTCCACGGCTTCATATTTTATTGCCCAGCGGCATTCAGCTAGAGAGAACTCAGTTTCATTTAGATTATAGCGTTCATCTGGTGAGCTTTCATTTACAAGATCAATCGCCTTATCACCATATCGACCTAGTAAACGTTGAGCCCAACTAGTATTTTCAGATGCCAAAGACTTGGCAGTAATTGTTGGAGTTAAGAACACCCGATCGTCGGAAATCTCTTTAGCTTGAGGAAGCTTATCTTTAGCTGCTGCTAGAGCATCCAGTGCGATCAATCGAAAGGTAGTAAGCTTGCCACCGCTAACAGTAATCAATCCATTATCAGACCAAACAGCATGATCTCGACGTTCTTTTGAAGGATCTTTGCTTTTTTCTGTACCAATCACCGGGCGAACACCAGCCCAGGTTGACAAGACATCACTGCGATTTAGTGTATTGCTTGGAAATTGACTATTGAAAGCTTTCAACAAGTAATCAACCTCTTGGTCAGAAATACCGGCCTCAATATCTATATCTTCATTATGATCTATATCAGTAGTACCAATAACTGTTGTTCCCTCCCACGGGTATACAAAAACGCCTCGCTTATCATCCACATGCAGGAAAGTCATGACATCAGAAATGGGAAATAAGGATTTAGCAATAATAATGTGGCTGCCACGCAATGGCCTTATGCGAGTCTCGCTGTTAACAACATTTCGAAGTCTATCTGCCCATGCACCTGTAGCATTAATAACGACTGGAGCATTTAGGTGAATCAATCCAGATTGATCGCTGTCTTGAATGCTCACGCCAGAAACCTGGCCATCGGTCAATAAGAGATCTTCAACTTTTGTGTAATTTAAGGCGTAGCCACCATCATCAATACTGTCTTGTAATACACGAAGAACTAATCGTGAATCATCCACGATCGCATCTGTATAACAACTTGCACCCTGGAGCTTATTGTCATCTAGACCCTTAAAACGCTCCAATAATTCCTCATTATTACAGTATCTATTATCTTGAGCCCCGGCAAAAAAGTCATAGATAGTTAAAATGATCTTCATGGCTATGCGGCCTGGAAATTTACCTTTTCTAAAAGTGAAGTAAAAAGAAATAGGGTCAACCAATCCCGGAGCTTCTTTTAATAGTCGCTGTCTTTCTTGAACTGATTCTTTGGTAAGTTTTATGTCGCCTGAAGCAAGGTAGCGCAAGCCTCCATGAACCATTTTGGATGATCGGCTGGAGGTGCCCCATGAGAAATCTTGTTGCTCAACTAACAATGCCCTGTAACCATGGCGTCGCGCTTCGCGAAGAACTCCAGCGCCCGTGATACCGCCACCAATAACGATTATATCCCAATCCAAATGCTCACCATTACGCATTTTAGATAGAAGTTGTTGGCGATTAGTAAATCCTGTCATGACAAATTAATTCTTATTATCAGGAAGTAATTTTCCTGGATTCATTTGACCCTTGGGATCAAATTGTGCACATAAACTATTAATTGCAGCGATACCAAGCTCACCTTTTTCTACAGTTAGATAGTTCTTGTGATCACTGCCTACACCATGCTGGTGACTGATAGTGCCACCATGAGCAACAATCTGATCAGCCCCAGCTTTTTTTAACTTCATCCATCGATTCATCCCCTGCTCATAACTTTTACCTATGCGAAACAAATAAGTGGTGTAAATGCTCGATCCCTGACCATAGACGTGAGATAAATGAGTATAAGCATGAACTTGCTCATCTTCATCATCTAGAGCTGTTCGAATTGCTTCCTCTATATTTTCTGCAGCTTCAGAAACTTTTGACCAATCAACGGCTGTCTCCATGGTATCTACAACATAGCCTTCTGCGCCTAGCGGATCGCGAAGATATGGAGCACGGAATCGACCATGAGCCCAATTCTCACCAAGGCCAGATTCATCTGCAACACCGCCAAGGTCAAAACAGTGATCAAGTGCCAATTGATAGGCAGTATCACAATGGCGAGCAGAGCCGGTGACTCCAAATGTCATCATGACTTTACCTTCTCCTATGCCTTTTTCAAACAATAATTTCTCTAAGGCAGTCACACCGCTGCTGTCGCTGCCCGCGCCCATGTATAGAAGACTGGTTGTCTCAAGTGGATTGCTTAATCGCACCATAGATAAAGCAACTCGCTGCTGAATCAATTCCCTTGCAGCACTGATCCCAATTTCCCAAGAAGGAAAAAAGACCACTTGGAATTTTTCTTTCTCTGGCAAAGGTGAGATACGAACAGTAACTTCAGTAATAATTCCCATGCGACCCTCTGAACCAAGAATCATCTCACGGACATCAGGACCTGCTGAAGAAGCTGGAATGGTTGGAATTGTCATGGTGCCATTTAGGGTTTCGATAGTCCCCCCAGCAAACATGTTTTCTATGCGCCCATAATGAAGAGATTGCTGACCGCTAGATCGACTAGCCACCCATCCGCCCAGGGTAGATAGCTCCCAAGACTGGGGGAAGTGGCCTAGTGTGTAGCCATGTTTTTTTAGCTCTTCCTCCACAACAGGGCCAGGAGCACCAGCCCCAAAGGTGGCTAACTGACTTTCGGTGTCGATGCTTAACATAGAATTCATTTTTGCCATATCTATCGTCAATACCGGCTTATCACTTGTCTCGGGATTAATATGGCCCACCACCGATGTTCCTCCACCATAAGGGATCACTATCAAATTATTTTCTTTTGCATGAGCTAGAAGTTCTCGAACCTGCTCAGATGATTCTGGGAATGCAACGCCATCTGGAAAGGTATCAACATTGCCACTATGCATTTCTAACCAATCAGGCAAACTTTGGCCACGCGCATGACGAACTCTTGTTTCTGGATCAGTTTTTATTAGTGGATGGTCGTCAAGACGAGTATTTGGAACTAAAGCAATCACCTCACTTAGGGTTGCCTGACTAAGCGCAGTGCCTGGTCCAACAAGGGCCTCCAATAAAGCACGAAGACCATCGCTAAGTTCCATAGTTAGATCACTATCTTCATTCCCCCAACCATTCCATAAACGCATTGATTTCTCCTAATTAGATTGTCTTAATCACTTTTCAAGCAACCCCTGACTTTTGGCCCATTCATGAGTTACTTTCATCCCCTCTTCGAATGAAACTTCAGGCTTCCATCCAAGAATCAGTTCAGCTTTTTTAATTGAAAACCAACTCTTGGTTGAAAGCTGTTTTACAGTGGATGGCGAGGCTTCATTTAGGCTCCCCATAAGATCAGCCACTTTTGATGCAAATGCAGATATTCTCAAAGCCAGTTTTGTGGAAACGAGCATAGGTCCTTTTTTACCGAGCCAATCATAATGAGGAGTGAAGTAGTCTTTGGTAGACATATAGCCCTCGCAAGATAAATTAAAAATTTCACCAGCTGCATCTGGATGCCCTGAGGCCATTGCTATACCTCGAACTAAATCATCAATATAGATGGGTCTAAAGAAACCCTCTCCTTTTTCTGGAAGCATAAACTGGTTTTTAGCAATTGCTTCTAATGGAGCAATAATCCAAGGGCGGCTACCCGGACCATATGCATCTCCTGGACGAATTATCACCACTTCTATTTCGTCATTGATCTGCTCGCTTAAGACAACATGCTCTGAAGCTAGTTTTGTCAGCACATAGCTTCCACCATCGGCATGCACAGGATGAGTTTCATTTAATTCACCCTCTGCTGTATTTCCATATACCACAATTGATGAAATTTGCACGAAACGTCTAACTTTGTGCTCTTTTGCTGCTTGAATTAAATTGCGAGTTGCTAAGACATTAACACGCCACATATCAGAATCTTGCATCGCATTAGAGACCAGCGCAGCTGTGTGAATAATCACATCGCATTCTTGTAGTTGCTGACTGATCGTATTTGGTTGAGATACATCACCTTCAACAATATCATCACCATTGCCAACAAGATCAACACCTGTGACATCTTGACCCTGATGTTGGTAATAACGCATCAATGATCCACCAATGAATCCATTCGCACCAGTTATCAGTATCTTTTTAATAGCTTGTTCGCTCATATGAAAACCTTAGCAAAATAATGCTAACTTTTCAGTCCATATTCTTTCTATAGAAAGAACCGAAAATTTTTGTTATTAATGACTTTGAAAAGAGACGCGTAATGATTGTAGTGAACTTGTTAGCAAGGCCAGGAACTACAATATCCTTACCAGCAAAACATGCTTTTATACCTATTTCAGCAACATCTTTAGCTGACATCATCATGCCAGATGGAATGCGAAGAGTACCACCTTGATCAGGATTATCCATCATTTTTGTAGCGGTGTAACCAGGACATAATGCAGTTACCTGAACCCCACTATTTGCAGCAATCATTTCATTAGATAATGCTTGAGAGAAAGAAACTACATAAGCTTTTGATGCAGCGTAAACATTCTGATTTGGAATAGCCATCCAACCAGCCAGTGAGGCCACATTAAGTATATGTCCGCCTCCATTAGAGGACATTTTGGCTGCATATAAGTGAGTCAAAGCAGTTAGAGCTATTACATTAACTTGAATCATTTTTTCTTGAGCTTCAAGACTGAGTTTAGTGAAAAATCCATTGTGAAGAAGTCCAGCATTATTAATTAAAAAATTTACTTGTAGCCCTCTATCTTCAATGCGTTGAAATAAATTTTGAGCTGCTTTGGGCTCTGATAGATCAGCTACCATGGCAGTGCATTCAACTCCAAATTCATCATTCAATCTAACTGCTAGCTCGTTAAGCTTTTCTTCGCGACGAGCAACAAGAATTAGATCATAACCACGGCCTGCAAGAATCTCCACAAATTCAGCTCCTATTCCATCAGATGCTCCTGTGACTAATGCAAGATTATTTTTAGATGTATTCACCATGAAATTATCTTAACTTTAATTTAACCAAATTGGTGAAGACCAAGCTCTTTCTTGAATTGTAGCTGGTATATCTGATCGGGGTTTTTCACCAGCTCTAACTGCATCCCATGTAGACCATCTACACACTGGATTCTCCAGAACTCTAGAATAATAAAATGTCTTTTGATCTGCTTTAAATTCAGGGTCCTGCCATAAAACCTTCATTTCTCTAGACCCTGAATCTGCGCTTATAGAGCAATCACTCAAATCTACCCATGCTTGATTATCAGGACAACGATGAGTTTTCGGGTCAACGCTGAGCCCGTCAGAACATGCAATATCAAACACTTGCTCTTTTTGCTCTCCATCTTCAAGCCAGCCTTTGATAATTTGAGTTCTTTGCAATGGTGCGCCTTGAGGATCAGCTATTGCCCAGACTAAAAAAGTTGGATTTTTATTTTTTTCAATATTAAGAGTCCCTCCCATTGGAATGCTTCTTGCATAAGCATCTTGGATGAGAGAAAGATCATCAAGATTTGAATTCTCTAAATCATAGCCAGCAAAGAATCTAACTTTCATTCTAGGTCCGCTGGTTGCAAATGTTTCCTTCCGTCGAAAGGCATCATATATTGCCTCACGAGTGTTTTCTTCTGCCCAAACTCCCGCAAGACCCGATGCAGCAAATTGGACAAGTCGGTCACTGGCAGAAAAATAATTTTTTCCATCTACTTCCTTGAGTGCGTTTGGTCTCATAATTTTTAAAAAAGTTCCATAAAGTCTGTTAAATGGAATTGAACCTCTTAGCTCGGCTGTTCCATCTAGTAGGCCAACTTTAGAAAAATATAATTCTTCACTATCAGAAGGTCCTCCAACATGAGAGTCACTTGACCCTATCAAACCAAATTTAAATGGATTGGTTAAACCTTTTTCAGCAAGAGTAAGGCCTCTTAGGTATGCATCTCTGACATAACCACCCCGAAGATTATTTACAAGTTTCTCTGCCTCCACTCCGGTCTTAGCTTCAAAGGCTGCCCACTCATCATTCTTCGAAAGCAGTGGATGCGTTTCTGAGGTTCCTTTGACCTGAGTAATTTCGACTAAAGGTTCATTAATGGAGCGATTTTGCGCATACTCTTCGTCGATAGGTCCGCCGTGAAAATCATTTAGAGAAAATGCAGCTCCCCCAGAAATATTAGTATTATGCGGAATGGCTAGGCTCTCAATACCTTTTGATCTTAGCTGATTCATCCAACCCCACAAATCCTCAGGATCTTGACTGTTATTTCTTGTAAAAAGTTCAGCAGGTAAGTTTTTAGTATCCTTAAATATTACATTTCGATGCAAATAATTATTATAGAGATCTAAGCTGGGCGTATATTCGTAAGCAGCAAAAGTGGTAAAAGTGCCAGGCACATATGCATCATCTGCAGCTTTAATGGTTTTCTGCCAAACCGTTCTACCAACTTCTAATATAAGAGACAGATCAATACTTCCATCTTCAAGCCCCGATCTTACTTTTTCTCCAAAGGGTCGAAACAGACCCTGTCTTTTAATAAGAGAGAAAAATCCTGTGCCTGCTGACTCATTAAGGTTATGTAGAGGCTTCGTAAATTCATACTGAGAAAACTTAGAAGTTGTATCAGCCGCTTCCTTCATCAACCCCATAAATATACCGTGATCAGTTACTGCATAAAAATCTAAAGGTCTGCTTAATTGAATGAGGTACCCGCTTGGATGCTTAATTGGATAACCTTGTGCATACTTATATGCATCTGCAGGTGTGCTAATTGTGCCAAAAGTATAAGCATCAAATGAATTTTCTGTATGGACATGCAAATCTCCGTAATAAGCATTTTTATTTGGGTTGGGCAAAGGTCTAGGCTGAATTTGAACTTCCAATAATGGCTCGTCATGCAAAGTCAGCTCCAAATTTGTTGATTTATTTGCATCTGAGCATGATGCGATAACCAATATAAAGACTAGCAACAAACTTTTTTTAATTTTCATAACTATCCGCTTATACGTTTAAATATTTCTTCCTTCAAAAGCCAAATTCTATCCTGTCCCCAGACATAAAATGGATTACCTCCATCTTCGTCAGTGATCTTAAAACTTGGAACCCCCCAACAATTTCCTGCATACATGTCTTCAACATTATCATTGAGAATTTTTTTCCATCGCTTAGTATTTAAATCTTTTTTTATTACCTGCCAATCAAGACCAAGATCAGTTACTACATTTTGTAAAAAACTTTCGTCGCCTATATTAATTCCATCCTGAAATGATGCCTTTAATAATACTTCTATATACTCAAAACCTTTGCCTGCCTCATCAATAATTGGAAACAATGAGTAAGATTTTCGAGCTGGTTTCCCTATGGGTGAATAGATGGATTTCATTTCATGATTGTGCCTTCTGCCCTCTCTTGCAGCATCTGAAATAAGATATTTTGCTTTGAAGCCAGGAATAGTCATCATGCGCATGAGCATGGGTAATACAGGTTTTGTAATAAGATTTACTGGGTAATCTTCTCGCATTTGTTGAACTCTTTTGGTGCTTACAAAAGTGTATGGGCTATTTAAAGATGGATAGTAATATAAATTTAATTTTTTATCTGATTTAAGGTCCTTAGGAGCATTCAATTCTAGCGAGCAGATATTTTGATTATCATTAAGCTTCTTTGCGCCTAAATCAGCAAGCCTTTCCTCTAAATATGGCAAACGATCAAGGCCCCAATAGAGTTCTTTTTCATAATAAAATGCTGAGCCAAAATAATAGCCCTTATCATCCCTAATTTTATTGCCTTGAATTAAGTTTTCTTTGACCTCAGCCTTGGTAGCAAAATAAGAAGAGGATAATGCGTCCAATGCAGCAGCATCGCCTTGCCATAAAGCAGAACTAATTTTAGCTGATATTTCGATAAGTTCTTCTGGTTGGGCAGCAGTTAATATTGAGTTTGCCTTATCTACTAACTCTTTTGCAGGATATTCCTTAGCTTGAAAATCAATGTTGTAAAAAGGTGCAATTCGTTTTACATCTTGCAAACAATATATGTTGAACATAGAGGGTTCATGAACTGCATCAAGATTTTCCTCTCCGACCAAAATGAGCTTGAGAGTTATTTCATAAGAAGACTTTAACTGTTCTAAACATTGAATGGTTAAATGAGAGTATGGATCATCTACTTTATGAAAATACAAAACTTCATGCGGTCTATTCGAAGCTTGTCTTGCAGATTCTGTTTCGTTTCTGATTTTTTGAAATAATTCATAACTGGAGAAAGTATTCATTACATGATTTCTTGCTTTTGCACTTATTGTCCGCCTGGACATGAAATTTCTAAAAGCTTTTATCATTTTAATGTTCTCATTTACTAGTCAAGATCACTTGCATCATGACGCTCAACAATCGCATTGTCTTCAGGACTCGGTGCCCTATTTACTCTTGAGCCTCTTTTGTATGCAGCTCGCTCTGCAATTTCTTCTGCCCAACGAACAACATTCTTATAAGATGCTAAATCCAAAAACTCTGCTGAGTTATATGCATTGCGTAAAATCAAAGTTCCATACCATGAATGCACTGCTATATCAGCAATATTAAATACATCTCCTGATAAATATTGTCTTTTTGATAAGTTCTTATCTAGAACATCTAACTGACGTTTTACTTCCATGGCGAAACGATTAATCGGATATTCAAATTTTTCAGGCGCGTAAGCATAAAAATGTCCAAAGCCACCACCTAGGTATGGAGAACTGCCCATGCCCCAAAAAAACCATGACATACATTCAGCTTTTTTAGATGGATCAGTTGGAATAAGCTCTCCAAACTTCTCAGCTAAATAAAGCATAATTGCACCAGACTCAAAAACACGGGTAGAAGGTTTAGTGCTCATGTCTAATAATGCAGGAATTTTAGAATTTGGATTAATTTCAACAAAGCCGCTTCCAAACTGCTCTCCTTCACCAATATTAATTAGAAATGCATCATATTCTGCTCCCTCATGGCCAAGTGCTAGAAGCTCCTCCAGCAAAACTGTAATTTTAATTCCGTTTGGTGTGCCCAAAGAATAAAGCTGAAGCGGATGCTTGCCTATTGGTAACTCTTTTTCATGAGTAGAGCCTGAAATAGGTCTATTAATGTTGGTGAATTTGCCGCCACTTTGATTTTCCCACTTCCAGACTTTTGGGGGAATATATTTTGATGAATCGCTCATGCCACTCCTTAAATTAAATATGATTAAGCGCTAATGTCTTTATATAGTATTGTCATATATTGTGTCAATTTGTCGCTATGACTAAAAAAAATAAGTTAGAATAATCAGGTTAAATATAAGTAAATAAAATAAAAAATGAATAAATCTTTTATAGGTCTAGTAGTTGTTTCAACAATTTTTTTAATATATGCAACAGGGTTTTATACAAACTTTCAAACTGATTCAGCTTTAGAGATTGTAGACTTTTCAATAGACCAGCCGGAAATAAAAAATAGCGTGCCTCCTAATCCAGACCGAATTCCACTTTATGGTGACTTGCATGTTCATACAAAATATTCTTTTGACGCATACATTTTTGGTGTAACAGCTACTCCTTACGACGCCTACAGATATGCAAAAGGCGAGGCCATCAAGCATCCCTTGGGGTTTGATATGAAATTAAGAGAACCCTTAGATTTTTATGCAGTTACTGATCATGGTTTTTACATGGGAATGATAGAAAATTATGCTGACACATCATCAGAAATGTCCAAACAAGATTGGACTAAACCAATGCATAATCTGAACAGGCCTGAAAATGTGACGGTTGCATCAACTGGCGAAAGGGCTAACCTTTTTAGTAGCGTGCTTTCTCAAGCCATTGTAAAGCCCTATCCTTACTGGCATCCCAAGGTCTGGAAAGCATGGTTTACCAACAATATTCAATTGGCGCTTCGTTCATTTGATTATGATGTGCATAAATCTGCGTGGGGAGATGTTGCAAATGCAGCTGAGGAATTCAACAAACCAGGAGAATTCACTACGTTTATTGGTTATGAATTCACCACTTCAACAGATGTTGAGGGTGGTAATTTACACAGAAATGTAATCTTTAATTCTTCAAAGGCCCCAATTAGACCTTGGACTAGAATTGATTCTTTAAACCCTGAAGACCTATGGACATGGATGGATGGTTTAAGAGATAAGGGTGTTGATTCTTTGGCCATGCCCCACAATAGCAATGGTTCCAATGGTCAAATGTTTGAGGTTGAAACATTTAGAGGCAATCCGATGAGCACAGAATATGCTGAAAAGCGAATGCGAAATGAGCCTGTTGTTGAAATGACGCAGGTTAAAGGAACCTCTGATACTCATCCGCTCCTCTCTCCAGATGATGAATGGGCAGATTTTGAAATCATGGACAAACGAGTGGGAAGCAGACCGCCAACATATAGCATGCCTCAAGGAGGCTATATCAGAGATGCTTATTTGAGAGGTCTAACTTTAGAATGGGAAGGTAGAGGTAATCCTTATAAATTTGGATTAATAGGCTCAAGTGATACTCATACTGGAGCAGGTGCTTTTTATGAAGATGATTATTGGTCCAAAACTGGAGTTCTTGATGGCACAGATATGGGAAGAGGAAGTGTGCCTCTAACACAGGACCGAATTGACCAACTGACTCAATATTCAATGATCTATAGCCAACCAATCAGCACTAAAGAAATTGAAGGCAGGACTTATGCATCTGTTGGTTTTGATCAATGGAGTGCATCAGGACTAGCAGTAGCTTGGGCTGAGGAGAATACTAGAGATTCTATTTTTCAAGCCTTTAAAAGAAAAGAAACATTCGCAACAACCGGGACTAGAATGGCTGTAAGGTTCTTTGCTGGCTTTGACATGAAATCAATCAATCTAGATTCTGAAGATATGGTTAAAAGCGCCTATGCAAAAGGAGTCACCATGGGCGCCGATCTATTTAGCCAGGACAATCAAACACCACAATTTCTAGTTTGGGCTCAGCGCGATAAATTAGGAGCTCCTCTGCAAAGAGTACAAATTATTAAAGGCTGGGTTGAAAGTGCTTCTGGAACCCCTAAGGAAAAAGTTTATGATGTTGCATGCTCAGATGGGCTAGCAGTAGATCCAATAACTAATCGCTGTCCTGATAATGGTGCTAAGGTAAACATTACTGATTGCTCAATTTCTAATGATGTTGGAGCAGGAGAGCTTAAAGCTATATGGACAGACCCTGAG
>Ga0209932_1000106_pt1 | contig 22451 bp, 27 predicted proteins | sample SalPon2_B_H2O_MG_2_FD_185728 | JGI IMG/M metagenome (GOLD analysis project Ga0209932, IMG submission 185728) | Salt pond water microbial communities from South San Francisco under conditions of wetland restoration - Salt Pond MetaG SF2_B_H2O_MG... ...
AATACCTTGTACATCAGCAGAACTTGAACCAACGTCAATTGATCCAGTCAAAACAAAGTTATCTCCATTTGTAGCATCTAATGCTGTATCAGCAGTAAATGTTGGACTACCAGCCATTGCAACTTGTTTAACTGATGGTAAATCAAATGCAGTAACGCCTTTTAAACCTACAGCATCTGATTGAATAACAGCTGTGTTACTTGAAGTACCACCTGTAATAGTTTCTTCAGTAACAAATACACCTTGTACATTTGAAATTACAACAACTCCATGTGCAGCTGTTCCACCTGAACTATAACCAGTGAATGCTGATGAATCTATAGATGTTGTTCCGTCTGTGTCATATAATTCAAATGTTGTACCTGATGGGTTTCTAACTGTATAAACATTACCATTAACTTCAGTCATACCAGATACACTTGAAATTGTAACTTGCTGACCTTCTTTAAAATTATTATTTGCTGTAACTACAGCAGGATTAGCTTGACTAATACCTGTAATTGTAGCACTTTCAGTTGTAGAATGTGTTTGTACAACACCAGTTGCACCTGAAGTTCCACCAGTTACAACTTCTCCAGTTGTAAATGATTGAGCTGTTCTAATATTTAAATGAGTAAACAAAACAATATCAAAAAGATAATGTTTGTAAATAGCACTTGTTAAACTTGAACTTGAAAAAATATTTGCTGACGCAGTACCAGACGAATATTCAAAACCTCTACTTTTTGCTCTTCCTATTTGTGTTATGGAAGATTCTGTTCCTGTATTTACAGTACCACGTGAACTTGTAGCCACATTATGTAAAGTTAAACCTTTAAACGCTTCAACACCTGAAGTAGAAGCAATATCTGGAGAACCATAAACATTGGTTACATTTACAAAGTTACCTATATCGAATCTTGTATTAAAATTATTTTGGGTTGCAAAATCTCTAGCCTTGTCAACATCAACATATGTTGTTGCTATAGTATCAATTTCATATCCTTTAACATATGCTTTTCCTGGAGAAAAACCTACTGCAAGTTTAGTAGCATCACCACCATTACCTGAAGTGTAAATACCTCTATTATTTCCTGAAATTAAATGTTCTCTTATATCTATATCAAATGGTTTTACAACGTAATCACCAGACTCGTCATATGTTCTACGAGCAAGTGTGTCTTCTAATACGGCATATTCAGTTGATCTTACTTGATTTTGTAGTGTACCACTAGATAATCTTAATAATTCATAAAAGTTGTTATCTTCAGTACTTGCTAATGCCTTTTTAGTTAGTGTAAGAAGAATTTTAAATCTGTGGGCACCTGGTGCATTTGTATTAGAAACACCTTGTGCATTATCATTTAAAGATGAATCATCACCTGAAGTTACAAAAGACTCTGTAACTGTTAAACCAACTCTATATGATGGTGTACTTGAATATTTTTCTAATATTAAAGTTTGTCCTGAAACTTGTACATGGTATCCATTTATATAATAAACACCTTCTTGTATTTGTGCAGCTGAACCTGTTGCCGTAGTATTAACAACTACAGTTGGATTACCTGAACCATCAGATGTTAAGGTTTCACCATCTGAAAAGGTAATTGTTGTATTGTCAGTACTATTTGTATTAAAATATTTTACAAATAATGTATCTGGATCAGTACCGTCTGTAGCAACAGCGTTTACAACTTTAGCAGTAACGCCTGAAGCACCTGTTAAAGTTGTTCCAACATAATCTGTTAAATTTGAAGCAGATTTAGATGTTAACTTAACAGCATAATATTTTAAGTCATATCCAATTTCACCTGGAATAATCATTGCACCTTTGTCGAAAAGGTGATCTGATAATCTTTCTATTTGATTTTGTAATTGAGTTTGTGATTGAGTTAATTCTCTAGCCTGAACAGCAAAAGCAGGTCTAAAAAGTATTCTGTGAAACTTTTTTGACTCTGTAAAATCGTCATAGTAAGGACTGACATTAAAATCAGTTGGACTTGGCATTATCTATTTTCCCCTATTAAAACTCAATAATGAGTTTGATGTTTTCAGTTTGATCAGTTGCTCTAGTAATTTTGGTTCTGTTCTCTACATATAAAATTTCACCTGAGTCGTGTTGTAATTCTGGAGCAGCATAACCCGAAGTAAATGAAACTTGATTAACTGTTTGAGTTGAAGCGTCTGGTGTACCAGTTGCACTTGAACCTTGACCAGTAATTACATTTGCACCTGAAAAGGCAGTTATATTTCCATCACTATCAGCCCCAGCGTCATTATGCCTTGTCTGAACGTAATATAAAATACCGTTTACAGAATCCCATTCAACAACTTTACCAACAGCACCTGTTGTTGCTTGATTAATTTCTTCATCAGCAGTAAATGTTCCTGGTGTTGGAGAACTTGCAATTTTAATTGCATATGTTCCTCTTAATGTTGCAGCTGAAGCAGCTGTTCCACTTGCGTTGTTTGGATCTTTAATTAAAGTAATTTTTCTAAAATCGTTTGCAGCTGTAAAGTCTCCTGAATTTGTACTTTCAGTTCCTTCTAGTGTTGTATTTAACATTACAAAGAAACCACCTAATTCTTCTACAGCATTATATCCGTGGCCACCTTTTGGTGGAATAATAACATCTAACTCAGCACCTGAACCAGCACCACCAGCATTTGTTGCTGTAATTATATCAGCGTTTCTAATATAACCTGATGTGTAACCTGTACCTCTTGTTGTAACTGTAACAGCTGTAATTGCACCTGAAGTTAAAGTAATTGAACAAACTCCACCAGTACCATCACCTTTTATTGGTACAGCAGTTATTGTTCCTGATGTTGCACCACCTGAAACTGTATAACTTGATCCTGCAGTTTTAATTTTAATTACATCTAAGGCACCATCAACAGCAGCTGAACTTACAGTTGAGTTTGTTGAAACTCCCATAAAATCTGTAGATAAGAAGTTTGCTTGTTGAGCAGCAGATAAAGTGTACATATACTTCCATTTGTAATCATCTGAAGTTGTAATTACTGAAGTTGAGTTACCTGTTGGTTCGTCTGTAGAAGTAGCACCACCATTGTTATCTAAGCATTTGTAAACGTTTCTATCTGAAGTTAAAACATAAAAAGTTGAATCAAATAAAGTAGTTGCACCACTATTTGAAGTTACTCTTGTTGACGTACTGCCTGTTATAAATTCTTCATAGTCGTGTCTGTAAATATCATAAACTGTGCCAGATGTCCAGTTTCTTCTTGGTATTACAAAAGACACGTCTGAAGCTGTAATTTTCTTAGCAGCTAATAAATCGTCAAAGTTTTTAAATTCGTTTAATACACTATCACCTGGTGTAATAGGTGCAGTTTCAGTTCCTTCGTAGTCTGTTCTTCCGTCTGGTCTTGTTAAAGTACCAAATTCTTGCGCTCTACCTATTCCTAAATAGTAAACTGTTGGAGAAGCTTCAGAAAATGATTCTGAAAACTGTTCCGCATTGTTTATTCTAAATTTGTTTGTTATAATTGCTGGCATTTCTTATTCCTCATTTATATTTATAATCATTTTATTACGATCCTGAACCATATAGTGATTTAACTACTGATCCAGAACTGTCTAATATTTGTAGTTGAACAGCACTTGTTAACTGTGTAGAACTAATAGAACCTGCTGTTACTGAAAATTCTGTTCCTGATAGTGTTAAAGATTGACCTGCTGAATATACTGCTGTTTCAGCAATAACTGAAAACGTAATATTTGTGGTACCAAATGTAATTGTGCCACTTGTAGTCATTACATATAACTCACCAGCGCCTGTAGCACCTTCTCTTACGAAAAATGCATCACCTTCTCCTAAAGAATTTGGATCAGAAGCACCATAACTGTCTGTATCTGTTGTTCTTGTTAATACCCAAGCAGTTGCACCATCACCAACAGTTGATACATAATATACACCATTGTGAGCTGCATTTGTTTGATTGTAAATTAAAACTCTATCATTTAAAGATAAAGCAACACCATCAATTGAAATGGCTGCTAAAGTACCTGTGTTAGTTAAAGTTGCACCTACACCTGAAGTACCGTTATCATATGAAGCATTTAAGTTTGTAGGTGATTCTACTCTTACAGGATCATGGTAATGAATGCCTGCAGCTGCAATTGTATCTACATAAGTTTTAATTGCTTTTGCTGATGCAAGTGTAGTATCTGTACCAGCAACTGAATTTAAATCTGTATCTAAAACACCAGACGCTAAGTCAGCAACTTCAATATTTGAAATTGAGTTGCCAGTACCATTTGCGTCAAACGTTTTATTAGTAAGTGCTGTTGTTGAACCTGCAGTTATGTAACTTTGTAAATCACTTATTTGACTTTCTGTAATGGAAACACCTGAATTTATTGCTGATTGATGTTGTGTTACACTTGACTCTGTAATATTAGCATCTGGAACATCAGCCCAAGTAACTGCTGATGATAAATCATTAGCTTCAGAAAATGAAGTAATATAGCCAGAGTCATTTGTCCATTGTGATATATTTCCTGACTTGTTTGTTAAAGTATGTGTAGATGATGCTGTTAGTACACCTGAATTTAATGTAGTACCATCACCTATCGCTGTATAAATTTCATTAAAGTTATCATTAAGTAAATCACCAGCGGCTCGAAGTGTTGAACCTGTGCCGTCATTTGCGATTGATCCGATGTTTATTGTCTGTTTTGCCATATCTCTCTCTTACTATTTATATGTTATCCTGCATCCATTGTAATATTAGTATTATCAAATGTTGTTGTTGATTCATCCATAGTATTTTGCGATACATCACCGATTTGTGCAGGAATTGTAAAATTTGTTTTAAGTTTTCTTCCTTCAGCACTTGAAGTTATTAAAAAAATCGCATTTGAACCATCTAAAGAGGTTCTTGTTCCTTGTACTTTAATATCATTAAGTATTTGAAAAGTAATACCACTACTACTAAATGAATTGTTTGCAGTAACTCCAAAAGCAGTATTAATAAATTTGCTTAAAACACCAAATCTTGGCCCAGCATATGCAAACCCTTGTCTTACATTTACTAAATCACCTGATGAATTAGATAAATTTCTTCTAACTCTACTTACATAATCAATATTAATAGGTTGTGTTTTTAAAGTAACATCTCTTGTTGTTTTGTCAAACTGTGTAATTGTGCCTGTATCTAAATCAGCTGATACACCTAATTTTGCATTTGCCCTTAATGTAGTACCATCGGTTTCAGTACCTAATCTTCTTCCTACTATAAATGAATATAATCTTGTTATTACTGATCTTAAAATTTCTGTTACACCAGAATTTATTCCTGTTACCCTCTTAATCTGAGCGTCTAGTTGAGTCTCAATTGTAATTTCACCTTGAAAATAAAAACCAGCAGAATGAAGTGTTTTAATATAACTATCTCTCCATTCATTGATTGATCTTCCAACTCTAATAATGTATGAGTAATCCTGATACAATAAACTGTCTTGTATTTTCATTGTATCTTCAGATATCCAACCATCTTCATTTAAAAAAGCACCATCGGTTGTAATTACACCAGCTACATCTGTAGTACCTGTCGCTTGTTCTAATTTACTAACAGTCGCTGTTGCACCACCAGAACTTGTAACAGTAATATTTGTGCCATACACTCCTGTTGTATCTGATAATTTTAATATGTTTGTGTCTGTACTAAATGAAACTACTGTAGAAGTTATAACAGATGAACCATCTGAACCTAATCCAGAAACGGTTTCACCTGATGTAAACGCTCCTGAAACATTGGTTACTAAAAGATATGTTGGTAAAATTATTGTTGGAGCAGGAGAAGCTTGATAATTGTATCCAGCTTCAACAACATTTATTGTTAATGCTCTTCCTATTTCAGAACCGTATGCTAAAACTTTTGCACCTGTTCCTAAACTAGATGTAACTGTAAGTGTAGGTAGAGATATAAATCCATTACCATTAGATATTAAACGAATGTCTGTTATATCTCCTACATTACCACCAACTTCTTGTACAACTTTATTTCCAAAGTATGAGTCATCAGCCATTGTTTCATCTTCTAAAATAAGTTGACCTGAACCTGTACCATCTTCTAATGTAACACCTCCATTAACAACAGAAACTTTAGCTGATGCATTACCAAAACTAAAATTAACAATATCACCAACTTCATAATTTGCACCACCATCATCTATAACAATTTCTTGTATTGAGCCAGAACCGACTGGTCCAAGTTTTAAAGATGCTCCTGTTCCACCAGCAGTTAATGATACACTATCACCTTCACTATATAATGCACCATCATTTGTTATAACTTTATTATTAATAATACCTGTAACTATAACAGATATGGTTACGTCTAAATCGGTATTGCTTGTTCCAGTTATTGTTTGTCCTGAAACAAACGTACCATTTACTGAAGTATCTCCTAAAACTAATTCTACAACTTCTTGTCCACCTATAATAAATTTAAATACATCTTCAACAATAGCTGTTGCCTCATTAATAGATGAATCTGTTAAATTGTTTGCTTGTGTTATAGTTTGTCCAATAAGATTACTAGCATCAAAACTGCCAACCTCAATACAACGCAATATTTTTTTTGTATCCCATTTACCATCTGATACTCTTAAAATATTATCTTTTGGATATCTTATCTCAGCATCTTCATTAAATAATAGTTTAAAAAATATTTCACTTGCACGTTTTGTACCTTTTGCTTGATAAAGTGATTTAATATTTTTAATTAGATTTCTTTTGTTAACATCACCATCTAATGTATCAGGTATAGAAGTTAAAAATGAATTTCTAAATTTAGTTAAAAATCCTGATATAGTTTTATCCACATCAGCGTAATCTAAAAGTTGTTGTATGTTTTGAACTGGATTGGCTCTATACTTACCAATGTTTGCCTGAGCACCTGAAGATGTGCCTGTAATTAATTCACCTTCTATAAATTTATTTTGATGTGTAACAAATAAACGAGAACCTGCGTCAACATCTTCTACTAAAACAGTAGCAGTTGCACCTGAAGTAGCACCTGTAATTGTTTCACCATTTATAAAATCACCATATGATGTATCTTCTAAAAGTATTCTATCTGTAGAATCATCTTTGTTTACATTTGTACCATCTAATAATAAAAAGTTATTTACATTAACTGAACTATCTAATTGAAGATGATCTGGATCACCAATGTTTGTTAATTTAATCTCAGCTGATTCCATCAACTGATAATACGCTTTTATAAAGTCTAAAAATAACGGATGATCTTCAAGTACAAAATCAGGTACTTGTGAATTTAAAAGGTTTGATATTTTATCTTTAAAGTCGGCCATTTCATCTAATAACTACTAGTCGTGGTATATCCAATACCAGCGTTTGCTGAGCCTCCTACTAGTGTATCAGCCTCTACTGTGACTGAACTATTTGCAACATCTATTTCTAATATTTGATTTCTAATTGGAACTAAATCATTTGAATTTGGTTTTACTGTTACTTCGATAACTGTTGAAGCTGCACCTCTAATGTTTTCTATGTTTGAAACATTTAAAGAGTTTACTTCAACTTTACCTGTTGAATAATCTATTGTACCTTGTGTACTATTACCATACGCTCTTACTGAGCCATCCATTCTATATCTTCTAACATTACCTTGTCCATCATCATCTAATAACCAAACATTTGTTGTATCACCATCTATTTTAAATCCTGTTGAAGATAAAATACCACCCTCAACAGAAGCGTGACCAGAATGTGGATTGTATAATGCGTTTGCAAAATTAATTGTATATTTTGTTGAACTGCCAATTGTAGGTATAAAAGACTTTCTTAATCTTACAGTAGTTATATTTGATAATATACTTTCATCTGTATCATCAATTAATCCTGTAAGTTTTGAGTGTCTAAAAATTGTATCAAAAGATTGTAGGGTATTTGTGTTGTAATTTGTAATTGTAGTTATAATGTTTGATTTCAAAGTATCAGCTGTTTTTGTTGTTATTTTTTCATCAAATTTAATTGTTGATGCTAAAAGTACATTTGTAGTTTCTGGATCAACAATTACAGGTGTTACTGAAGCAACTGAATATTTTTTTAAGTCTGCTACTATTCTTGCCTTTGTAGAATCTGTAAGATTAGAACCACTGGTTGGTAAAATAGAAATATAAACTCTACCATAAAAAGGTGTTTCAGCATCTTCACCACCCCAAGCAGAAATTGCTTGTGTGTTAGCGTAAAGTTGTTTTACTTTTGATTTATAATCTTCTATTGTTACAGCTCTATCTTGTGATGAATAAAAATCAGGAGTATTTCTTTTTATACTTTGTAATGACTCTGGTTCAGCACCACCTTGTGCTGACGAATTTACTGTAACGGTAATGTCTGTAAAACCTGAAATAGAACCTGAAAGAGTAAATGATGTAGCACCATTTGCTTCTGTTTTATTAGTTACAACATAACTTACATTTATAATGTTTCCGTCATCTAATTTTTTACCAATTACACCATCACCAAAATAAATTTCGTATTGACCATCCTCTGCTTCTTGTAAAAAGAAAACTTTTGATGTGCCATCCAATTCTGTGATTGAGGTTGCTTTTGTATAAACATTTGTAGTAACATCAGCAGCACTATTTTGAATTACAACCTTAATTGTAGTTGTATCAACTCTATCACTTGAAATTAAAAACCTTTGATCAATATCTTGTTCATCATAAGTGTAGTTGTAACTTACATAAGTTCCTTCATAAACATTTAAACTTTGTACAGTATAAACTCCGTCAACAGGTTGAACTGTTTTGTCAGCAACCGTAACGAATGAATATGTAAGATCATCTATTGATGATGTAAATTTTGTACCTGCTGGAATTGTAATTACTGATCCTGTACCATCGTTGATTACTAATTTTAAATCAGCGATTGGTGCTCTAGCTGAATTAGGAGTATAACCAACTAATTTGGCCAATGAAGCAACACTACTTCTTAATTGTGCTGTATCTAAAAACATTTCGTTGGCAACAAAGTTAGCATTGTAAGCCAAATAGTGTGTATTATAAGCAAGTAAGTCTAATAAAATTGCTAATGAACTTCCTTCAAAGTCGTAATCTTTAAATTCGTTTTGATTTGATAAAAATCTTTTAAGTGAACCTTTTATATTTTCAAAATCTAATTCTGATATGTCTAGTCTGTGTGAACTCATATTATCTTACTCTTTGTAAAAATGTTGATACTGAAACTGGTGCTTCTGTGCCGTTAATTAAGAATGAAACCATAATATTTAATCCATTATTTTCTTCATCATTTTGAACCACAATATCTTCTACTGAAACTCTTGGTTCATATTTTTCAATTGCCATAGCAACTCTATCTTTAATGATAACTAATAATGGTTCAGTTATATTTTCAAATAAGAATCCTCTTAGGTTACATCCAAAGTCAGAATTAAAAGGTCTTTCATACTTATTTGTTAAAATAATATTTTTAACAGCTCTTTTAATTGCCTGTGCATCAAATAATTTTGCAACATCCTTTGTAGCAGGATTTTTAGTAAAACTCAAATTTAAATCACTATAGATTCGATTTGATCTTTTACTTTTATTTGTTGTTGTTGCGTCATAGTTTGAAAAGGCCATATCAATATTTATATGAATTATCTACCGTTTACTAAAACGTTTAAGGATCCCGAAATCATTGCACCTGCGTCAGCACTATCAGTTACACGACCCCAAGGTATACCACCTATCTTTACATTTGTTGATCCTTGATTTAATGCAGCTACGTGAGCAGGACAGATAGGAGTAGGTGGAGCTGGGTGTCCTACTGTAGGAGTGCCTAAAACAGCACCTACAATACCGTTTGCTCTTACTGTTCTAACTAAAGATATTGCTAAATCTGTAATTCCAGTACAAGCATGACCAGTTGTAAGTTTATCTCCTTCTCTTACGGCCATTTATCTTTTTCCTTGCCCGTTATACGCTTTCCAACTACGTTTTTTAGATTTATTCATTGATGAAAACTTAACACTTCGTTTTTTCTTACCTAGTGATGATTTTTTATAGTTTTTTTCCCTTGCTACAAATGTTTTACTTAATTTTGCCATTATCTACCTATTTTTTTCTTTCTACCAAGTGGTAATTGTATTGAAGATACGATTTTTTTGCCTTTTTTACTAATATATTCAAATCCAATCAGTTGATTCTTAAAATTCTCTTGGACTGACTTAACAGCCTTCTTAAAACTTGTATTTTCTTTCTTTTCCTCTTGTCCTGATTCGTTCCAGAACAGAAATTCACGCATTTTTGCCATAATTTCCTCATTTTTTAATGGTTTTTCTACTATTTATAACGGTTTTTGTTCTTCTTTTGTTCTTTATGTGCCAAAATACCGACTAGCTACGGAAGAATCGGACAATTAATCCATTTTTTTGTTGATTTTTACATAAAAATACGGTATATTAGTAGTATATGAAAACAAATAATATGAATATGGCAATTGTTAGAAACGTTGCATATAGACAAATCGGTAAAATAAACAAAAATATAAAAGAAATTATTGAAGTTGATAATACTCTTTTAGAAATGATTGATATTAATATGAAAAATGCAATTAATAAAATCATTAACAACTACAAAGTATACCAACAAACTGGTGTATTAAAAATTAAATAAGGAGAAAACACTATGACACTACAAAAACAAGCACTTAATCAAATTGAAGCTTACAATCAGTTGAGATATAAGGAAGAAATTATGAAAAAAATAAAAGAAAACATATCATTAGTTACTGCTATTGTATTTTTATTCAGTATGGTAGGATCTGTTGGTGCTATCGAAGCAAATAACTTTATGATAGGTGCTATGATGGCCTTAACAGGTATAGTATCTGGTTTAATAACAATCGCATTACAAAACAAATAAATGAATAATAAAGAATTAAAAACTGCAATTAAGAAACTTGAAAAAAGACTTGCTTACGGAAACAAATTACTTAAAACAAAATCTTTATTTGAAGTAATACAAATAATGAAAACTAAAAGGGAGATATAACACTATGACTATGGTAACACAAACTGCAAAAACACTTGATGAAGGAATTACAAATCTAATGGCTGGTGCCAAATCTGATTATGTAAAATGGTCAACAATGGGTGGTAAAGAATTAACTGGCTACCCTAAAGAACAAGTTGAAAAATGGGATAGTAGAACATCTATAAGACCTGGTAAAAAGTATATTAAGATTGTACAAGAAAACGGCGTGTTTTGTTTTATTGTAAAAGAAGATTTTAAACATTTTAAAAAGGGTGATATATTGAAAGCCGCTGGTTTTAATGCACCTGCTTTAAACTCTGCTAGAGGAAATGTATTAACAGGTAACTATCCAATTAGATGGACAGGACCTTTGTATTTAAAATAAACTAAAAAAGGAGAAACTATGAAAGATACACAATTGAAAAAAGATATAATGAAACTTGCGTTAGCTGAAAGCGCTACTGAATGTACCATTGTTTGTGGTACATTGTTTGCTAAGTTTGATGTTTCAATACACGAACAAATGGCAACCAACTTGAAGAAAACTTTACAGACTTTCTTTGATAAAAGAAAAGTAAATGATTGTAATGTTCAAATGTCAGGCACATTACCTGATAATGAATATGCTTACGACTTTGTGCCTGTAGTTGATTTTAGATTAAACGGAATGGGAATATAAGGAGAAACTATGCCAAACTGGTGCGATAATTATGTTGAGATAAAAGGTCCTAAAAAAGTATTAGATGAAATAGAGGACATTGTTAAAGAAGAAAATAACGATAAAGAAAGAAAACACGGTCTATTAAATCATTTAAGACCTATGCCAAAAGAAGAAAAGGATAATTGGTATCAATGGTCGATAGACAATTGGGGAACTAAATGGGATATAACTGAATTTTATGGTACAAAAAGAGATGGTGACAAACTATGCTTTTCTTTTCAATCAGCTTGGGGACCACCTGAAGAAGCCTTTGATTACTTTTATGATAATAATGATGACGTAAGTATCAACTTAAAATATTATGAACCTGGTATGGATTTTGCTGGTATCTATAATGATGGAGATAGTGATAGTTATACTTTGTCAGAAGCTGCACCAAAAGGACCTAAAGATGAGTTTTGGCAAACTGAAGATGGTAAGGCCTTAGATGATACTTTTGAAATTGTCCAACAGATGATAGACTTTGGAGATAATGAATGAAAAAATTTTTTATATACTATCTCTTATTTACATTTTTATTATGTGTTGGTGTTGTTTTTGCTGATCACGGTAATGAACCCTATTGTTTTGATTGTATGCACAAGTACAAAATCGGTGATAAAAAAAATAACACATATGAGTTTGAGTTTGATTTGCAAACTAACGAATTATCAAAAACAGTTAATGAACAAATATCAGACAAAAAAACAGGACTTGTAAGTTATCTATTATGGGAAAATAATAAGATTATAGTTGATCAGAATAGAAAAAGTAAATACACAGGACCATATCCTTCACACTCAATTGGTAAAAGTTTAGTATCTGTTGTTACAGGTTATGCTCTATGTGGTGGTTATATTAATCATACAGTTTTTGATAGAATAGATTATCCAACTGTAGCTAATACTTTATATGAAAATCAAAGATTGATTGATTTACTCAATATGCAGGCAGGTGATGATGAAATATTAGGTGAAAGAATTTACGGATGGGACAACCCTATCAAAGGTAAAGGTCCTAATATTAATACAATACCGATTAAAACTGTTATGAAAAGATACTTTAAAAATAAAGATGGTTTAGAACCTGGTACTTATTATAATTATAGTGCTATGACAACCAATGTTATTATGAACTATGTAATTTACAAAACAGGTGATGATTGGGAAAAATTACTTCACAAGGTATTTGTTGAAGACGCAAAAGTTGAAAAAAGAGTTTATTTTGGCAAGACTTTAAATAAGAATAAAGTTGGTAATAGAAAGTCTGGTGAATACGGTAGATACTCTCTTTGGGCTCAAAGATATGATTATTTAAGAATTGCAAAATTAATATTAGATCATTGGAATAATGATACTTGCGTTGGTAAATATTTAAAGACAATGTATGAAAATAGAATTGATAAACAGTTTATTCAGTATAGTAAGTTTAGAAATAACCATAGTGCCACTCAAAGTTATGGTGGTCAATTTCACTTTGATCCGATTGGTATTAATGACAGACCAATTTTAATGATGGATGGTGCTTGGGGTCAACAAGTAGTTATTGATTTTGATAATAACAGAATTATAACTGCTCATTCTACAGATAGACATTACGACTATTACAGTTTGATTTATTTACAGCTAAATCAGAATGATAAACAAAGTAAGAGAAAGAAGTGTAGAAAATACATTAGTGCTGAACATTTTGTATTAGAACCGTGTTAAATAATTTACAGTTACCCTTTAAGGGTTATTTTTCCTCACCGAGAGTTTTCTTTTTGTTTTTGTTAATTATATCTCGGTGAGGTTTTTTCTAATAAGGATAAGGTGTAACAAGTAAAGAAAACAAAATAAACAATATTATAAGAGCACCTGTAAAATAATAATTCATAGGAGACCTCCTATCTATTTTTTAATAACAGTTTTAGTTTTTCGTACCAATAGATACCACCTTCTCGTAGATTTTCATTGGCCGTTCTTAATTTTTCTAATCGTTTTGTTAAGTCTTTTAAAGATTTTTTATCTAACGCCTTTTTCTTTTCAACAAGTTTTTCTAACTTTTCAATAACATTATCTATACTGACACAAGTATGATTAGGTATTTTAGGCGCCTTTTTCTTTAAAGACGTAAGTGTAAGTTTCTTAGGCGTTTTAGGCATAAGTATAAGTCCTCTTGTGGGTTAAAACGACAATGATCGGAAAGTAAAATATAAAATTATATGTTAGTATTTATATGGTTTAAGATAATATTTGCTATTTTATTATGACCGTTTTGATTAGGATGATTATCTTTTATATATTCTGTGAAGGTAGTTAAGTCAGATATAAAATCTTTTTTCTTATCTAATTTATCATATAAAGAATAACCATCAAGTGACATTAAGCCTGGCCAACCTATAAAATTATTTTTATCCATTGATAGATATGGTGCAAAATTTATTATCTCACCAGACAATTGTTTAGTAAAACTTTCCTGAATTATGTCTAGGTTGTTTATTTGCTTTGGTCTTTGTGGTGAACCAAATGTATAATCTAAATTAAACTCTGCACCTAAATTTGATAATTTTTGTAAAGGTATAGACTGTACCATCTTATATGGTATATTATTAAATTTTAAAAAAGTTTGTAATAGATACATATATCTGATTGAGTGTTTTACTTTATAATACATATCACCTCTTAAAGGGTCTGTATATAATATACTGTCCCAAGCATAATTATTATCATATCTTTTTAAGTTTCGTTTTTCAAAAATATTTTTTACATAATAATCATTTTCATTTTTCTTATATTCAAAATCTGTACGTTTTGCCTCACTCCAAGCAACAATAACTAAGCCGATATTATCTCTTTTATTTTTATTCATTGATGTAATATTGTCAATTAGAGAGGAACAAATATATTCGTTTCCTGAAGCTCTTTTTCCATAATTTATTAAAGTCATATTTAATTTATCAGCTAATATATTTGGCCATCTATTATAGTTACGTACAATATCATTTGAAACATTTATGTCCTCAGATAATTGCTCTGGATCAGTCCAACTACAGCCACTTACTATTAAAAACTTTTTATGCATATTTGTATTTATTATAAATATCAATATGATTATTGATGATATATTAAAATACAGACGGCATGTAAATGAATTTGTAGATGAAATACCTGATAAAGAATTAATAAATTCACTTCTGCAAAGAACTTGGAAAGTTACGCCATCAAAGAATAACTTTATGACCTATACGGTACATATTGTTACAGATAATTCTACAAAGAAATTAATTTTTAATATGTGTACTGCAAACGAAAAGCAGGTAAATGAAAATAGTACAACTGAAGGTGAATACAAATGCATCTTATCTGCACCTTATGTTTTATTGTTTACACAAAGACTTGAAGATAAACCTAACAAACGACAACAAGAATTAATTAACAAAGGTATTCATTATGAAGCTGTTAATCCTAATGAACTTAAAAATATATATCCTACAAGCTCTATTGAAGTTGGTATGTTTGCAAATACATTAACAGGATTATGTTTAGAAAATAATTTAGATGTTTCATTCACAAAATGTTTTTCACAAAATTATAAAGACTGGATAGAAACTTTACCTTTTGTTAATAGAGATCCTATAATGATAATGTCTATTGGTAAAGGAAAGATATATAGAGAAATAAATAAAAACGACTTACGTCCAGATTTTGAGAGAATTATTAATTGGGTAAAATGAAAAAGGTTATATTATTAATTGACTTTAAGGGTCATCAAATACTTGCTGATGATTATGTAAATAAATTAAGATACAGCACACTTCAACAAATAACTGAAAACCCGTCCATAGATAGAAATAGCTCTGTTATATTATCTATTGGTAGTAGTAATGAAGATGAGAAATTGCAAGAAATACGGAATATTGCTGTAAAAGAAAGATGGAAATGGCTAGAAATTCATAATGATAATTCTAATGTAGAAGATATAGAAAAATTAGTATCGGAAAAACTCAACTATAGCATGAATAATACCAATACTCAAATTATCATAGGAGGTTGCAATACCTCAGGATGTGTGTTAAAATCTAAATTGTGTAGTGCAAAACATTTTTCAGATAAAAAATATAAAACAAATATAGTACTACCTATGTGTGCTGAATACGAAGCTTCAGGAATAAATGATATAGAGAAAAATATGAAAGCATTTGTTAGAGTTTATAATTATGTAAAAAAGAATAAGTTAAACTATATTGATGTAGTGGAAGCAATTAATGATATTGATTTTAAAAAAATAGATACCTAATAAAGATATAAATAAAATTATGAGTGACTTAAATAATAAGCCTGTGAAAGATATTGATGATATGCACGATAAACAGGTTGAGAAAATGCTTACAAAGGGTGGTCCAGGTGATCGCTCAACACCTGGTAATGTAAATACTGAAGAATGGTGGAAATGGGAAAATCTATCAGATAAAACAAAATTCAAAGCTACTAAAACTATACCTGGACAACCACCAGAAGACAAGTCAATTTTACAACAAGCAAAAGATAAAGATATATGGTTTTGCACAATACCTTTTACACAGGTCTATAATGAAATAAGTGGTAAATACAGAGCTTGTTGTTTTGGTAAAGATGCTGAACACGAAACTATTAAAAATACCACATTAAAAGAATGGATGGTTGATAGTGAATATATGAATAGTATTCGTAAAGAAATGCTTGATCCTAAAACAGACTTTAAAGCAGTTAATGATATATGCCGAAGATGTAGAAGTGATGAGGACAAATACGGTAGAAGTAGAAGAACAAACTGTTTAAAAATCCATACTAACGATAAAGAGTTTTGGGATAATATTCAAAAAAATGTTGAACTATACAAGGCGAGTGGTAAGTGGGCCTTTGATGAAAGAATTTTAGAAATACAATTAAAAGTATTTGGTTCAGAATGTAACCTTGATTGTTTTATGTGTGTACACGCTAACTCAACAACTAGACAACGTGTTGCTGAAAAGGGTGTTTGGAATGATGCTGTATTTGGTGAACGAGGTAAAGTTAGAGAAGACTATATGAAACTTGTAATGGCAGATAAAACTGAAGGTGTTACTGAACAAGTACTTGAATTATTACCTTACGTTAGAAGTATTAAAGTGATTGGTGGTGAACCATTAATTATGAAAAAACATTATGAGTTATTAGAAAAGGTTATTGAAAGTGGCCATGCAAAACATATCTATTTAAAATATCAAACTAACTTAACTAAAACTAAAAAAGGTAGACACAATATATTTAATTACATTCCTCATTTTAAAAATGTATCTATGGTTGCTTCGGTAGATGGCATTGGTAAGACTATTGAATACATGAGAAGAAGAACTGAATGGGAAGAAGTTGTTGAAAATATAGAAACGTGTCGTCAACATCCTAACGTTGTTGTTGACTTCAATGGTTTAGTTTCTAATCTTTCAGTTATGAGATTTTACGAAGTTATTGATTGGTGTAAAGATAATCCTGTTATAGACCAATTGAATTGGGCAATGATTGACAAACCTAAACATTTAAGACCTAACAACTTACCAGAAAAAATTAAGAAATCATTAATACCAAAATATAAAGATTGGCCTGATATAGTAGCTGCATTAGAAAGACCTGCTGATCCAGATGTAGATTTACAAAACGTATTTGATTATATGTTAAAGGCAGATAAATTCTATGAAGGCACAAAATGGGAATCACATTTGTTTGATGTGTTTCCTGAACTAGAAGAATTTTATGATCCTACTAAACATAGAGATCATAACGAACAAGCAAAAATATTTCAAACATGGGATAAATCAGTAAAAGAAGCTGAAGAAACATCTGATACAAATATTATATAATGTACGAAGAACTAATAAAAAAACGTAGGCAAGTAAGAGCAGCTTGGGATAGTAAAAGAATACCAAGTAAAGAAGAAGTTGAATCTTTACTAAAAATATGTTTAGATATAACACCTTCTAAAAATAATCTACAACCATTTAAGATACACGTTATAGGACCTGATAATAAAAAAGAACTTGATATATTAACAGGTATATGTGCCTTACATAAAACAGGTAGTGTTGCTAGATATGAAAGAGAAATGGATAATGAAAAGGACTTTGAAAACAAAAGACCACCATATACTTTACTATTTACTGCAAGATTGGCTGAAGATAATCAGTTTACTGCTGAACACGAAAAAAGACACAAACAAACTGATATAGATGTTGGTAGAACTGATAAAAGATTTTCACAATCAGATCCAGTTGCATTTAGAAGAACTGCAAATAGAAATCTTGCCTCATTAGAAGTAGGAATGTTTATTATGTCACTAACAGCACTTGCATTAGAAAAGGGTTTATCTGTTTCATTTATACAATCATGGCCTATATGGGATTGGGATGAAAATGAAAACAAATACATAGTAGAAACAAACAAATATGGTAAACAATGGTCAGAATTGCCATGGGTAAAAGAAGCACCCTTACACGTATTACAATTAGGTTATAAAGCAAATTTTGACGACCCTTTAAAAACCAACTCTACAGACCCTAAAGGAGAAAATTGGGAAAACAAATGTGACCCTAATAAAATCATACAATATCATTAAAGCTTGACACTAGATTATAATATGATATAATAGAATTATGAAAGAAATGGATCCAAAAGATATAAAAATTAAACCAAGGTGTCTAACATATGAACCTACGAGTTATCATAAACCAGCTGCATATACTTCAGATGGTTATATGTTACCTTGTTGTTGGTTAGATGATCCAAAAAATGATCACGGTGTAGAGGAGGTCTTTCATTTAAAAGATGAACATCTTGCATTAAAGAATAATGATAAGTTAGAAGATATATTTGGTTCTAAAGAATGGGAACACTTTTTTGACACCCTACTAAATAATCCTAGTTGTGCTTTGAAACAATGTCAATATAAATGTGGCAATAGAGAAAAAGATAATTATAAAATATGAACGAAAAAATAACAGATTTCTATATTCGTAATCAACGCTTTTCATCACCAAATATGGATTTATCACATAGATGTATATTACGTTGTCCACAATGTTTAAGACAAAAGGTAGAAGGCCTTCCTAGAATAGCAAGATCATTTGATATAGGTCAAAACGAATTTAGAAAAGTGTTAACCTATTATGAAAATCAAATAACATTTTGTGGTCAAATATCTGATCCAATTTATCATCCTGAATTTTTAACATTTTTAGAAATGATGGATGGTTTAGGTAAAGGATTGAGAATTGCAACCAATGGCACTAATACAAAAGGTATGGATGAAAAGTGGTGGGAAAAAGCATATAGTTATGGTTTAGGAGAAAACTGTTGGTATTTCGGTGTAGATGGTTTAGATAAAAAGTCAGAAATATATCGTATTGGTTCTAACTTTGAACAGGTGTGGGAAACAATGAAAATGGGTGTTGCTATGGGTCACCCAATAGTCTGGCAATATATAATATTTGGATATAACGAACACGAGATTGAAAGAGCAAAAGAAATGGCTGAAGAAAATGGTATGACTTTATTGTTAATTAAGACTAATAGAGGCTTTGATCCAAAAAGTAGGCAGTTAAGAAAGAATGTAACAAAGGCATATGAAAACTTTCCTAAACCAAGTGATAAGAATGTAGTTAAAAAAATAAAAAATGAAGAATATTTTAATGTAACACCTGCATTAACACACTGGAGAAAAGTAAGACACGGAGAAATTAAATAATGAATATAACATACAACAACATAACGATTCCTTTTTATTCAAACATAGCAGATTTAATGGAAACATCACCTTATAAAGATAGAGCCAAGGCTGATGTAGCATTAGATGAAAATGGTATACCTAAAACAGTAGTTGCTTCACTTTCAGGTGGATGTGACTCTGCAGCTGCATTATATTTAACTGCAAAACATTTCCCCAACATTGATGTTTATCCTTTAACATTTAGAGATGTACATGGACCAAAAGATGCTGACGCAGCTGCTGAAATAGTTGAGTTTATAAAGAATAGATTTCCTAAAGCAAAGATACACGAACATACAATTGAAAACTATGATGATAAGGATCCTGTACACTATGTAAAAGCACAAAAATTTATAGATGAAAGACCTGAATACAAAACATTAAACTTACAACAAATGTCAAAGGCAAATCAAATAGATGATGGCTCAGATGCCTTTATGGCACGTTTAGATAGACCTTTACGTTTAGATGGTATGTCAGCAAACCCACCTATGGAAGTAAGAATAAAGTTTAGTGAATATGCAATAAAGAAATTTCCTAATATCAATTTTGATAAAAATAACATTGCTAGAATAAGAGGTGAAGCAAGACGTGATGTTGAAAACGAACCTGAATTAAAATACAATGTATATAAACCATGGGTTAATTTAAACAAAAGATTTATTGCAAGTATCTATAAAGAAGAAGGTTTAATGAAAGACCTATATCCTATTACACGTAGCTGTGTTGGAGGTCCTAATCAAACTAATAACTTTACTGAATGGTGTTGGCAATGCTTTTGGTGTTATGAAAAAGCTTGGGCATTTGATTTATTGCCTAATTAGTATATCCGTAATACTTAAACTCTTTTTCATACTGTTCATTATACTTGTCTTGTATTTCAGCCAAATGTTCACCAAAATAAGTTTCATATTTAATAGTAAAAGGTTTATAGGGTTGAGTCCATTCACCGTGTAACGTGCTATTTGGTATATAATATTCCTGAAAGAATATACTCTTTAAACTTTCATCATCACAATCCTCTAACCATAGATTACGTAAATTAAGTCTTGTACTTGCTTGATCATAATGTGGTATTATAATTTCGTTTAGATAACGAACACTTGTACAATATTGACCAAAGAAATAAGCATCCCATTTAAATACAGGTTTATACTTTAACACAGTTGATTTTAAGGTATCTTCAACGTTAACACCTATATTGTTTTTATTATGCCAATTATGTAATTTCTCTCGTTCAGTTAGACCTATATCTCCAGCTCTATCTAAACTATCTCTTACTGCTTTATGAAACAACCAACTTAAAAAAGCCTTCCATAAATACTTTCTACGTAGTATTACAATTTGATAACCACTATAGAACTCCTGAAACCAATCAAATACACAATGTACATTTGGACGAGAAGGTATATGAATTGGTGTCATTAATTGATGAGCATGAACATTCATAAACATATTTAAATTCCATGTATTACGACAATCTTCTAAAAACTCTATTCGTTTAGAAATAGGTTGCATAGGTTTAGTAGGATTAACATCTAAAAATTCGTTTGTAAAAGATACAGGAGGTAACAAACCATTATGTTTGTATATCTCTCTTATAAAGTGAGCCACATAATGAGAGCCATTACGAGGCATAGAAATTAATATAGGTGTTTTTGTTCTTTCAAGCATATAGTCAATTCCGCACAAGTTAAATCAAAGTATATATCACAGAAAGCGAAAAATTTTTAGACACTAAAACTTTCCCCACAGCCACAACTAGATTTACTATTAGGATTCGTTATCTTAAACTCACTATTAAACTCACCCTCTACCCAATCTAAGGTCGTACCAAGTAAATACAATTCTAACTCTAAACTGACCACTAATACATTACCTAATAAACAATCCGTATCTTCTCTTTCGTTAGTAGTAGACCACTTATATTCAAAGCCTGCACATCCACCACCCTTAATGTCTAAACGAACATAAGTCGTGCCTGCCTTATTTGCTATGTAAGTTAATCGTTGTATTGCGTTTTCTGTTAGCTCTAGCATGGTTCTTTTGGTTTCAACATAACTATGTATAAAAGTTTATATCCCTATGTATAATGTAAATTCTTTCATAACCATTATAAAACATATAAACAATGTAAAGTAGTATAATAAGCCAAGTGTAAATTTAAACATCTAAAACTCTCCCTTAATCCCCATAGTAGGGTTCTCTTTACAGTCTTCGACCGCGGATGCGATTTCATCTATATTATCTACTTTACACGCTATTGACACTTTAACACATCCACTTAATAGAACAAAAAATAGCACGAGAAAAATTTTCATATATGAGGCTAAGGTTTTGCCTTGAGTTTGCCGCTTCGATATATTCATATGTTACTTACTACTTTTATAGATTAGAAAGCCCAGCCAGTTTTAATAGTTAGTTATGGTCAATAGGAGAACCGTATGTGTGATACTCTCCTTGAGCACTTCTAGTGGTTGTCGTCTGTGATGATTCTATGATTTTATTGGCACTAATGGTTAACTGGCCTGTAGCGGCCATTGTAATGTCTTTACCTGCAAATAGATTAATATCACCACCAACTGTTTCAGGACCATTCTGTGATGTAAAGGCAGATACATTGACATTACCACCTTCTACTTGTATATTGACGTTGGCGTTAGGCCCTATCTGTATATCATAGTTATTACCTGTTTGGCCGTCTGCGTTAATGATTACTTTATGACGGCCACCTAAGGTAATGTCTGAGTCGCCCTTAATGTAGACCTTGTTGTTCTTTTCGGTTATCGTATAGGTTGAGTCTTTGTTTATTTCATTTTTTGTACCTGCGGCCGTGATTTCTGTTTCTGTACCACTATGATGATATTGTAGAATACGCTCTTGGTTGGGTGTATCGTCAAATTCTAATAGATGGCCTGATTCGGTTTCATATACATGATTATAAGGATATTGAGCAGCGTAAGTGTTTTCAGGTAAGGA
>Ga0209932_1000110_pt1 | contig 22201 bp, 23 predicted proteins | sample SalPon2_B_H2O_MG_2_FD_185728 | JGI IMG/M metagenome (GOLD analysis project Ga0209932, IMG submission 185728) | Salt pond water microbial communities from South San Francisco under conditions of wetland restoration - Salt Pond MetaG SF2_B_H2O_MG... ...
TTTACAAACATTATCTTTTTGATATTGTTTTGTTTACTCATTTAAATATTAGAACAGCTCAATCATTTACAACTGGAGAAGTTGTAACTGGTGGAACTTCAGGTGCAACTGGTGTTGTACAAACACACTCTACAACTGAAAGTGCTACAATTACAGGTATTACTCAAGCTGATCCTGCTGTAGTTACAGCAAACAACAATTTTAAAGAAGGTCAACAAGTTACAATTTCAAGTGTATCTGGTATGACTGAAGTTAATGGTAATGTTTATACGGTTAGAAATCCATCAGGTACAACATTTGAATTATATGACACAGACGGAACAACATCTATAGATTCATCAGCGTTCACTGCTTATAGTTCAGGTGGAACAGCTGCACATGGAGTTGTTGTAATTTCAAATGTACAAGGTGACTTTGTTGCTGGAGAAACTATTACAGGTGGCACATCAAGTAACACAGCAGTTATTCAATCAAACGCTGTTGGTTTAAAAGGTGTTACACCATTTGATTTACCATCAGTTAAACAAATTGCAATGGCTGGTAGTCCAACATTTACTGCTGATACAGCATTAGATGCTACAAATGGAGATAACTTTGTTTTGACTGGATCAATTGACGTTGGTTCAAGTTCTGCTGATGTACAAGGTATTAATACAAGATTTACTGAAGAATTAAAAGTTGGTGACTCAATTTCATTTACAAATGATAGTGGAAATACAGAAACAAAAATAGTTGAAGCTATCATTTCAAATTCTAGTATGACGTTATCAAGTGTAACTGCAGCTGCTTCTACAAAAACAATTGTAACAAGAAAAAGAACAAAAGTACAATCACCTGAAAAAAATGTTTCTATATTTAAATTACCTTACAGTAATATTAAAACATTAAAAACAACTTCTAACAGCAATACTTCAGATACAACATATACTTTTAGAAAACATGAAATTAAATCACTAACTGGAGATGGTATTGGAACATTTACTGCTGGTGTAGACGAAACGTTTGCTGATTTAACAGAAAGTGATTTTACTGTTTCAATTGTAGGTTTAGGTTCTGGTGGTTCTGGTGCTGTAGGTGATGTATTAAGTTTAACAGGAAACAACCATGAAGGTACAGTAATCTTTGATTTAAATGTTGCTAAAACACAATTAACTATTGACTTTGGTGCTAATTATGCTTCACACGATATAAAAATTTTATTAACTTTAAATAAAACTGTTGGAATTACTAAATCTAAATCATTAAGTTCAGGTGCAACAGTTTCTATTTCAGATCAAACAACAATTGAAAGTGGAACAATAGGTTTAGCTAAGGCTGATGTTTATGTATTAAATAAAGTTTACATGGCACCTGACTTTAGTACAGATGCTACAATATCACATACAGATATTACAAGTAGATTTGATTTAGATAATGGTCAAAGAGATAACTTCTATGACATTGGTAGAATTAAATTAAAAGATGGTGAAGTAACACCGACAGGTAGACTATTGATTGACTTTGATTATTTCACTCACAGTTCTGGTGATTACTTTGATGTTGACTCATATTCAGGAGTTATTGATTATGAAAATATTCCATCTTATACTTCTTCAACAACAGGTGTAAGATATGAGTTAAGAGATAGTTTAGATTTTAGACCAAGAGTAGATGACGCTTCAACAATAGATTCTGGAGTACAAGATAGATCATTTGATGGTACAGGTGCTTCAGTAGTACAACCAATTAAATTTAATTCTGACGTAAGATCAGATTTTGAATATTATTTAGGAAGAGTTGACAAAATATTTTTAGATAAAGATGGTAACTTTAAAGTATTAAAAGGTGCAAGTTCAATTAATCCTAGAGTTCCTGGCACTTTAGATAATGCAATGCATTTATACACATTGTACATACCGTCATATACTTTAGACACTTCGGAAGTTGGAATAGAACACGTTGATAATAAACGATATACAATGAGGGATATTGGTCGTATAGAAAGTAGAATTGATACTGTAGAGTATTATACTCAACTTTCATTATTAGAAACAGCTGCACAAAATTTACAAATACAAGACTCAAATGGTTTTGATAGATTTAAAAATGGTTTCGTAGTAGATAACTTTACAGGTCACAATATTGGAGATATAGGAAATAAAGATTATAAAGTTTCTATTGACTATGCAAAGGGTGAAATGCGACCTACATTCCACGAAGATGCTATACAGTTAATTGAAAGAGATGATGATGGTACAGAAATTACTGCAACTGATAGAACAACATCAAATTATCAAAAGACTGGTGATCTAATAACTTTACCATATACAGAAGCAACTTTAATAGATCAACCTTATGCAAGTAAAGCTATCAACGTCAATCCGTTTGGTGTATTTACATGGATAGGTTCAATAGAATTAACACCTCCAGGAGATGAATGGAAAGAAACAGAAAGAGCACCAGAACTCGTTATTAATAATCCTAATGGTAGTTGGGATAACTTAACAAGACAAACTGGCAATAGTGGACAGTTATCTGAATTTCCTATGTCAACAGTTTGGAATTCATGGCAAGATACATGGACAGGAAGACCTATAGAAACTGAAAGAAGACGAGTTGGTACATATGAAAAAAGAGGTGGTCATGGTTGGAGAGTAATTGCAAAAGAAGAAGTAACTACTGCTCAACAAGTATCGCAAACAAGAACAGGAATTAGAGCAGTTGCAATACCAGAAACAGTAAGAACATCAATCGGTGATAGAGTTGTTTCTGTTGCATTTGTTCCTTTTATTAGAAGTAGAACATTAACATTTGTTGCAACAAGATTAAAACCAAATACAAAAGTTTATCCATTCTTTGATAATGTTGACATATCTTCATATGTAACACCTGATGGTGGTTCATTGGGTGGTAATTTAATTACAGATTCAAATGGTAAAGTTGAAGGTACTTTTGCAATACCTGATCCTAAAACTAGTTCAAATCCTAGATGGAGAACAGGTCAAAGATTATTCAGATTAACAAGTTCTTCTTCAAATAGTTTAACAAATGCAAACGTAGAAACAGCTGCAAATGTTGAGTATGTTGCAAGAGGATTATTAGAAACTGTAAGAGAAACTATTTTATCAAGTAGAGAAGCTCGTGTTGAAATGAGAAGTGTTACTGAAACACAGTCTATTACAAGAACATCTACAAGAACGGAAGAAAGACAAGTTGCTTACCACGATCCTTTAGCACAAACATTTTTAATTGATGATGAGGGTGGAGTATTCTTAACCTCAATTGATATATTCTTTAGTACGAAAGATAGTGCTATACCAGTTACAGTTCAAGTTAGAGATGTTGTTAATGGTTATCCAGGACAAAAAATATTACCATTCTCGGAAGTAACTTTAAATCCTGGTGATGTAAATACAAGTACAGATGGTACTGTTGCAACTAAATTTACATTTTCAAGTCCAGTGTATATACAAAACAACATAGAGTATTGTTTTGTTGTAATGGCTAACTCACAAGATTACAATGCTTACGTAGCAAGAATAGGTGAAACATCATTAGACTCAAATAGAACAATATCGGCTCAACCTTATGCTGGTGTATTATTTAAATCTCAAAATGGTATGACATGGTCTGCTGAACAAAATGAAGATATGAAATTCAAATTGAGAAGAGCAGAATTTAGTCAAGTTACAGGTACAGTTACTTTAACAAATGATACTTTATCTACAAGAACACTTAAAAATAATCCTTTAAGAACAACAAATGGCTCGTCAGTTATTAGAGTATTTCATCCAAATCACGGTATGTATGGAACTAATAATAATGTTACGATTGCTGGTATTTCAAGTGGAACATACAATGGAATAGATACAACTACAGATCCAATTAATGGAACATATACAAGCATTTCAAATGTAACTTTAGACAGTTATGATATAACTTTAGGTTCTGGTACAGCAACTGCAACAGGTGATATTGGTGGTGCTACAGTTACAGCAACTCAAAATAGAACATTTGATGTTTTAAATTTAGGTGGTATTCAAACAATGAATGTACCTGGCACAACTATAGATTATTTTGTAAGAACATCTACAGGTAAATCAGTACACGGATCAGAAACACAATTTACATTGACATCAGCTGCAAATAAACTTGCCGTTGTACATAATGATAACTTATTTTTCACATCACCTCAAATGGTTGCAAGTGAAATAAATGAGTCAGGAGATACTGTATTAGGTGTTACTGCAAAAGGTGTTGGCAAATCTTTCTATACAATATTAGAAATGACAACTACAAATACTAAACTTTCTCCTGTATTAGATACTCAAAGAATGAGTGCGTTTACAATTTCAAATAGATTAAATAGTCCTACTTCAAGCAATACTCCAGATTATCTTGCTGATACAAATAATTTAGGAACATCATCAGCTGCTGTGTATTGTACTAAACCAGTTATTTTAGAAAACAACTCTAAAGCATTAGATATAAGATTGACTGCAAACATTAGAGCAACATCTGAAGTAGAAATGTATTTTAGAGTTTCAGGACCAGATGAAGAAAGACAACTTGACGATATAAGTTGGACACCATTTAACACAGACGGAAGTCCTGACGTATCAATAACACCTGCTGAGGATGATAGTACGTTTAGAGAATACAAATATTCAGCAACCAATATACACGACTTTACATCATTCCAACTTAAAATAGTAATGAAAGGAACCAATTCATCATATCCACCTGTATTGAGAGATATGAGAGGTATTGCATTGGCTATCTAATATGACAAAATTACAAGTTGAAGGTTTTGCAAGTTTAGTTAGAGATACAAGTTCTAACGCAATTGTAAATGTAAACAAAAGTGAATATCAAACTTATATGTCACGTCACAAGAATAGACAAAAACAAGGTGACTTATTTAGAGATACAGTAAAAGAGATAAATACTTTAAAAAATGAATTATTTGAAATTAAAAAATTATTAAAAGAGGTAATTAAAAAATAATGGCCGCAAGAACAATATCAGCAACACAAACACTCGAAGAATTTAGAACCGAGTTTAATGCGTTATCATCACAAGATTTTGGTGATATTGCTACACTTGATTCTGGTATTACTGCAACATCAGTAATTGGTGCTGTAAATGAGTTATATACTTCTATTTCTGGAAGTTTAGGATTTGATATTACTGACGGCTCAAATACTCAAACAGTTTCTAATACTCAAACAATTACTTTTGCAAGTACAGCTAATCAAGTTACAGCTACAGTTTCAGCTACAGATACAGTTACATTTTCACTACCTAATGATGTTACAATTTCTGGCAATTTTATTGCAAATGGTTCAGGTACACATAGATTAGGCACTATTGATGTTTCTGGAAATACAATTTCTTCAACTGATAGTGATACTGTAACAATAAATGATAACGTAACAGCGTCTGGAACAATTACAGCAGGATCTACACAAATTAATCCATCAGTAGCTAATACAAACATAATAAATACAACAGGTCCTGTAAGATTTGGATCTGATATAAATTTAAATGCAACTTTCAAATTAATTTTTGAAGGTACAACAGATGACGCATTTGAAACAATATTAACAGTTACAGACCCTACTGCTGATAGAACAATTACACTACCAAACGAAGATGGTACAGTAATAACTACAGGTAGTTCAGGAGTAATAACTGGAAGTATGATAGGAACTGATACAATAGTTGAGGCAAATATGGCAAATGATGCTATAGGTCAGGATCAACTAAAAAGTGTAGTATCTTTGCAGATATTAGACTCTGCAGGAACAGTAGTAAAAACTATGTATGGAGCTGGAGCTTAATACATTTATAAATATAGAAATAAGTAAGGTACTTACTATATGAAAGTGGTACCATAGGAAAAAATGGAGAAATTATGGCAGTAAGAAAACCTTTATACAACGTAAGCGGAGACTTACGAGAGATGGACACTACTATGGTTGATGCAATCGTAGCTAGAGCAGTCTATCAATATTCATTAAGTCCTGGTGTTACTTTATCTGTTGTAGGTTCTGGTGGTAACATCGGAAGTATTACAGATACAAGAAAACAAGCGGGAGCATATTCAACATCAGCTGGTGACGGAGTTGCTGGAGATGGTGGCGCTGCTGAATATCCCTCAGAAGCCACAACAGCAGAACCTAGTACAGTTACAATAACATACGCTAAAATTAATTCAACAAATGCTACAGTAACACCTACAAGTGATACTGGTAAAACTTGGCCTGTGTATTATAATGCAAGTGGTCAAATTCAAGCAATGTCTTTAACAGATGTTAAAGATACATTTTTACATCCTGCGATTGACTTGTTAACTTCTGGTTCAGTAACATCATCACAAGCTGGAACATATCACATTTCAACTGCAGCTTCTGTTGCAGGTTCAACTGAAGTGTCTGGTGCTTCAACACCAATCTTTTCAGATACAAGAGCAGATACATCTTTATATACTGCTGCTGGTATTCCTGAAACGCTTGACCAACCAACAACAGTTACAAACTATTATTTACATAGAATTGATGGTGTAACTGCTACATATACTGAACCGTACTTCTTGGATGCTTCTAATAACGTTAAAGAATATACAACGGCTGCATTTGACTCATTAATATCTGAATGGATAAGATATACAGCAGCTTCGTCTGTTGACGGTTATGCTATTAGTTACACTTTAGGAACTACAGCAACAGGTAATACAAGAGGTTCTGGTATTGCAGATACTATTTTAAATGGTTCTGGTAATTATCAACAATTGTTTGTAAACGCTGATGACTATAGAGCACAAGAGTTTCCTGATGGTACACCAACAACAGCTAACACATATTATTTACGAATTATTAAATCTTAATAAATAGATTTAAAAACTATATTATGAATTATGAATATATTATTAACTGGTAGTGAAGGCTTTATAGGCCAACATCTATTCAACTTTTTAAAAATTAATCACAAAGTAATTTGTCTGGATAAACAAACAGGCAATGATCTGCTTACTTGCGACTTAAAATATAACGTAGATTTAGTTATACATCTTGCTGGCCTTTCTGGTGTACGAGATAGTTTAGATAGACCTACAGAATATTGGGAACAAAATGTAATCGCAGGTCAAAGACTTTTTGATTATTTCAAAGACACAAGAATCTTATACGCAAGTTCATCAACAGCACACGAGCCTTGGAAAAATCCATATGCTATGAGCAAATATAGCCTTGAGCAAATTGCTCCAGAAAATAGTGTTGGTATGAGATTTACAACTGTATATGGTCCTAATGCTAGAGATACAATGTTAATACCAAGAATATTACGAAATGATGTTCCTTACATTAACACAAATCATAGTAGAGATTTTATACACGTTGACGATTTAGTGAGAGCGATAGACAGTTTGATTAAATCAAACTTAAAGGGTATTACAGATATAGGTTCAGGAAAAACAAATAATCTTATAGAGTTGATGGATTATTTTAAAATTGATTGTAAACGTGTTGTGGGAAATGCGTTTGAACGATTAGATAACCTTGCTGATAATACCCTACTAAATACAATTGGATGGTCACCAAAAATTGACTTATATAACTATATAAAGGAGAATCGAAATGATAACTGAAGAATATTTAAAAGATAATTTTTTAACTGCATATTTTATAGACAATGAACGACAAAATATAGAAGTGCAAACAACAACTGAAGATAAGAAAAAAGTTTTTACTACCATTATACCATATGATGAAAATGGAGAACAATTTAAAGCCTTATCAAAATTTATGGACCTTGAACAGTTGCACGAGTCAACTTATCAAAAACATAAAAATGAAAGAAAACTATTTGAAGAATCTGTGATAAGAATTGCACAAAAAGATGGTCTTATTATGGATAGTGAAAAAATTGATACTAAATTTTATCCAACTTTAGTAACTTCTTTATTTCAGGATCAGGATGACGCCGATCACGTTTTTGCTTTAAAACTTGCTTTATTTGAATTAGACTCTATAAAAGATTCTACAAATGAGGATGCTAAAAAAGAATTAAGAAAAGGTAAAAATAAATTAGATATTATCTCAGCAGCTCTTCAATGTATGGGTAAAAAATAATTAGAATACCAACCTGTCCATCCTTTTTCTTGTAGATGGTGCATTTGACCTAATGTACAAACACTAAATTGAGGTGGTTGTTGATAGGTATAATCTTTAATTGATGGACATACTTTATCGTATGTTTCATATTCAATATTTTTATAATACCATTCATCACTACCCCTAGTATATGTACTAATAAAAAATTCATCATTTTTTTTAAATTTATCCCATATGTAAGATACATCACCTGTCCAAGATACAATAGATGAGTTTAAGGGTGTATGAGCAGGTTCTCTCCACCATGTATCATCTAATAATGTAAAGTTTTTTCTTATAAGGTTGGGAAGTTTATCATAGATAACTAAATCTAAATCAAAATATAGATTTTCATCATCTCTAAATCTGTCATACATTTGAAGCTTATTAAACCAATTGCCATATAGATCATCTTCTATAACTTCAAAACTATCATACTTTAGGCCAGAGTATTTATCTATCATATGTTTTAAGTTGTCAACGTGCCATTGATTAAACTTATTACCAAATCTACAGCAAATAATTCTCATTTATTTTTCTTCCTACACCTGTGAAGTGTATAACTTTTAATTTGTCGTTTACTTCTTTGTCTAATATCATATAATCAGTATTAAACTTTTGCATATACATTTTATTTAGCTTTAAATTTTCTTTATAATCATCTGTGTATTTTGTAATCCATTCACTTGGCGTTAAAGTTAATTTATAGTTGTGTTCATTTACTTTGTTATTTACATAGTTTTGTTCACCATAATATTTCTTATGCACAATACCTTTATTATAATAATGTAGTTGCCAAAACTCAGGATTAAGTACAAAGTCATCCCATATTTTTCTTAAACTGCCAGACTTAAATTTATAGAATCCGCCATTAAACTTTAACCTATCTGTCCACCATTGACCATAAGTAACTAGCTCATTTTGTTCTACTGGATAGTTTAATAGATCGTCTATGTTATTAACAATAACTTGATCTATGTCCATAATAATAATATCATCACCTGGATTTTGATATGCAAATTGTGGACTAAAAAATTTTAGTTTATGCCAATGTTTTACTATATTACTATTATGATTGTAAGGTAAAACTAAATCGGCTTTGACATCTGTATCACTTAAACATATAAATTGAAAATCTATTGTTGAGTTTTTTCTTAAACTATCGTGTAATCTAGTAATGTAATCTGGTGAATAGAAACCATCAAAATATACTGTACAGATTTTAAGCATCCATTGCTCTCCATACTACGTCAAATTTTTTATTAATAGTATGGCATAATATAGTTTTACTAGGTACGTAATATTGATTTGAAAAAAAATAATGCCATTTATCATCCAACCATAAAATAGGTACGTCATTTTCTTTTATTTTTACTGCAAATAAAGTTTCATTATCCCAACCAAAAAACTTTGTAATTTTAGGTGGATGTAAGTCTGATTCTTTCGTTAAATCTGTCATTAGTTTTAAGTTTTTATCAAAGTCTTTAAAATATGCTAATCTATTTAAGTATTCAGCGTTTGCACCCACTATACCTGTATTAATTACATCATTTTTTGTACTTAATCCCTTTTCAAATAACATTGCTTGAGCGTTATAAAATTTTGCTGTAGGACTTCTTATCGTAGTTGAGGCTTCATTTACCTTTTCTGGCACTAACACTCTATCATTATTGTTTAGCACAGCAATACCTTTTGATAAATCCCAATGTTCAAAAAAGTCTATGTTTTGCATAGGTACAACGTCAAAATCTAAATAAAGAATTTCATCATATTGTTTTGACAGTTCATATAATAAATGTAATTTGTAAAAATTAACAATATTGTAGGTTGTCAGATATGGATGTTTATTTTTTAATTGATTTTCAAACAAAATCCAATTTGTATCATACTCAAACAACTTAAAATCATAGCCTAGTTTTTTAGCATATGCTTCTTTTGACACTAAAAGTCTTATATAATGTTTTTTCAGTTCATCTTTAGTTATGTAGTTTATAGGTTTGGCCTTTTGATTTTTTATAATAAGTAAATCCTTATCAAATATATCTAGTTGTTCTTTTGGTATGTCAATATAAAAACTGAATATTACTCTTTTCATCTCATCTCACCTATTAATAAAAATCTTGTGCCACGCTCATCTTTAATTTTATCTTCTACAAGCACTTTAGATTCAACGCCATTAAATTCTTTATTTGGCAGCTGTTCTTTAAATTCTTCAATAGTATCACAACAATTTATATGGGTGGGTATATGAAACATATTATTAGATTGAAACGCAAAGTGTGTAGGTGCAACTCTATCCCACCATGCTTCTTTACGTGTAACAGGTACACCAAACTTTGAATTAAAATGTTTTGATCTAGGTCCTAACGGTCCCCATTCTTTCATAGGTCGCATATGTTCACAAGCAGTATTAATAAACAAGTCAACATTTTTAAATTGTTTTTCTTTAAATGTTTCAAACACATCATCACATATAAATTCTACATTGTCATAATCATAGAATAATCTATTTGTAGCCATGTTAATAACTTCTTTATCTGAGTCTATTAAGGTAATCTTCTTTACATATTTAAACGCAGGTAAAAATATACTACCATACCAACCACCCATAATCACTATCTCACTACTTTCGTTTACAATGCCTAATTTTTCAACGTGATTAATTAGTCTTTCTTTTGCTCTAAATTGATTTATACTATATGAGTCTAAAAGATCAACGTTGTGTCTGCCTTCGTGTATAATTCTTTTAAATAAATTTAAATCTATCTTATCAATCATTTTCTTATTATATAATCTCCTATAACTAACAAGTCTAGTGCTGTTCTTTTAAAAGTTCTGATGGCTTGTTTAGGTGTTTCAACAATTGGTTCCTGACAGTTAAAACTTGTATTTAATAACATAGGTATACCTGTAATGCACCAAAACTCTAATAATAATTTATAAAACTTTTCATTATCGTTTTTATTGACTGTTTGTATTCTGGCCGTACCATCAACGTGTGTGATACCAGGCACTTTATCAGTTTTAACTTTACATATTCTACTCATATATGGACTAGGCAATCTTGTATCAAAATATTCTTTATAGTGTTCTTCTAATACTGCAGGTGCAAATGGTCTAAAATCTTCTCTCATTTTAATTGTACTATTAATAATATCTTTAATGTCAGGATTGCGTGGGTCTGCTAAAATACTTCTATTACCTAATGCACGATTACCACTTTCTGATTTGCCTTGAAACCAACCTACTATTTTACCATCAGCAATTGCTTGTGCTACTTCTCTATAATCTACTTTCTCATCACCAGTAAATTCGTATTCTTTGCCAGCATATAAGTTTGATTTATGTATGTTTTTATTTAACATATAGTCAGCGTGTTGATAAACACCTATAGCTTGTCCTTCATCACCTACAGCAGGTGGTACAAATACATCATCATAATATTCAGTAAACATTTCATTCATATATCCATTATATGCGACACCACCAGCAATACATAATTTATTAGTTGTTTTTAGTGGTAATACATACTCTTTAATTTTATCAATAGTAAATTTTTGTAAGGTAAATGCAAGATCATCAATTCCATGTTTATCTATATCAATTTCTTTAAAATGTTCTTGTTTTCTTTCTGTAATAGGGCCGTCAAATATAATTTCAAAGGTGTTATAATAGTAGTCGCTATACTTTCCATATCCAACTTTACCCATAAGTTTACTTGCACCAAGTGTGCCAAAACCTGTAAGATTTGACATATGATTCCATAACCAACCAATAGGTACTTTTTCTGATAAATCTATCAAATTATAATCTTTATCAAAAAAAACACATCTAAATTTAGAACCTATTCCATCAATAGCAAGTATATCTGACTCTAAAAAACCTGAATTTAAGAAGGCATAGGCTGCGTGAGATTGATGATGGTCTATAAAGTAAATGCTGTCTTTGTAATAATTATCCCACAAAGTTTTAGGATTATAATTAAATATTTCATCATGGCCTTTTAAAATAGTCTTTAGTAGTTCTTCTTTAGATTTTCTTATACCTCCAAAAGTATAAGTAAATGCTAATATACCATTATCAGGTTTTTTAAAATATTTTTCAGTAAATTCATCATTTAATCTATAATCACCAGGATTTAATATGTCTGATTGATGATTGTATGCTTCAGCGTGATAAGGTAAATTATGTTTAAATCTGGTGTGTCTTTCTCTTTGATTATGAAATACACCGTCATAAGTATTATGATCGTGTAGATTTAAAGCTACTGCATTGATTTTAACCATTTAATACACTCGCATATTTTGATACCGGAAAATGTCCTTTAGGTTGCACCCATTCCATACAATTTTTACAATAATTTTCATATTTAAATAGTCTAAAATTCATCATCTTATCTATATTGTCTTGTGTAATCTCAAACTCTTTTGAATGAATTAAATTGTTAGCAAATTTTTTACTACAATGTACAAGTTTTCTTGTTTCAAAATTAATAACAGGTACCATAGGAAAAGCTGCACACATTTTTCTATCTATTTCATCTGCTTGGGTATGCACTTTAGTTACATCATCTTTATTAGGTGTTCTACCATTAAATGATTTAAACATTGTGTTTTTATGATTTATAGCTTTCATATCTTCAGGAAAGTTATCTTTGTATTCAAAGTAATTAGGTGTTTTAACAACCAGATTATAGTTATTAAGATTATTTTCAGGTAACCAAGGAAAGTTTCCTAGTTTTTCAATTCTATCTTCATAAAAATCAAGTGTTGAGTGTTCAATATATAATATCTCTGGATCTTCTAACACGTGTGGATATCTTTTTCTTATAAATGAATTGGACAATACTGAACATACAAAGTTAGGGTATTTTTTTACTTCGTTAATTACATCATCTAAATTTTTAATTAGGCCTGGCTCACCACCTAGAAGACAAACACGTATCTTATAATTTTTTAAATAGTCTAGTGTTTGTTTTAGGAAATCCATATCAACTGTCAAGTTTCTCATTTCTAAAGTATAACTTGTACAGTAGTGACACGATTTATTACAAGACATAGACATAAAAAAGTCTATGGCTAAATAGTTTTCTTGTATTTCTTTTAATGTTTTCATTTATTAAACTTTTCAAAAAAGAATTTATTGAAAGCAGATAACAATTTTTCTTTTGCTTTATCTTTAAAATTTATTTCTTCAAATATGTAGTCTGATCTTTCATAGGCTTTTTCTATTATATAATGATAGATATCCTCAATGTCATCTGTTATCAAAGACTTATCAAGCACTACATTATCGCCAAAAATATATCTCATCTTTTTAATTAACAGTAAAAGTCTAAAAGGTATTTTATTTGTTATGTCAATCATATTATTGTTATCATCAAAGTAACAAAAAGTTTCAAAAGACGGACTAATTATTATTTCATTCATACTGTTGCCATAATTATATTACAAGTATTATCTATTTCATCATTTGTTAAATATGGATGAATAGGTAATGTTAATATTGTATCACATATTTGTTGACTATTCAAGCAGCTATCTTTTCTATGTATAATAGAATTATACATTACATTTTCCGATATAGGATTAGGATAGTGTACAGCTGCACCTAGTCTTTTCTTTAAGATTTCTCTTATTTCTTTATTTTTAACTCTAATAACATATTTGTGATAACAATGATTAACACCTTCATCTATTTTTTGAAGTGTAACTATATCTTTTAAATTGTTATCATATCTTTTAGCTATTCTAAATCTTTTATCTTGCCATTCGTGCATTTTTTCTATTCTAAAATTAATAAATTCAGCATTGATTGCTAACATTTTAGAGTTATAACCTAATACTTCATTGTTACCGTGTCTTCTTAATTTTCTAACAAAGTCTGCTTGAGTTTTGTTGTCTAATAAAACAGCACCACCACCAGCAATCCCAGCAACAGGTTTATTTGCATTAAAACTTAATGTTGCAATGTCACCATATGTTCCTGCATACTGACCATTTCTATTTGCACCAAATGACTGACAAGCATCCTCTATTAGTTTTATATTTTTTTCTTCACAAAAGTTTTGTATTTCTGTCATATCAGATATGTTACCAAACAGATGTGGATAAACTATTGCTTTTACTTTATCAGAATACATACGTTTAATACTATCAATTGACATATGATAAGTTTCTAAATCAACATCACAAAATACAGGTGTTGCTCCTACCATTGTTATACAAGAAGCTGTAGATATCCAAGAAAAGTTTGTAGTCATTATTTCATCACCAGGTCCTAAATTAAGTGCCATTAAAGCAAAACGTAAAGCGTCTGTGCCACTAGCACACGTTACAGCATATTTTCTATTAATAATTTTTAAAATATGTTTTTCTAAAAATTCAATGTTTCTTTCGTTTTCTTTTTGCATTGCGTTATCAAAAAGTTTTAAATATTCTTCTTTGTTTGCTAGATAATCTCTATCCCAACCTGTCATATAAGTACTCCGCTATTTTTTGTTGACCAGCTCCATTAGGGTGTCTATCTAATTCTGATATTTTATGACTTTCATTTAATATACCAAACTCTATACTAAATCCTCCTAATTCTTCATCAGTTGGCCAATTAAGGTGTTTATCATTAAATTTGTATTTTGTGCTTTTTAGGGTTTCAAGTGTTTCATTTTTTAATTTTTTATATAAAGAACCTAAAACTATATTATTAGTATTTAATTTTAAATCTTTACTGTTGTCTTTTTCATATTGTCGTTTGTTTATTTCCCACACAAGGCCTCTATATAAACTAATCATTTGAAAATGTATGTAAGGAAGTTTTTCTTGTTCCATAAGATTTTGAAAGGCATACTGATATCTAATACTTCTATTTGTCCAATAAGATAAATCTCCTCTTATGTCTTGCCTATCATTTGACCATTTATTTTTTATTTGATAACAACGTCTCGGAGCTGTTGACCAAGCAGCTATAACATAACCTATTTCATCTTTAGGTATTTTTTGTAAATAATCAGATATAGAACTGTAAATATATTCTTGTCCTGCACCAGATTTACAAAGATTGATAGGTTCCATATTAACTTTTTCTGCCAGTATTTCAGGCCATTTAGGCCAATCACAATCCATTTCAGGATGAAATGAAGACATAAAATTTTTATCTCCCCAACTACAACCACTTACTATTAGTTTTTTCATACTTTATTTTTTACTATTGATTTACCTTTTTCGTCTAAATGATGTTCTATTTTTATATTATCATTTGGTCTAACTAGACAATGATATAAACAGTTTTTAGGCACTCTACTATGGTCGCCTGCCTCACCTTCTTTCATTATTTTTTCAAATTCTCTCCATTCATCTGATAATACTATCTCATCTATGTTTTCTACTTCACTTACTTTACTTACTTTTAACATTTTTTGAAATAAAGGTGTGTTTAATGTCCACTCTTGGTCACACCAACAACAAGGTAATAAATGGCCTCTATTACTCATTGCCATTTGCATTTTACCATTCATACATTGGGCAACAAATTTACCTTCTAATTTATCTTTTTTATCTTTCATAAGGTCTAATATATCCTTTATATCCTAAATTAAATTCTTTTTCTTTTGGTCTTAATGGGTCATCTTCTCCCATCCAACGAGATGAATGTAAAACTATAAACATTAAATCGTTTTCTACAGCCATTTGTTTTGCCTTTTCTAAATTGTTTTCGTTATAACTAAACACTATAAATTGCCAAGATGGTGTTTGTTGTAAATATTCTTTTGACATTAACATAATTTCATATAACTTTTGTCCATCTTGGTTAATGCGATACATATTACTTTCTTCAGGCAGACCATCTATTGCAAATATCCATTTTGCTTTAGGATGAGCTTTAAATGCTTTTATATACCAGTCTTTAGGCTTTTGTGATGAGGCATTATGTACTGTAACTTGTGTTCCTTTTTTATAAAGATATTCTAATATTTCAACAAATTTAGGATGATGTACAGGATCAGATAATTGACCACAGAAATTAAATGATGAAAAATAATCAGATAACTTTTTAATTTCATCCATCGTAGCATCCCGACCATAAACTTTTCTGCCTTCAAGTGTAAAGTTGGTCTGTCTTTGACATCTCATACACTCTAGTGGACACCTATTACTTATATCAATGTTTATACCTTTTTTTGATCTTCTATAAAATGATATATCGCTCATTTACCTTTTCTTTCAAACATATTACCAGATGGATCAAACCATTCTTCTATTTTTATTTTATCTTCACCATCATCTAAACAATGATGTTTACATACTGCAGGTATTTTGTCTAAATCACCTTCTTTTAAAGTATTATAAAACTCTTTCCATTCATCTGAAGTTATTATATCTTTTAAACTTTTATTTTTACTTATGTCACTAACATTTAATAACTTTTTAATTTCAGGATATTCAATCCATTTAGGTGTATCAATATAACAACAAGGTAATAATCTACCTCTATTATCTACAGCCATTTGTGTAGTAGTATTCATACATTTAGGTCTAAACTTCATTTATGCCTCCATATTGGTTAGACCATATTCTATAATCTTTGTTTTTAGGCATTAAAGGATCGTCTTCAGAAAACCATTTTGATGAATAAGTAAGATTAAGGTTAACGCCATTATTTTGTGCTATTTTTCTTGCTTCATCTATATCATTTTCATTATAAGAAAATATAATGTATTGCCAAAAAGGTGTAGTGTTTAAATATTTTTTACTTTCTATCATTATATCAAATAATTTTTCACCGTCTTGGTTTACTCTATACTTAAAACTATCTTTAGGCAGACCATCTATACCAAATACCCATTTCATATCAGGATGTGCTTTAAATGCTTCTATGTACCATTCTTTAGATTTTAAAGATGAAGCATTGTGTATAGTACCACCTACGTTTTTCATTTTACATAATCTTAATATATCAATAAAATATTCATTATGTACAGGATCAGATAATTGACCACAGAAATTTATTGTTTTAAACATATCAGTTATTTTTTTAAAATCTTCTATTGTTAAATCATGGCCAGGTATTTCTTTATTATTTTTATAGTAAGTTTGTCTTTGACATCTCATACACTCTAATCCACATCTAGCTGATAAATCAACATTGATACCAGGATTCTCTCCATCATCTCTTGTAAAAAATTGTTCGTGGAAGAAAGATGATAATTGTGGTTTTATTTTGTTTATAAAGTTTGAGTTATTATACATTACATTTTATAGATTGCGGTTATCAAGTTTGATATTTTATCTTCATTTCGTTTATCAGTTAAACAATTTGCAGGTCTTTTCCAATAAACAGGACCACCATCTTGTATTTCTTTATCTCTTAAATATAACACTTTTTTACCAAAATATTTACATTCTTGTATAATACGTGGTGCAGGATCAAAATTAGGTTTTGTATAAACATATGTTTCAAACGAACCTAATAGATTTTTTACTGGCACATTTAAATTATTATATTTTGGATTTAAATATTTGTCTGGATAAGTTATAATACCATGTGATTGATATAAAAGCCAGTTTTTACTAATAACATCCTCAACTGCTTCATAATAAGTTTTATTTGTTCCTAAAAATAAATACTGATATTTTATATCGTGTTTAAAAGATTTATATATGCTAAAATTTATAATTTTTTCAAATTGATGTCCTACACCATTTGGATAAACTTCAAAATCACATAAGTCAATAATTTTTTTAGGATTAAATCTTTTAAAAGCTAAATCATAATCTTTGGGATGATTTTCAGAATATACAGATATAATTTTATTATTGAATAATTGATGTAACGTTAATTTTTGTGTTTCACTATATTGAATATAGTCTAAATGAGCTAAAGTGACCATACTTCTACCCATAACTAAAGTTATGTCTTCAGGTTTAGCTATATAAAAATCAAAAATTATGTTTTCAACTTTAGTATATTGTTCCGTTAAAGCGTCAATATAATCTTGTTGTGTGTGATTTTTGTTTGGTATAATTATTAAGTTGGCTTTAATATCAAGGCCTAAATTATTAAGATAACAACAATGTTCATAACTATATCTTAAAAGGCCATCACCAGGTTTACTTGTACATACTATATTTACATTTTTCATAATACTATTATAACATATCCTTTCAATTACGTCAATATTTATAGACTAAATATCTGTATGTTATATGATTTAGAACTCATTAAAAAAGAACTGAAAAGACTACCAAAATACGAAAAACAATTGTATCTACAAGGTTACTCAAAAGAAATGGATCCTGAAGAAGGTGCTGATAAAGGATATGATGTAGACCATACAGAACATACTTACAATATTCCTTTATTTGATGATATACCTTATATTAATAATATTATAAAACAAAATAAATTAGTAAGAACTCGATTAATGAAAATGAGGCCTAAAAGTTGTTATCTATGGCACGCTGATAAAACAAAAAGATTACACATACCAGTTTATACACACCCTCATTGTTTCTTACTAATAGATGAAGATAGAATACATTTACCTGCTGATGGTACAGCATATGTTGTAGATACTACAAAAAATCACACAGCTTTAAACTGTTCAAAAATAGATAGGATTCATATTGTAGGCGCATTGCAATGATTTATGATTTAGTGATTACATCTTTACCAGGAATGGATAAAGGTAAACCTGCACCAGGTCCTGCATTTATAAAAGGTTACCTAGAACCTTTTGGTTATAAAGTTAAAGTCATAGATGGCAATCAATTAGATACTTTAGAAAACATACACAAAGAAATTGCAAAGTACGAATATAAATGGTTAGGCATATCTGTCTTTTCTTTTCTACAAAAAGATGATGCTTTAAAACTTGCTGAACCTTATAAGAACGTATTGTTTGGTGGGTCTGGTGTAGATAAGAATTGGCCAAGAAAACATTTTATAAGAGGTGAAGAACACGCTCTTAAAGCATTTTTAGAAGGTGATTTAGACTTTCCTGGTATTAATGGTAGAGATCCTGTACAAATGGAAGATATAGAAAGTTTGCCACCACCTGATTATTCAGATACAATACATCAACACAAATATGATAGAGCAGTTATATCTGGTAGTAGAGGATGTGTTCGTAAGTGTACCTTTTGTGATGTTATGTCAATATGGCCAAAGTATAGATGGAAGACAGGTAAAAAAATTGCTGATGATATGCACCAAGTTGCTAATGCTACAGGTTTTGATAAGATAGTATTTTCTGATTCTTTAATTAATGGATCAATGAAACATTTTAGAGATTTATGCCACGAGTTAGCAAATAGAGAGAAAAAAATAAAATGGGACGCTCAATTTATTGTTAGAGATAAAAAGACTTTCTCTCAACAAGACTTTGATAACTTATCTAAATCTGGTTGTGGTGTATTAGAAATGGGTATAGAGTCAGGTAGTGAACAAGTAAGACATCATATGAAAAAAAAGTTTAGTAATGACGACATAGAATATTTTGTTACAAATTTAGGTGAACGTAATATTGATATGAAGTTTTTACTTATATGTGGTTATCCTACAGAAACAGAAAAAGACTTTGAAGAAACTTTAGATATGTTGAGAAAGTATAAAAAGTATGCTAAAAAAATTACTATCTCTCACCATATAATGATAACTTTTCAAAACACACCATTAGATTTTGAACATAGAGATTTATTTAATTCAGAATTTGGTTATCATTGGAAAAACGAAAATTCAGATTTTTCAATTAGATTTGATAGATTTAAAAGATTGATGAAGTTGGCACAAGACCTAGGTTATCAGTTTCAACAACACGCTTTAGATAAAGTAAAGCATTATCAACAAGATTTAGATAAACTAAACAAACATAATAACATAGCTGTTCAAAGTTAAAAAGATTTGTTAAATCCTAAAGTTAATTTTCTACCTTCTTGGTTAAATCCGTGAGGTGACTCATAGTTTTCATTTAAAAGATTTGTTACACTTACACCAAATTTTATTCCATAATAATCATAACCTATATTTAAATCTAGTAAATGTGTTTTAGGCATTGATATTGTTGACCAATTAGAATTATGTACATCTAAATGTTCACCTTTGTATTTGTAGTTTGTGGTTAGTGAAAAGTTGTTTTTAAAATCATAATTATGAATAAATCCTAGTGACCAATTAGGACGTCTTAATGTTACCGTATCGTTTGTTTTACTGTTAAGATGACTTGCAAAAAATTTAATATCATTTAGATTATAAGCAAATTCGATACCGTCCGTATTTAAATTGCCTACATCATTTTTAAAAACTGTTGTTGAAAAATTATTTTTAGTTAAAGTTAATTCTTGTGTTTCACCATATTCTATAGCTGTCCAAGTAGTTTTATCTTTATAACTTGTAGATGTACTTCCACTTATACTTAACCCGTCTTGTATCTCTTTGAAAAATCCTAACTTATAGGTTTCATGTTCTTCATCAAATCTATGATGATAAGAAAATATATCGTATGATAAATTAAAAAAATATCCTAAATTGTGATGTTGGCTACTAAATGATTCATTGTGTTTATAATCAAATCCAAAACCATAGTTTTCATATTGTTGTGTAGCCTTTAGTGTATAGTTTTCACTTTTATAATAATTGTCATCATAGTTCCTGTCATATTGGTGTGTATGTAAAGTTAAACTGCTATTTTTATAATCTAGTCCTGTTTGAAAAGCATAAAACGTATTATTAGACCATTTATCATTTTGTACAAGCACATTATGTCCATCTAAATCAGTAAATGTATTTCTTGTAAAAAAACTTGTTCTCCAATTTAATAAATCATACCATTTACTTGCATTAATAGAAAGTGATTTATTTTCTGTTCCATCTTTTTCATTAGCACCAGAGAGTGCTGATATATTTTCTGATTGATGTTGTCCTGCTGATAGAGATATATCAAAGTCATTTATATTAGTATAATAATTTCCACTAATTGTTTTATCATTATGATTTCCTGAAATATTTAATTTTTTTTCATAATCAATAGTTGTTCTAAAATTAATTGCACCTCCTACGGCATCAGCACCCCAATGAGCACCAGATGATCCTTTGTAAACATCTATCTGTTGTACATTGAACGTAAAATCTTGCCCAATATCAAATGCACCTGTTGGTGTAGAATAATCATTTATTGGTATACCGTTTAATAAAACTAAAACGTGATTTGAATTAGTGCCTCTAAAAAAAACTGATCCTTGTTGTCCTGTAGGACCTGATTGAGATACTTCTAAGCTCTGAATAAAATTTAAAGTTTTTGCTAAATCTATAAGATTGTATTTTTCTATTTGCTTTTTTGTTATAGAAATACTCGGTGTAATTTTATCACCAATTTTATTAGAATTTGTTATGTTTGATTTAGATATAATAACACAAGGAGTTTCGTTGGTCCATTTACAGTCGTTTTCAGCTGCAAATAATATATTACTAAATAAAAACGTTAAAATTATTAAAATTTTATGCATACTATATAATATCACTTTTTAAAAAAAAGTCAATAGTATATGTATAAATAGTATTATGGCAGCAGTAGCAAATTATGTAATAGACCAAGGAGCAACGTTTTCATCAGCAGTTACCGTTAGAGGTAATGATGGAAATCCTTTAGACTTGACTGATTATACAGCAAGTGCAAAGATGGCTTTAGGTTATGCTTCAACAAGAACAAGAACCACTATTACAACAACTTTTGATGCCGATAGAACAACAGGTGTTATAACACTTTCTTTAACTGCAACTCAAACTGCAGCTTTAGACGCACCAGCACGTTATGTTTATGATTTAGATATAACGGCAAGTGACAGTACTGTAACAAAAATAATTGAAGGTTTAATCACCGTTAAACCAAACGTTTAATAATAGGAGAAAAAATGAGTAGTGAATTGAATACACAAACAGATGTGAATAAAGAACAAACTTTTACAATTGATGGTAAAGACTATAAAAGAAGTGAGTTAAATACAAAAACTTTAAATAGTATTATCATTAGACAAGACCTACAAGCAACTAGAGTTAAGTTGTCTTTAGAGTTAGAA
>Ga0209932_1000113_pt1 | contig 21798 bp, 31 predicted proteins | sample SalPon2_B_H2O_MG_2_FD_185728 | JGI IMG/M metagenome (GOLD analysis project Ga0209932, IMG submission 185728) | Salt pond water microbial communities from South San Francisco under conditions of wetland restoration - Salt Pond MetaG SF2_B_H2O_MG... ...
AAAAAGGTGATGCAAGTCATAATGCTCAAGTTGTTCTCGAAGGGACAGAAGAAACAACTCTTAATTTACTACAACAAGGTGCTACAAATCAAGCGTATTCACTAACACAAAACTGTAATACAGTTGGTGGTTGTAGTGTATCAGTGACTCAAGGGAATTAGGTATTACACTTTTTAGATTATATGAAATATTTAACATCAATTTGGACGAGTATTACACTTTGTATTACACTTTTGCTCGTAAGAGTATACGACCCACAATTAGTAGAAGAGTTCAGACTCAGTATCTTTGACCAATATATACAATCACTTCCAGTCGAACATTCAAATGATATTGTTTTAATTAATATTGGCGAAAAGTCATTAGAAAAATATGGTCAATATCCATGGCCAAGACAATACTATGCACAAATGATTTCTGATATAAGAAGTGCCAATGCTGGTATGATTGGATTTACTATTATGTTTCCAGAAGCAGATAGGTTTGGTGGTGATGAAGTCTTTGCCAGCTGGGTAAAAGATAATGGAATTATATTATCGCAAGATGCAGATTCTGAAGGAAGGTCTGAAAAAGCACCTTATGTAGGATATGCAACATTTGGATATAGTGGTAATGTATTGGATTTAACTTATCGCTATGGTGGATTAATTACAAATATAGAATCACTTGAATCAAATGCTTGGGGTGCAGGATTATTAAATGGCGCGCCAGAAGTTGATAATGTAACAAGAAGAATACCTTTAATGTCACAAATCAATGGAGATTTATATCCATCGTTTGCCTTAGAAACAATAAGAGCAATCAATGATAAAAAGAGTTATACAATAAAATTAAACGAAACTGGTATCGAAGAAATTATATTAAGACCTTTTCAGATACCTACAGATTCAAATGGAAGTATTTGGTTAAAATGGAATACACATTTCCAGGAAATAGAATATGATGGAACACCACTTCCTAATTTAGAAGGTAAAACTGTTATTGTAGGGGTAACCGCAAAAGGTATTGTTCCACAAACTCCTACGCCTGATGGATTAAAATATCCACATCAATTACAAGGTAATGCCTTACAAACTATTATGTCAGATAATCCCATATCAAGGCCACAATGGACCTATCCTATGGAATTAGCTTTAATGGTTGCTGGGGCTCTTCTGATAATATTATGTGTTTATTATGGTCCTGTCTGGCTTGGGCTTGTATCCTTCTTCGGTTCCGTTGTTGGCGTTGCGTTCGCCTCTTATTACTTCTGGACCTCAACTAGTATACTCCTTGACCTAAGTGGTGCACTTATATTATATATACTTTCTTTTACCTCATCAGCATTCAATAATTTTTATAAACAATTTAAATTACGACAACAAGTAAAGAAACAATTCGGTACATATGTATCACCAGATTTAGTAAAACAATTACAGAAAGACCCATCGCTTCTACGCCTAGGTGGCGAGAGAAAAGAAATGACATTTATGTTTATGGATATCTGTGGGTTTACTCCTATATCAGAACACTATAAAAACAATGATGACCCGGAAGGGTTAGTGATTCTTATAAATAACTATTTGGATACTATGACAAAAATCGTTTTAAAGAACGGTGGCACCATAGATAAATTTATGGGTGATTGTATCATGGCATTTTGGAATGCTCCACTTGACTGTGAAGACCATGCTGATAAAGCTGTGCAAACATCTATTGAAATATGCGAGGCTGCAGATGTACTTATACAACACCTTGAAGAGCAAGGTTTACCTAGGATTGATATTGGTATTGGTATCAACACAGGTACATGCATCGTCGGAAACATGGGCTCAGAATCTAGATTTGACTACTCCGTTATCGGAGATGCCGTCAACCTTGGGGCTAGACTCGAGGGACAAACAAGAAATTATGATGGGGTTCGAGTGTTGTTGGGACCAGAAACTTATCGAAGCTGTAAAGACAGAGCATTCTCTGAAGTCGATAGAATCCTTGTTAAAGGAAAATCCGAGAAAGTTACAATATACACACCAATCTGATATAAGTAAACAAATATGGTATACCTGGTATCTAGTAAATGCACTAGATGTTTATTCAACAATACAAGGATTAAAATATTCTTGTATAACTGAAGCTAATCCAACTCTACCAAAAGTCCCTCATAGAGACCATTTAATTATTCATAAAACTCTTTTGCTTTCCACCGTATTTAATCCTTATATAAATTATTGGAGTGAGACTCAGATAAATATGTTAAATTTTAGCATAGGGCTTGCTGTCATTAATAATATTAAACTTACAAATAAAGCAAAAAACAATCCTAATACCTGCCCTAAAAGATAAAAAAATTATATATAAAATTTATATACTTTAATTTAACTAGCGTGTTTACTTTTGCTATAGTCGTGGTATAATAACACTATATTAAATGATAAGGAGATAATATGGATTTAACAAAAACACTAGGTGAATACGATTCAGTCAGATACTGGCAAAGTGGTAAGCTTTACGATGGGTTTATTACAAAGGTAAATAAAGATTTTATCGAAGGTAGATTTTGTGAAACAAATGAATATGGCGAGAAATTTGGAGTATTCTTTAATACAATAATCTACAGACAATCATTTGAAGGTTTAAACCTCCAATGGTTTTATGAAGGACAAGGCGGAGACAACTCAGCAATCGGTTGTGCCGGATATTGGGAAGAATTTAAGGTTGCATAAAAAAACCAGTTTCGATTGGAGGGAATAAGGTCTGTGAAAGCAACACCTGAATCAGCGACATACTGACTGTTAGTAAGGAACGCGACCAGAAGCAGCGACCTCCAATCACCTTTTATATTATGAACAAGAAAATTAGACAAAGACATAAAGAAACCGCAATGGTTGTATTCACAGGATTATTAATTAACTATCCAGTGAATTTATTTCTTTTATGGTTATTCATATCAGTTATGGATATTAAAGACCCACTCACATTAAGTATACTCATATCGTTCTTTTTAACGATAGTTGCTTACATCCGTGTGTTTATTGTAAGAAGTTATTATGACAAATAAAGTTTTGTTACAGGAGTGTTACATTTATGTTACTTTTGTGTTACTTTTAACATAGCGTGTTTACAAATGGCTAAAAATGGTGTATAATAACACTATAATTTAATGATAAGGAGAAAAAATGTCAAATCATATAAACGAACAAATCCTCGAAAGAATTTCAGAGGATGTAGAGCAAATGTCCACTAGCCAAATTCTAAGAGAATTAGATGGTGGAATGAAACCAGGTATTTGTGAATCCTGGGATATGAGAGTCGGAATGACCGACAGAAACTGGGCTGTAGAATCTTTAATAACTAAAAGATTCGAAGCTATGCCGGAGGGTCCACAATGAAAAACATATTATCACTAACACATCTTGCTACAAATATACCTGTAGACATTGAATTGGATTTAGTTGAACTGGCTTGGGCTAGAGATAAAAATCCAAAAACCATAAATGAATCCTGGGATAAATTATGTGAATCAGTTAAAGTAAGAACTGGCCATGATATACCAGGTAATTTTCAATTAAACACTTTAGGAGGAAATCCATGTCACTAACAAAGACTAATACATTCGATGACATTAAAGCAATGTTACAAAAAGAAAAAGAAAACCTAGAATTTCAAAAAACTGTTAAAAAGGTTTATAGTAAAAAACCAATTAATTATAATAGGTTAACACAACAAGTAAAAAAGGCTGCAGCGACAACCTCAAGCTTGGAATGTTTTAAAGAAGAAAACATGTATTATTCAGAAAAGGATACTGCAAGGTTTTTAGAAAATACATCTTATGTAGATGCCTATAATGCTAATAAATTCGCAGATGGAGATTATTAATGAATAATGTAATTAGAAGATGTATCGCTCTAAAAGAAGCAAGAGATAGAGCACAGGACCCAGACTTTAAATTGTTATGGGAACAAAAGAGATTGGAATTAATTAAACTTGCAGAGAGAGGAGGAGTTACAAGTGAGTCAATACAATGATAGAGTCGAAAGACAAAGACAAAAGATAGCAGCAGAGGACTGGGCGGCAAAGGTAAAAGCCATTCATGCACATTCACTTGGTTCAATGTATTACGATACCAGACCAGAGGATACTGAAGATGGTAAAAGTGTCCTTGATGTAGAGTATAATTCTGGCAGAATTGAAAGAACTTTGGATTCAGGTGAAAAATTTATCTTTACAAATTATGAATTAAAAGGTGAAGAACTCATCAGTGCATTTTCACAAAATAATTAACATTACGTGTTTACATTGAGCCCTAGTTATGGTATAATGGTACCATCAAATGATAAGGATAAATTATGAAAAAAACTAAAAGAAGTCCGGTGAGTACTCTAACTCACACAACCAGAGAAGTGGCAATTCACTTCCTCGCATGGAGAGAAAAACTAAGAAATCAATCGATGATTGGTCATAATGGTGGCCCAAAGTAATGGGGGCGACTAATTTTTATATGGGTTCATTACGATATGACCCAACAGGTAGGAAAAGAAAAAAGCATGCCTCTAACAGAGTAAAGAAAAAACCTGTTGAGTTTAAGCCGATAACCGTTGAGTTATCTTCTCTTGACCGAATAAGAGCCAGACAAGCAAAACAATATAAGTCCATAATGGAAGAATATATGCAGACTGGTAATTATCCTGATTCAAATACAAGTAAAAAAGAAACAATGAAATACACTGGAACATTGGTAAAAGGTATTGCAACAATGCATAAATCAAATGCCGTCCCAGTTATTTCACAACAAGAAGCTGAGGATATCAGCAAGATGAGGAGAAACTAATGCATAGGTTACTTGATTTTATAGAAGCTATAATTCTAGGGTTCTTTAAATTATTTGCATGGATTTTAATTCTCGGAACAATACTAATAATAGCAGGAGCCTTATAATGGAATATATTATTACACTTATCGCAGCAGTGTTTGCTTATGGAAGTGCACATGTTGCTGAAGAACAAAAACAAGGAAAGGTAATACCATTGCCTTGGGAAAAAGCTAATAACAAAACATTTGATAAATCAAATATCAAATACACAGACGGAGATAATACATAATGTACAATTTTGAAGATATAATGATTAAGCTTGATGATATGGAAGCTAAAATCGATACTCTTATCGAGAGAAAACAAAAAGAGAACAAGGAAAACACACCAGAGTATACATACGAATATTATTCATCATACTCTAATGATATCGGCGGAGAAAAGAGAAGTGCTGAAGTATGCAAAAGAGGCGATGGCGTTTGGTGTGTAGAAAAATTAATCGATGGCGAATTAATGGAATTATTACCATTACCAGGTAAGAGTGAACATTACGCTGAAGATGCAGCTGAAAATTTCGTATTATTAGCTTAAGTTACATGACCGGGTCTCATCAACGCACTCCTTATCACCCGCGGAGACCTGGTCACTTTACATTCAATGAAAAATGTGTTATAATATATAAATCAACAATTAAGGAGAAATATGGTAGTTAAAAAAAGAAAAAGAGGTCCAAGTCTAGATGAAAAATATCTAGGAGCAGAACCAATCTTTACCCCAGAACAGGATAATACCGATATGAGAGCTTGGACAAAAGCTACACATTGGTATAATTATTTTTATAAATCAAAAGATTATATGCCAACAACCTTGCAGTTTGCAAAGGAACATTGTGGTTATAATAAAACAAAACTTTCAGTATTAAAAAGGTTACCGGCCTGGAAATATATGGAGGTCAATAAACCTATTAAATTATTATATAGAGGTTGGCCATACAATGAAGATTCTATTGGTTTAATGAAGGAATTTATTGGCGAAAGATATAAAGATGCTTTAAAGGAAAAGAAAATCGAAGAAGCCAAAAAGGCAAATGTGGTTGTTATTACCCCGGCAGAGAGAACGAGAAGAAAAGTATTGGATACCATTCATCATGATTGGGATACTGAAATAGTTGAAGGTTGGTTAGAGGGAAACTTTAAACAAAAGTTTTCTGCCTTTAATAGATTTAAAATGCATGGATTAAAAGGTAATGCAATAAACATGTTTAAGGCTTTACTAGATGCTGAACATGAAAACATCAGTGCGGCCTATGATAAATCATGTGACCAATGTGTAGAAGCTTATTCACATTTCACTAAGGGTGAGAAAAGAAAAATTTTAAAACAGTTCGAAGAAGTGTACGAGGACCTTGAAAGATTAAGGTTATCCTTTAAGGCAGCAAAAACACCTCGAACAAGAAAACCAAAATCATCAGATGCTCAAGTATCGAGGCTCAAGTATTGTACTGAAGACCTTGACTCTAAGCTTACTTCAATTAATCCGATTATGGTACCCGGTAAAAATAAATTGTTTGTTTATAATATAAAACAAAGAAAACTTATTGAATATGTAACTACTGCGACAAGTGGTTTTGAAATATCAGGTACATCAATCAAAAACTTTGATAAGAAGGAAAGCAAGTCAGCGACACTTAGAAAACCTGATGATATATTACCACAGATACTCAATAAAACTGAAAAGCAAATTGATAAAGTGTGGGATACCATTACAACGAAAATAACTAAACCAACAGGACGCATTAACGCTGACTGTATATTAATGAGGACTTTCTAATGCTATCAGTAGGAGATAAATTCCCAGCTTTCTCACTGCAGGGAATTAATGAAAAAAATGAATTTGTGAGAGTAAATATAGAAGAAGGTTACACACCACATAAACATGATTGGTCTGTAGTTTATTTCTATCCAAAGGACTTTACCTTTATCTGCCCAACAGAAATTGCAGCAATGGATTGCTTAGTTGAACATGCAAATGTAGTAGGAATCAGTGGAGACAATGAGTTCTGTAAATTAGCTTGGAAAAAAGATAATGAATTAATAGGTAATATTAATCATACTCTTGCAGCTGATTGTGGATTAGGATTATCAAATACTTTAGGTATTGTTAACGAAGAGGAAGGAGTTTGTTATAGAGCAACTTTTATCTTTGATAGGGATAGAACTATTCAACACGTATCTGTAAATGCTCTTGATACTGGCAGAAGTGCAAAAGAAGTATTAAGAACATTACAAGCATTACAAGCTGGTGGTTTAACTGGCTGTTCATTTGAGGTTGGCGATGAGTTTGTCGGTTGAAATAGAAGGTAAAATTATGACCAAAAAGAGATTCTCTATGGCGGTTGAGAAAATAGTGGCAACTAGACCAGGTGTTTCATACATTGATGCGGCAATTGCCATCATAGAGGACAGAGGTATGGATTATTCTAATTTAAAAAGGTTATTATCACCATCGCTTAAATCTAAAATTGAAGAAGAAGCTTCTGGCTTAAATTTAATTAAAGGCGAAAAGAAGAATAAATTACCTATATGATAGACCCATTTGATTCCTATAAATTATATAATGCATTAAAGTTACATTTTGAAACTGATTACGATGCATTAAAATATAATTTTAAAACTAATGTTTCTGCAAAATCATTTCTGAATCGAAGAGATAAATATTTCTTTGCCAAGATAGCAAAAACATATGAAAAGGACTTAAAAGGATACTATGTAGCTAACTTTAAAAACGATGTCTCCTATGTAGGAGAAATGGTCAATGAAGTTGGCGAAACTAATTATATCAAACATAGAAAAACACTTGAATCATTATCGCGTGTGTTTCAAAATGATATAAATAAACTAACAGAAGAACAACCAGAGTTTGATGACCTATTCAAATCCGAAGATGGTCAACACCCACTGGTAATTCAACTGTGGATGCAAGAAGAGATTAGTTTAGAGACTGTTGTTATTCTTAATTCCTTGATAGGGTTTATACCTAGAGAATCCAAACTAATATCAGATACATTAATTTGGCCTGATATTAAAAGGAAAATCGAAAAGTATAGTCCCTTTGTAAGCTTTGATAGTACTAAGATGAAACTTATTTTACTAAAAGGGTTTACAAATACATTATAATATGTTATAATATAACTATATCATGCATAAAGTGGATAATACAGAAAAGTCGCAAGACTTAATACAACGCAATACAGGAGAAATACAATGTCATTTGCAAATCTAAAGAGCACACGAGGCTCATCAATCGATAAACTCGTTAAAGCTGCAGAAGCAGTATCCACAAAACCAGAAACTACATCTTATGAAGATGATAGGCTATGGAAACCTACCAGAGATAAAGCAGGAAATGGTTACGCAGTAATCAGATTCTTGCCAGCTAAGGAAGGTGAAGATTTACCTTGGGTAAGATATTGGGACCACGGTTTCAAAGGTTCTACTGGCCTATGGTATATTGAAAACTCCTTAACTTCTATTGGACAGCAGGACCCAGTGTCAGAGTCAAACTCTGTACTATGGAACTCTGGAAGAGATGAGGATAAGCAAATTGCAAGGGATAGAAAAAGAAGATTACATTATGTAAGTAATGTTTTAATTGTTTCTGACCCAAGCAACCCAGAAAATGAAGGAAAGGTCAAACTGTACAAGTTTGGTAAGAAAATCTTTGACAAAATCATGGAAGCTATGCAACCTGCTTTTGAAGATGAATCACCTTGTAATCCTTATGACTTCTGGGAAGGCGCTGACTTTAAAATCAAAATCAGAAAAGTAGAAGGTTGGGTAAACTATGATAAATCAGAATTTGCTACACCAAGTGCTTTATATGATGGAGATGAATCAAGACTTGAGGAAGTGTATAATCAACTTCATAATTTACAGGACTTTTTAGACCCTAAAAATTATAAAACATACGATGAGTTAAAAGCCAAACTCAATAGAGTATTAGGAGTTGATGCTGGAATGGTTGAAACAGACCCATTCGAGGCAACTACACCTACAGCAGAAGCACCATCAATGACCACTGCAGAAGCAGAATCATTTGGACAACCTGCTGAATCAGAAGATGATACATTAAGTTATTTTGCTAAATTGGCTAAAGAGAGCTAAAGAGCTCATTAGAGCTAGTGCTTTCGGAGGGGACTGAATGGTCCCCTTTTTTTTATCTGTCGTCCTGGAGCGAACTACCGATATCTGATTTTTGATTGTTTTGAACTATTACAGAAGTATTTGCAACACTTGATGCATTACCACCAGTGACTATATTAGTGGCGTTACCTCCAGTTTCAGCCATCTTTAATAAAGCATTTTCAACTGACATATTACCTACAGTCATACCTTGTATTGGTCCTGGAGTAGACATGGAAACTCCTCCAGCATTCATGTTTAAAGCACCTCGTAATCTTTCAATACCAGCCGATGCATTATCCATATCATCTTGGAAGTTTTTTATACCAACAAACTTTTCTTTAAATATAAAACCCTCGGAACCACCTACTATTGCAAGTTCAAGTGTTTTAGAAGCGGCATATAAATCCTTTGCTAATTTTTTCGCATCAAAATCAATATTAACATTTGAAAATTTACCCAAGGCCATAGCAAAATCATCAAATGCATCAGCACCTGCTTGTACATCTGCAGCATTTTTACCTAATTCAATTGCCTGGTCAACTGGATTTTTTGTACCAGTAAAGAATGATACAACACCTGCTCCTAAGTCTGCTATTGCATTTAATCCTTTACTACCAGCAAAGGCTGCCAAGCCTAAACCTAAATCAGTTAATGCTGTTTTTACTGCTTTACTTTTTTCTATATCGGCCCCATCGCCCATTGATAATAATGTTTCAACTTCTGTCTTAATATCGTCTGCAAAATTATCACCAGCAGTAAATTTAGTAAATGCATCAGAAATACCTGCCGCACCTTTACCTGCTGAAAATGCAATTAAACCAGCACCCAATGCAGTCATTGTTCCTATAAAATTCTTAAGGCCGCCTTCTCCTAGTCCTGCACCTGGTAAATTAGGGATTGTTAATAGTGTTTCAACTTCGTCCTTAATGTCCTGTGCAAAGTTTTCACTACTGAATTGAGTTATGGCACCTGCGGCTCCGGAACCTGCTTTACCTATGGCAAATGCAACAAGACCAGCTCCTAATGCAGTCATTGTTCCCACAAATCCTGCCTTTTCTGGGTCTGTTTTTGGTACTAAATTAATTGATAATAATGTTTCAACTTCTTTTTTAATATCCTCTGCAAAGTTTTCACCTTGACTAAATTTGGTAATTGCGTCTCCTGCTCCACCTGCGGCCTTACCAATACCAAATGCGGCCAAACCAAGACCTAATGCACTAAGAGCAACACCAAGCTTTGAACTACCACCTAATAAACTTTGTCCTTGTTCACTTACGGCAGATTCAATTGATAATAAACTAAGAACATTGTCCTTAATTCTATCAGTCCAACCTTCATCAAGAAATTTATCAACGGCACCCGAAACACCTGCACCTATACCTAATGCTGCAAGACCTATACCAATACCGGTCATTGCTAATGCCAACGAACCACCATCAACTAATAAATTACCACCTTGTTTTTCAACCTCTTGGTTAATACCAATTAAGTCCATGATATTTTTCTTAATTGCAGGAACATCCATTGTTTCAAATGTTTCAATTAATTTAGGAGCAGTTGCAAATACTGCGGCAATACCCACACCTATAGCACCAACACCAATACCAGCACCACCAACCATTTTACCAATATTACCTAGTAAAGCACCGCCTCCATTTTTTTCACTAGCTGTTGCTGTGGCAGCTGCAGTATCCTTAGGCAGTTGTCGTAATTCATCGCGAATCTCTTCAAAGATGGACATTCTTTCTCGGTTGTCCTCCATACCTTGAAGCTTTTGTGAATCAATTATATCTTGGAAGTTTTCAAAACCATATACCGTACGCGCTTGAAAGTCATTCATGACCTTCTGCATGTTTTTCATTTCTAATAAATGTCGCCTTGTATTTTGACTATCGATAGCAATTTTGGCCGTGCTCTTATTGTTGGCCTCCATTACCTCGATTAATGTGGCAATACCTTTAGTTCCTGGTGCGTCTTTTTTTGGTTTATTATCTTCCGCCATTTGTTACTTTCCTATTTACCGCCGAATGCTCTTCCAGCTTCTGATATACCAAATGCACCAAGTGTTATAACCACAAATGATGTATAAATTGTATCAGAGATTACTAAATCTTGTCCCATAAATGCTGTAACTAAATCACATACTCCAAAAACAACCATTAAGAAAAATGATATAAAGCCAATAATAGCTTTTTCATTTACATCATTATCATCTAAAAAGATGTCCTTCCATGTTCTTTTAGGTGGTGCAAGTCTTTTCTTTGCCTCTGCGGCTTCTAATTGCATTTCCTTAATCATATCTTCAGATTTATCAAGCTTATCAATTAAAGCCATATACTTATCTAAATCGATTTCAACTTCGTTACGACTATTGTCTTGTCCTTCAGCCATTATCTTCTCCTATTATTCATTTTTTGAATCTTTTCGTTTTCTTCTTTAATATGTTCCTGGAGTAGAGCTAAATATATCTCCCTCTCCCACGGCATCATACTTTCTATCTCAGTTAAACTGTACTTATGATGTTGCATTAATGCAAAGTTTGTTTGGTAAAAATTTTCCAAACTCTCATGCGAGAGGCTTATGTAAAAAAACTATTTAGTCCTCTTAACTCAACCACATTCGTATGTTTACATTTATCACACTCATATTCAGTTTTATAATATACAGCAGGTACTTCCTGTAAAAATCCTTGAATCATTCTAAATTGTTCAGAATTTAAGCTCTCAACAAATTGTTCAAGGTCTTTAGCACTTTCAGCATCTGCATCAAATACATTATCATTATCAAATATAGAATCAATACATTTTATAATTAATTCCATAACACCTTCGACTGAGTTAAGTTTTTCAATATCCAAAGAACCTATTAGTTCCATTGATGGATATTTCATAGTAACTCCAACTCCTGTCTTTTCATCAAGTAATATTGTACGTTCCTGATTTTGATTTATTATCTCAACATCGTCAACATTAATTGATATTGGCGTAAGACCATCACATTCTTCCTGAGTACATTTAATCTGTATGTTCATATTTTCACCTACAGATTTTGCTCTCAGTTGTAAGAATAGATATTCAATATCAAATACAGTAAGGTCTTCCAAACTGTCTAAATCATAACATGATAAAATGATATCTCTTACTGCCTTACTGATTTGCTCCATATCATTTGATTCTAAAGCAATCATTAATACCTTCTCCTCTTTTACAAGAAAAGGTCTCATATTTAAATCGTTCCTAGTAGAAGGTAATTGAACCTTATACTGAGGAACACTCAATTTTGGCAAAGCCATAATATTCTCCTATATTATATTAAGTTAATGCGTCAAGGATATTAGAGACACCAGATAATCTGGTACTTGTTGGTCCTTCCGGTATATACTTATCGTAGCTAAATACTACATTCAATTCCTGCACCTCAGTTGATGCAGAATCCAATTCAACACCAGTTACTGAAGTAGGAAATGCATTTACAAGTCTTACTCCATATACTGGTTTATTTTCTAAATCCAATTGTTGTATTACAACATCGGTTGCGAAATCTTTTTTATATCCTACTTCGTACGTATCCAAATCTAGGATAGCACTTAACCAATTATCAAACATGATTTTCATATAATAATCATTTGTTAATAGGAATTTACATGTAACATCTTCATCAATAAATGCATAGGGTACAGGAACTGTTTGTTTTTCTGCCTGATAATCTAGTGTTGTTACTTGTCTGCCTGGTAGGCTGGCACTTTGGCATAATAGTGATATATCTCTTGGGTCACTAATTAAATTTTTAACATTAAATGAACCAGATAATAATGAACCTATTAATACATCTGGGTTTAAATTTAACAATGATTGTGACGGGGGTGTAAAAATAACATTAAAACGGTTACCTCTAGCCAATCCATTCTTTTGTGACACTATTGCTTTTAAATTATCGATACTGCTCATTAACTTCTCGCGATTTTAAGACTTTCATTCCAAACACCAGTTTTACCTTTTCTGACAAACTGTTCTGTTGGTAGAAATATTGCAATTTCCCAATCAGTCATTGGTACTCTTGAAAATTGTGATTTAACATGTCCACCTAGATAATGTTTAAAACACGGTTTAAATTCTTTATACTTTCTTACACCCTGTAACAAACTATATCTCATTTTTACTAATCTTGTTTTATCTGTTACTTTATCTGGAGCAAGTTTCATTAATTGGTCAAGAAATTCTGCTCTTATATCTGGTCTTAAATAGTGTAGGTTTAATCCATAAAAGCCATCTTTACCTGCAGGTTCCACAAATATTGTAAGTGGAAACCTATCGTAATATGGTAATGTTTTCTTGTGTTTTGGGTCATAAAAATACATATACATACTACCCGGTAGTGTTCTAGTTGTTTTATCTAATGCACTATCCTTTAATATTCTACTTCTGCCCGGTATTTGTAGCTCTTGTACCTTCTTTTCAAACCATTTCTTTGAATCCTTGGTCCGTGCTGTAACACCTGCTCTCTGAGCTTGGGCTTGTAATGTATCGAATAAACTTGCCATATAATCTATTTATATGGTTTTTAGAGTACTTTGATGCCTATATTTTTTAAAGTTTCTTCAGTCCACACTTGGAACTTCCAACCTTTATGTTTGGCGAATGCGTCAGCTGCTTCCCATTTATCATTATTTTTAATATATGTCAACTGTTCATTGATATATTTTTTGGTTTTGCGTGACCTTTTCTTTGGTGGTAGTGTTTGAGATTTAGGTTTAATTTCAATCAAATATGTTTCTTTATTATCCATTTGGATTAAAAGGTCAACGAAATAACGATGCAATCTTTTATCCACTGTTGATTTGTATGGTACTACTATTTCCTCTGAATTCCAGAGTTTTACTTTTGGATTGTTTTCACACCAACGAAAAGCATTTCTTTCCCATAAGGAACGAAATACCACAGTATTTGGATTTCCGATATACTTATCCGGATTCTTTATTTTGTATTTCCCTTTGTAAGCCATTATAAATAAACCTATATATGTTTATTTTATTTATATAGGAAAAAATATGGAAATTATAAGATTCCCTAAAACATTAGACGGTAATCTACCATTTGTTCAATTTCGAGTCAATGAAAGAACTTCGGAGGGTGAAGTCATATTTTACGCAATTAATTTATTTATGCCTACTGGATTTGCTACAACAGATGCTGGTAACTATGGTAATTTAGAGGCCGGAATGACTGGTGGTGCAGTCGATGCAGTACTTAAAAAGGTTGGCATAAACACACAAGGAAATGCAGAAATAACTGGTTCAGATGTAGAGGCTGCAGCATCACAATATGGTCCTGCTGCAATTGCAGGTCAAATTGGTATAGGTGGACTTGATGTTGTGGCTAGAAAGGCAGCACTTAAAAGGGGTGTTGCCGTAAATCCAAATATTTTAACAACATATGATGGACATCAAATTCGTTCATATCAATTTGAGTTTAAATTAGTCCCAGAATCAGCAGAGGACTCAAAGGTAGTTCAAAAAATAGTAGATGTTTTTAGGAATTATTCATTACCTGAAAAAACTGGTGCACTATCAATTCAATATCCAGCCACCTTTGAAATTGAATTTTTTAAAGGAGAAAAGCCAAATAGTTTTATGCCGAAAATACTCCCTTGTTTTTTAACATCATTAGGTGTAACCACAAATGCCACAACAAATATAATGCACGCTGATGGAGCACCTTTAGAAACAGATATTAGTTTACAATTTCAGGAAACAAAATCCATTACAAGGCAAGATATATATGGTGAGAGTTTTGAAGGTATTGATAACCCAAGTCAGGTTCCAGGAGGAAATGGATAATGAGTTTTTTTAAGCAGTTTCCAAAAGTAGAATATGACTTCAATCAAACTGGAGTTAAACAAAACATGGTTGATATATATCGCCATGTAAAACCTTTACCTACATTTTTAGATAGTTTTTCTGCATATAATTTCTATGAAATAAGAAATGGAGAAAGACCTGATATTGTATCAACAAGATTATATGGAACATCAGAATTTTATTGGACATTCTTTGTTGTAAATGATTTTTTACATGACGGATATAGAGCCTGGCCAATGAGTCAAGAGCAATTACAAAAATATATGGAAAAGGAATATAATGGTTTTGCAATTGAAACAAATCCAAAAACAACAAATAATTTTGAAGATAGCTTATCAGGTAGATTCACATTAGGAGAAACCATTACTGGAGCTACATCTGGAGCAACTGGTACACTAACAAAGAAAAACATTGATATGAGTCAATTGATAGTACAAAATGCTACAGGTGCTTTTATTGGAGAATTAGTTGGTATTACAAATACATCTGAATTAATCACTGGTTCAACTTCTGCAGATACTGTTTCCACATATAGAGTCTTTAAATATGCAGATGCACCATATTATTACTATAATGAGAATGATGCTGATAAGAAACCAGTTACAAATGCAGTTCATGTAGATGGTGGAGTTGCTGATAGTGATGTGGCTTATGTAACAAATAGAACACATGAATTTGAATTAAACGAGGACCGTTCAAAAATTAGATATATTGACCCTAATTATATTGGCCAATTTATTGATTCATTTAAAAAGGCAATTAATAAATAATGAGTAATCTTAATGCTAGTGTTACAGAATCATATCGAGCTGGTGCCTATACGCTAGATAAAGTACATTTATTTACTAATTTAAATAATCCAGAGCAATATATTGATTTAACCAATGTGTGCCAAAGCTTTATCATTAAAGAAAGTATCTACTCAATGGGTATTACCCTTGAATTTTTTGTTTATGATTCTAGGGGTCTTTTAGAAGCATTTAAAATAATGGGTAATGAGAAAATTAATGTTATTCTTTCTCGCCGTGATGTTGTATCAAAAGAAAAAAAGGAATATGATTTAAATTTAAGAATAGGTAAAATTGATAGTTATTCCAGGCAAAAAGAAACAATGCAGGCATTTAAATTAACTTGTGTTTCGGATTATGTTTATCACAATAATTTAATTGCTTTAACAAAACCATTTAGTGATTCTGTTGGCAAATCAATAACTGATATCTGTAAAAATAATTTAAATATTAATGAAGGTAATTTAGAAATAGCAAAAGATACTGGTAGTGTTACTGGTGTTTATCCAAGATTAAAACCACTTTCAGCCATTAAATGGTTATTAAAAAATATTACAGATAATAAAACACCATTTTTCTTTTATGAAAGAATATCAGATAATAAATTGGTATTAGAATCATATAAAACTATGATTGACAAAAATGTGTATGATGAATATACATATGAACCATATTTTGATGTACCTCTGATTGAAAAAGATTTATATGAATTAGAAAGAAAAAGAATATCAGCAATGTCCTCAGATTTAGATGTATCACAATTGGAATCTATAGCAGATGGTTGTTATGGTTCAACATTACACACATTGGATATTGCAACTAAATCTTATAAAACAGTTGAATATAATTATAATCGAGATGTTAAATTAAACGATAATGACCCATTATCAGATAATATGAAATTATTAGATACACCAATAAAAGAATTTACAAAGGGTAAAAATTTCTTTATTTCACAAAATTCACTAGCTTATGGCAATGATTTAAATAATTATAACAATGTGATTTCCTCTGGTTATTTAGATTCACATTCATATTTAAAAAATTTAAATACATTAACTATTAATGTTACTATTAATGGTGATTTTGATTTAAAGCTTGGTAATAAAATCCATGTTAGCATCAATAGGGCTGGTTCTGATGCAAAAGAAATCGCAGTGGATAAATATTTTACAGGCAATTATATTATTACTGCTATAGAACATTCATTTAAAGAAAGATATAAAATGAATTTAACATTGAAAAAGGATTCATTTGAAGATAGTATTGATGATATAATAAAAATACAAGATAGGGCTAAGGAAGTATAATGAGAGCAGATGATTTTTTAAATAATGGATTTAATTGGTTTACTGGTGTTGTCGAAGATAGATTTGACCCAGAGGAAATGAACCGTGTTAAAGTAAGATGTTTTGGTTATCACACCGAAGATAAAAATGAATTAGATACTGATAAATTACCTTGGGCTACTGTTATGATGCCAACAACGGCAAGTGGAACATCAGGAATTGGAGATACACCACACGGATTAATGGAAGGTTCCTGGGTTGTAGGATTTTTTAGAGATGGTCCATCTGCACAGGACCCAATTATAATGGGAACAATTGCTTCCAAATCATCTAGTAGAAGTAAAAATTTAGGATTTACTGGTTTAAATTATCCAAAAGGAGAATATATTGACCAAAGTGATGTAAACTTTTCGGCAAGAGCAACCAAATATGAACAGGGAACATCAAATGTAGAGAGAACCAAAAAGGATTATCCTAGTATTACAACTGCTTCTCCTGCAAAAATATCAACAGTTGCTCCAGATAAGGCAGATAGTTTTTATGCCGCACAAACATGGACAGAATTAAAACCATTAAATGACCATAAACCAGATTATCCATATAACAAGGTAAACGAAACTGAAAGTGGTCATGTGTTTGAAGTTGATGATACACCAGGCAATTTAAGATTAAATAAACAACATGCTTCTGGTTCATACGAAGAAATCTATAATGACGGAACAAGACAAGTTAAAATTATTGGTGATGATTATGAAATCATTGTAGCAAATAAAAATATCCATATTAAAGGTAATATGAATATGACTGTTGATGGTGATTTACGACAATTAGTGTATGGTAATTATCACTTAGAAGTGGAAAAAGATTTTACAATGAATATTAAAGGTTCATTACAACAAGGTATTCAAGGGAATCACGAGGCTGAAATAGCAAGAAATAGAAGCATTAATATTGGTTCCAATGATAATTTATTAGTGAATAATGATTTAATACAAAATGTAGTAAATGATAATTTATTAACAATATCAAATAATTACACAATTAATACGGCAAAAAATTATGCGAATACTGCATACGAAAACATGACATTATTTGCTGGTGGTAAATATTCACAAAGTTCTGTAAGTGATTATGCAGTTGCCTCTGGTGGTAATATGTTATTTGGAACCACTGGTAATTTAACAGAAGAAGTAGATGGTACACATACAATGACTTGTGCGACTGCTGCATTAACATATAACGCTGGTGAATTAACAATTAATAATATAACACATACACAACATACACATGAAGAGGTACCAGGTACTGGTGGTGCAAGTTCTCCAACACCTGCAACACAACAAACATCTGCACCTACTACTGGGACATAAAAAATGAGTTGTTCAGAAAATAGTTTATTAAAAGGAATTAAGGATAAACAAGCACAATTGGATTCTCTTTTAGAAGGAGGAAAGGCTCAACTATCCTCAATGACTTCTAAATTAAATGAATTAAAGGCTGATTTAGAATCATTTAAACCTGAATTACCTAACATTGGTGGATTACAACAAGAGTTATTAGGCCTTGCAGCACTGACAACACCCGAAGGTTTGGCTGCAAAAATAGCAGAATTAAATGAAAAATATGGAGCAAAGGTTCCAAATTTATCAGCACTGATTAGTGGTTTAGGATTGGATAGTTTTCCACCATCAATTAGTATATCTGATATATGTGACCAAATACCAAATGTTGAGGAAAAACCTGATGGAACAATAAAAGAAGAGCCAGAGGAATCAAAACCTGCAGAAGAAAAACCACCAGAACCTACACCAGAAAAGAAAACAGCACCTGTTGAACCTATTGATTTAGATAAGTATGAATTAAATAAAGATTTATTAAATAGAGTATTATCCATTTCAAAGAAAAATCTTGCGATTACAGTGGGTGGTTCAAAAAAGGTATTTCGTAGAAAAAAAGATAATCAAACATTATATGATTTAACAGTGCCTGAATTAATTGCAGAACTTGCAGAAACTGGTGGTTCAACCTTTGATGATTTTAAGATATATGATTACACCTATGCTGATTTACAAACGAGAAGGGAAAATTTTTTAAAGAAAAAGAATGCTGAAGGTAAATGGGACTTTGCTACAGAGGGAAGAATATTTGCAAAGGAATGGGATTTGGCAAAGGCCTATGCTGCAAGTGTTGGAAATTCACTTGCCAATGCTGAAAGTTTTAGTATTGCGGCGACACAGTCTGTAGAAAGACGAAAAGAGAAACTTAAAACTTCATAAAATAGTTTATAAATAGATATATGGCAGGATTAATACAATCAGATAAGAGTATCACAGGCGATACATCAAAGGCTCGTGTAGTTTCTAAAAGGAAACCACATAGAGATTTAGATTTATCTCTTAAAATACATCCAATACGAAAGGATATTATACCTTTAAAAGATGATAATGCGATAAAAAATGCATTAAGAAATTTATTGGTTAGTAACTTTTATGACCGACCATTTGCAATTGATAAAGGTGCAAATTTAAAAGGTTTATTATTTGAGCCTGCAGATGTATTTACACAAATCGCATTAAGAAAAAATATAGAGACTGTAATAGAAAAATATGAACCAAGAGTTGCAATAAGGGAAATCGTTATTAATGATGAATCTGAAATGAATGCATATAGAATTTTGGTTAATTTTAAAATAAAAGAATTTGATACCAACGAAAGTGTTGAAATCATATTAAGAAGGTTAAAGTAATATGGCTAGTAATTTAAATGTCACAGAATTAGATTTTGAACAAATTAAACAAAATTTAAAAAATTTTTTAAAACAACAAAATGAGTTTAATGATTATGATTTTGAGGGTTCAGGGTTAAGTGTTTTATTAGATGTACTTGCATATAATACACACTATAATGCCTTAAACGCACACTATTCATTAAACGAGGCATTCCTTGATTCAGCACAGATTCGTGGTAATGTTGTTACCAGAGCAAAATTATTAGGATATACTCCTAGGTCTGTTTTATCACCAAGAGCACAAGTCAATTTAGTGGTTGATGTTTCTAGTGTTGTGGGAACTTTACCAAGTGTCCTTGAATTAGCTAGAGGAACAAAATTAAAAACAATAGTAGAAGGCGAAGAGTTCCAATATGTTGTTTTGGAAACTCAACAAGCAACTTTAGTAGGATTAACATATACTTTTAGTAATGTTGTATTATTAGAGGGTAATGTCCGAGAACTTAAATATAGAGTTGATAATGATATAGAGAATCAGAAATTTCAACTTACAGATTTAAATGCTGATACATCATCATTAAGAGTTCGTGTTCAGGAAAATGAGCAATCATCTGCATTTGATATTTACACTGCATTCGAATCATTAAAAAATGTGGATGCTTCAAGTAAAATTTATTATTTACAAGAAAATGCCTCTGGTTATTATGAGGTATATTTTGGAGATGGCGTAACCGGATTTAAACCTTTAAACAATAATATTGTAACAGTTGATTATGTTACAACCAAAGGTAAAGAATCAAATGGTGCTAATTCATTCTCAATGGTGGATAATATTGGAGGTTATTCTAATATTACAGTTACAACTGCAGTTAATGCATCTGGTGGTTCAGAGGCGGAAACACTTGAATCAATTAGATTTAATGCACCGTTAACATTTACAACACAAAACAGAGCTGTAACATCAGAGGATTATGCAGCCATTATTAAAAAAGAATTTACCAATATTGATTCCATATCAACATGGGGTGGAGAGGATAATGACCCACCAGATTATGGTCGTGTTTACATATCAATTAAACCTTTATTATCTAATGCATTAACAACTGCAGAAAAAAATGATATTACTGGTGCAATATTAAAAGGTAAAAATGTTGTTTCTATTACCCCACAAATTGTTGACCCAAATTTTACAAATTTAGAAATTGATTGTAATTTTAAATATAATCCAAACTTAACAGATAGAAGTTCAGTTGAATTAGAATCAGTTGTAAGAGATACTATTTCAGATTATAATTTTAATAACTTAAATAAATTTGATGGTGTGTTTAGACATTCACAATTAACAAGAGCAATTGATAATGCAGACCCTGCGATATTAAATACTGTTATTCGACCAAGAATGTTCCAATATATTACACCAACAGTAGATACAAATAGTGTGGTTGAATTACAAAATCACACACTAAGTTTTGTTGCACCATTTTTCCAATCTGGTCAATCAACAAAATTTATTTTAACATCAACTGCATTTGGTTTAGCAAGTGACCCAACAACAGAGCATTTCTTTGGTGATTTACCAATTGCTGGTTCAACAAATAGAACAGTGGTTGTTTATAAAATAGTAAACCAAGAGAATGTTATTGTAATTAATGATGCTGGATTATTAGAACCAGAGCTTGGTAAATTAACATTAAATAATTTTAGACCTAATAATACAAATCAAATTAAAATTACTGTATTACCTAATTCATTGGACCTTGCACCAAAGCGTAATCAGTTAATCTCAATTGATAATAATTTTGTTACCATCGTACCAGACATTGATACAATTGCAGTTGCTGGTTCATCTGGTAGTATTACATATAACACAACACCTAGATTTAAATAATGGCACACAGACACTCAATATCAGGAGGTATAGTAGAAGTTGATAATTCAACACTACACGAAACAAAGGAGGATGTCCGCCTTGACCAATTATTACCACCTGATATATTAGAAGATAAAGTTAAATTACAATCTTTTTTAGAATCATATTATACGTTCATGAATATGGACGAATTTATATATCAGGAAACAGAAACATTTTCAGATGTTGTTTTAGATAATGTTGCAAGATTTAGAATACCAGACCCTAATAATACAAATGATAGATTTTTTACA
>Ga0209932_1000115_pt1 | contig 21541 bp, 26 predicted proteins | sample SalPon2_B_H2O_MG_2_FD_185728 | JGI IMG/M metagenome (GOLD analysis project Ga0209932, IMG submission 185728) | Salt pond water microbial communities from South San Francisco under conditions of wetland restoration - Salt Pond MetaG SF2_B_H2O_MG... ...
CAAGTCCATCCAGCTCATCGCCGCGGCGAAAGAGAAGCCCGCAACAATGGCGTTGAGGGATTGGGTTTCCAATTCTTGGGTAACAAGGTTAACAGTCTTGAGAGCTTGGGCAGTCATGTCAGCCATGATGAGAGTTTTATACTATACACGGGGAAAATTTTTACTCTGGGAGTAACTCCTCCTTCTGAACAATCTTTTTGTACTTGGGTTTCCTTACTATACTTGACTTTGCAAATATCTGCTCCTCCTCGTCTTCTTCGGAATCTCCATCGGTACTACTTTCATCGTCCCCTGTAGCTTTGAATGACTTATATTCAGAAATCGTCCAACCCTCCGGCTCCGATGTACTCATTACTATTAATAGCATTTTTTAACATCTCTTCTACCGGACTTTGTGGTACCCATTGTTCCCATCTGTCGTAGGCTTCATTCATTTGTTTGAAGGTTGTGTCTTCACCCGCGTAGCGTTCGAAGGGTGGGCACTCTTCTGGATCAACTTCTTCGAGGTCTTCTTCGTCGGAGGACTCTTCATCATAAATCTCTGGGAAGAGTGAGCCAATATTTTGACCAACTGTATACATTACACAATACTTGATTGCATATTCCATGTCTTCTGGGAGTACCGTGTTACGTCCACAAGCTTTGGAATATTCAGCTGCCAAGACCATACTTCTTTCAAGGACGGGAAGAAGAATACCAATGAGAGCCTGTTGTTGAGACTCTTCATAAGCTCCTGAAGATTCACCAAATCCAGTTTTCATCATCTTTATTAATATTTCAAATTAAAAAGAGTTTGAGCAGTTCCCTCGGATACACGGAGAATGTTGTGACTCACGGCGTACACTCTGACTTGTCTTGCATAATCTGCACATGGAGTCAGACTTAGGTTAACAATTTGGTCTTTTATGAGACTGAAATTGACCTGTCCTGTGGGATACCACTTTTCGGGTTCAAGAGCAAAACTATATGAGTAGAATCTTCTCAGAAGTTGTGTCTTAGAGTGATGAATAGCTGCCTGAACAGCTTTGAGAAATATGACATTACCAGTTTCTTCTGTAATCATTGGTTGACCATCAAGGTCCAATGTAAGATAATCCAAGTTTTCATAAAGTATATACTTTCCACCTGTATCTGCAAGTGTATTATCGTAGTCAAATGGAGTCATAAACTCTCCTTCACCAGTACCCAAGTCACCTTGTCTCTGAATGACAAAATAGAGCTCTCTCACTGGATTATAAAAGTCTAATTTGAATGATGCAGATTGTACACCTTGTTCCACATCGAATACATTTTGTTGAATCTGTGTTATTATATAGTCTCTCTTCTTTTCATTCTCCAACTTGATTCTCTCACATGGATCAAGGAAAACTACTTCCGCACAAAGTTTAAAATCTGCAAGTTTAAGCACTTCATTAAATTGTGGCTTTGTCCCGTCAATACGAACAACGAGATCTTTGTAGCTTCGAAGTTTTACTTCAACTTCAACTTCCTGCTTCTTGATAGCACAAAGTGGCAACGCCAATTCTGGATTATTGTAAAAGTAGAATGGCAAATCTACAAAATATTCCTGAACCCCATCAGAAGCACCAAGGTGTGCCAATATCTCTTTGTCTGAGACGCGAGCTGAAATTGTTCTTTCTGGATACTTACCCACAAGTTCTTCAAGGGCGAATTGCTTCGTCTGTGTGACAAAGTGTTCTGAATAAATTTGAAGATAGTCACTTGTAAGTCTCTGAACAACTTTACCACCCACAATCAGATCTACATATTCAATGAGTGCATGACCCACTGAATCAATGTAACCCCAACTTGCTGTACCAATTTCTGGAAGCTTTATCTTGATACTGAGGGTACTCAAAAGGTCACCTGTATTTTGTGCTACTTTGAAATTTGCCTTTCCACCAAAGTCTACAGAAGTCTCTGGATCTATGTCAACATACTCTCTTGAAAAGTTTGAGTGTTTTTTGAAACTTTCCAAAAAGTGTGTGTAGTCTGGATCTAGCGTGAAGAACCTGTCTTGGAGACCGGATGTTTCAAGCTGTATACGACCAGCCATTACTAATATAACAACCTAAAATTTTAAACCAGCTAATCCACTCTCAACGCGAAGTACATTATAATTTAGGGCATACACTCGAGTATTATTATTATCAACATCATTGACGGGTTCTATTTCAATTGTAAGAAGTTTGTGAGCGATGCGACTCATATTGACTTGACCCGTTGGGTAATACATCTCCGGTTTCAATGAAAAACTATACATTGCAAACTTTGCTGTGTCGGCTGCAGATGGAGCATTCACATGATGTTTGAGGGCTTGTTCATAATTAAGAAACTTTGTATTTCTATCAAAAACTATTTCATTGTTGAAACGAAGTTGAACATTTTTGATTTCATTGTAATAATGTGGGTCGTTGTCTCTCACAGCTTCTTCCGACTGTGAAACAAAGTACAATTCTTTCACTGGGTGGGAAAAGTTGAGCATGACACTCTTTTTATTTTCACCAACTTTCATGACAAACTGTGACATTTGAAGTTGAGTTATAACATAATCAATTGGTCTTGAACGGAGAAAGTTTATTTCGTTATTTGTGAGAAATATAAACTCTGTATCAAGTGAAATATTTTTGATTGATGCTGTGACACCCGCTGGAGCTCCACCGAATACCAGTTCAGAGAAGGGTCTTGTCTTAATTCTAACTTCAACGAGCTGCTTTGTAAGAGCACACGTTGGAATAGCGAGTGTTGGATTGCGGTAGAAGTAGAATGGAAGTTCCAAAAAGTAATTATATTCCCCATCATAAACTAAAGTAGTACCACCATGACCGTTTAAGAAATAGAGTGTTTGTTTTACATCGTCATCTGTGTTGTACAACTGTTGATGCATGTAGATATATTCACCGGTAATTCTCTCAATGGTTTGCCCCCCAATGACAAGTTCAGCATACTCAATGAGATGAGAAATGATTGATGGTGACCAGTATCTATTATTACCGAGTGTGTCTGGTTTTGGGTCATCGAGGGTTACTTTGAGTGTAAAGTTCCTTATGAGGTCACCCTTATCATTTGGTACACGACATTCCAAAATCTTTCCAAATGTTCTGTCTCCGTCAAATTGACTTTCGACATGATCTATAGCAAATTTTGTATGTCTTCTAAAATTCATCAGGAAATATGAAAACTGTGGATCTCCTGTGAGCCATTGATCTTGAACTCCAGTGGCGGCAAGTCTCAAGCGACCTGACATTCCTACATTATGTGAGTAAAATTTTGTTAAATAAAACGGGACACTACTGTAGAATGAATCTTCAATTGAGGAAATTCAAACCCGAGACGATGTCGGACGATCGGGTGTGTGTGTTTATCGGAAAGCGTAACACAGGAAAGTCAACCCTAGTCAAGGATATCATGTATCATAAGAAACATATACCAGCGGGGATTGTCCTATCAGGTACAGAGGAAGGGAATCACTTCTATGGTGAGTTTATTCCAGACCTCTTTGTTTATGGTGAGTATGATAGAGATGCCATTGAGAGGGTGATATCCAGGCAGAGAAAGTTGGTAGGTACGAAAGGTAAGAATCCTCATAATGGTGCCTTCATGCTCCTTGACGATTGCATGTACGACTCAAAGTTTTTAAAGGATACATGTATTCGTCAATGCTTCATGAACGGTCGTCACTATAACATCTTTTTCATGTTGACAATGCAGTACGTGATGGATCTTCCACCCGCACTTAGGGCAAATGTAGACTATGTTTTTATACTCAGGGAGAATATCATACAGAACAGAGAAAAACTCTATAAGTCATTCTTTGGAATATTCCCAACATTTGATATGTTCAACAAGGTGATGGACGCTTGTACAGAAAACTATGAGTGCCTTGTCCTAGACAATACCGTAAAGTCTAACAAGATTACTGATTGTGTCTTCTGGTACAAGGCTACGGTCAGAAAAGGATTTAGAGTGGGAAGCCCCAATCTATGGCAACTCCACAAGAAGATGTACAACCCCAAGTACTTGGATCAGAAGGAGGAAGATGCCAAAAAGGCAACCAAAAAGACCAATCTAAAAATCACGAAGACGAGATAACAAATAGAAACTCTGTGACTTTCTTTGGTCTATTCTTTAGGTTGCGACTTCCTCTGTAGGTATTGTAGTCAATTTCAATTTTTTCGTAGGTGTAGGGTCTCAGGATTTCTTCCCATTCTTCTGGTTTAATGAAACCCTCATTATTATATGACACCAAGGTATGTTTCGCTTTCTCGGTAGACAACTTCAAGGTAAGTTCCATAGCTTCTCTAATTTTACCTCTACTATTGTACTGACTCTTGTTCCAGTCCCCAGGGATACCTGATACTTTTGAAAGTGTATGAGGTCTCTCATTGGTACATATGAGGTTGAGCATGAAATAATTTGAACCGTACGGGTGTTGATTATAGGGTGGATCGAGATAGATGAGGTCCACTTGTGGGAGCTCCCTCAGAAAGTCACATGCGTCTTGACGTCGGACTTCAACTTCCCGTGAAGGTTCTAACCACACGGGGCATTCAACTTCAATCTTCTTTGTGATTCGATCAAGGGCGTGTCCTCCCTTGCCACCCCACCCCCCTTTATGGAAGCCCTTAAATACACCCGATGTGTTTGTGTGAATACTCGCCTTCACAAGGAGTGGCCCAAGACAATAGGGTCTAAAGTGTTCAGGGACACATTTCTCAATATAATCTATCATTCCATCAATACGCTTAGCATTTTCGGGTGTATAAAACCATCGATCACATGTATCACTTGGTGAATATAATTCACTTATGAGTCCAACTTTATCAGGTGCATCATTCATGGCATTAATATGCTGAGCTATTTCAGCTTGATCATTCCATGATGGGGATTTGAGAAAACATGTAGATAATATTTCACAGTATTTCTCCAAATCATTTACATACAACTTTTTGGAGTGACCCAAAAGCATTCTCGAAACAACACCAGATCCTGAAAAAACGTCGACGCATGTTTGAGGGTTAAGTCTATTTACAACTTCTTCAATTTTATCAATAAGTTTTCGTTTATTTCCTATGTATGTTATCATCGGTTGATGTACATACTCTTTCATATCTATAATGGTAATGTATGATTTCCTTAAGTGATTCCGATGCGACGTGCTTCATGACTTCCAGACGTTCACTGTCTTTCCACATAGAACTTTCATGTGGAAACTTGTCATATTTATGAGTCTTGACACAAAAAGTTGCAAACTCTCTATCAACATCCTTTTTAATGTCAATTTTAGAAGTCATTTCAGAAACATCAAATACATTTTCACCATCCATCTCCCATACAATTGGATATTTACCAAAGTTTGAGAGTGGTCCGATTCTATGAATGATACTTTCACTACTATGAAAGTCACATCCAGCAACAAATACAATGTATGGTGAAATAGGTAAATCTTTGAAAAGATGCCAGGATGCATTAAGATTCTTAAATACTCTCTCGATTGCATTCCCCAAACCCTGTTTGGCAAGACCTTTTGAAAGTCTCAAGTCATTTGTACCTTGATACTTATCTTCAACAATCATGAAACAATATTTTTTTGAATCAATTATCACAAAAAATAAACCACCATCGGGACTCATAAAACATTTATCGTTTGTGTACCCTTCAATAACATCTGTCACTTTGATACTTTTTTGCCAATGGAAAGTTCCAACATCTCCAATCAATTCAATACAAAACTTTTTTATTTCTTCCAGGATACAGTTAAGTGTCTTTTCAGACTTTTGACATACTCCACTAGCAATTGAAGATCCCAAGTGAATTTCTCTTAGATGTGACATAAATAATTAACCAGTGGTGCGTCACTTAGGTTTCTCAAAAACATAAGACTATACTAAATGTCTACGGATATCAATACATTAAATCTTGCTGACAACGGTGATGGAATGGTTCCATTAAATGATAACCCAACAACAAGTTTTGTGAATAATTCTCAACCTGAAAAAAATGTGAGTGAAAATAAACAGACTATGGACTCTACTCCAATTAATGATATCATGATGGAACCACCAATGATGACGGATGAGCCCAGAATGCAAGGCATGATGCCACAAATGACTGCCCCACAACCTCAGGGTAGTTATGCTATGCCACAACAAGAACAAAAGGCTCCAGAAAGCAAGAACCCATTCAATCTCACTGATGATCAAATGATTGCTCTCATCGCTGGTGCCGCGGCGGCTCTTGCGGTGTCTAAGCCAGTTCAAGACAAGCTTGTCACTTCCATTCCAAAGTTCCTTAACGAACAAGGGAGCCGAAGCATGGTTGGCTTGGCTTCAACCGGTTTGGTTGCTGCTATTGTGTTTTACATTTCTAAAAATTACTTTGTGAAGCCATAAACACATTATTTGATTCCCAACCCATATTAGAATAGATTGAATTATCAATACCTGTGTAGTAGGTAATCAAAGCTCCTGTCGCAAATGCCGTCATGAGCAAGGCACTCAATTTAAGCGTCTTGCTTCTGTCACTTCCGTATTTTTCCACAGCCTCTCTACTTTCACCCCATATAGCATTCACCGCAAATGTAATAACTAGGGCAATAATGCTCGTTGTAAGAAAGAAGATACGATCAACAGCGAGTCTTGGTACATTACCTATTATGTAACGAAGTACATTTGGGACTATGACAGTGAGCCACACGAGATTAAGGTTATAGTTTTCCGAGAAGTGTGGAACAATACTTATCCCGTATATGGCAAGCCAATATACAATGACCATAAGTAAGATACTCAATGGTGTTTTCATTTAATATGATGGAAGAATATTATTTATCCTGAATGTGTTGACCACAAAACTTGGTTCTTTCGGGGATCTTCTCATAAATACCCAAATCTACACACATGTCGCGAAGTTCGAGGTAATTTTTCCAGAATTGTTCCGAGTGTGAGTATTCATCAACTGTGCAGTGTGCCAACTCATGGATGAGGACGTGGAAGATTTCGTTTGGGGTCCCATCAAGACACAAAGCAATCTCTTGTCCCTTGTTTGTATTGTACCCAACAGATTCACTCATGGAGTGGAATGCAGTCAGTGGTACACAACGCACAAGCATTTGATACTTGGGGTGATCCGTGGAAGCAATGTGTTCACGAAGGACTCTGTATTTCTCTTTGACATCAGTGAGCACCTGGGGTTCTTTGGTTTGGGAAAGTATCCATAGGTTGATGAACAGAAGTACAATGAATGTGATCATCTCTTATATACAAAGATAAATTTGCTATACAGTTCTGAGATTGGATTTCCTGTAAGTCCTTCCCACAGTTCTAATTTGAAACCCATCTCTTCTAAGTGTGTTACGAGGAGGTCTCGATAAGCTATTGGCTCCGATTTCGGTCCATCGGCATAGAAAGGGGTATCCACCAAGTTTACAAATAACTTTTCACCATAACCACCATTACCATGCTCCTTCATGAGGAAGAAGTTACCCATCTGGTCCTTGAGGGGTGTTCTAAATATGATCTTCTCCGAATCTGGTATGATACCTATGAGCTTTCCACCTGGTTTCATTCTTTTTTTGATTTCTCGGATTGAACTAAAAAACTTTCCATGACTTTCAAAAATGTAGTGAAGTGAAAAGTTGTAGCACACTATGTCAAACTTTCTATTTGGACAATTGTGTATGTCACCTTCATAGAAGTTTACCCTCATGTGCATATTTTTTGCACGAGACCTGGCTTCCACAAGTGCTGATGGCTCCGGATCACACATACTCATATTTGCTCCACACCTGTACCATTTTTGAAGATCACCACCAAAGCCACAACCCACATCCAAGATTTGATTGCCCTCCCGAGTTACACTCTGTATGAGTTCCCTCTTGGCGTCATTGTGATTTCGACGGATCTCTTCCATGTTTTCTTAACTATTCATTCTTTTAAGGTAACTTAAGTTGTATATCTTCATGACCAAATGGTGAAGATGGAAGCCAATTGAATAGATAATAGTAGACATGACCCGTACCCTTGATGAACTTTAATTTCTCAAGATCTTCTCCTTTTTGACCAATATCAAGGGTATTGAAAACATCGTAGCCCTGATTCCTCGCAAGTATGAAAGCATCATTGTATACATCACCCACTGTATAAAAGTTGTAGACCTGTTTGACTGTGTCTTGACCATCAACGCGGTCATATGGCACTTCGTAGAATGATATGAAGTCATCCGTCTCATCATTTACATATGAATGAATTGGGAGTATCCAGTACTTGACCCATTCTTTGTCAATTTGGGGTGCCACTTTGAAACCTTCAAAGTACTTTTTTAATATTTTGGTCACTTTTGGGACATCCTTTTGGGACATTCTTCTAAATTGAGAGTTCCCACGAATTTCAAAGTATTTTTCTCTCAACCGATTTGTTTGGTAAAATCCAGTCTTTGTAAGTTTCTTTACATTGAGGAAACGATGCCAATAGAAACTTTTGGCAATTGATCCAGGTATTTTCGTGACCGCTGTGTACACTGCTTGCCATATACCATTACTATTCGCAACTCGTTTGATTTCACTGATGAGTATGGGTGCAAAACCCCTATCCCTATAGTCGGGGTGAACACAAAGGAAATTGATTTGGACCGCATCAAGTATGTCCTGACACACCCTTACTTTGATTGGTACACTTGTAATGTATCCAATGAGTGTACCGGAGACGTCTTCGCGAATACCTCTACTCTCGTGACCGGCCGCCCATTTAAGAGTCTCGATGGAGTATGACAATCTAAAAGTTTCATCGCATACATAATGATCGTGTAAAAGTTTATGCGCTTCTTCGAGGGGTGGAACACACCACGAAAACCCTTCGGGAAGAGATACAGGTTCATGTGTGATCACTCTTTCCTTTTCAATCTCTCTACCACTCTCATAGGTACACCCATCCTGTGGCACAGGTTGTTTGTCCCAAAATGTCCTCATTTGTAATACAAATAGCTTAAAGTTTTAAGTAATGTGTAACATATAAACATGTCTCTTGAACAAGATTACACCACTGTTCCAGGTCAATTGTACGCGTGCCTCTCAGTTGTTGGTCCAGAAGCTCCACAAAAGAATGACAAGTTTGGTATCAAGATTAGAGGTGCCTTTGCGACCCGAGATGAAGCCGCGAACCACGCAAAGCGTCTTCAAAAGGAAGATCCAACCTTTGACATCTACGTTGTTGACATGTACAAGTGGCTCTTGATCCCACCAGACCCCACAAAGATTGAGGATGTTCACTATACCAATGAAAAGCTTCAAGAGATTATGAGTGGATACAAGGAGAACCAAGCCCAGGCAGCTCGTCTATTCAACGAACGCAAGCAATCCATGATGGAAGCGAAGGATTACATTACCCCAGGTGATGAAAACTCCAGGTATTACACCAAACCAGATGAAGCTCCAGTCAGCCACCCAGCAGAAGTCTTGGAGCGCCTCAAGAAGGAGAAGCCAGATACTCCAATGGAGGAACTCGTCAAGGAAGCCGATGCCATCGTTGCCACTGAAATGGAAGAGCGACGTAAGAAGAGAGAGGCTGATGCGGCGTCCACAGATGCCAAGATTGAAGAGACTAAGGAAGAAGATGGTGAACCAGAAGTCTCTTCAGCCTAAATTAAATATTCGTTAATTTTAGAACAAAATGTGGAAAATAATTTTAACCATAATTTTGACAAGTGCGTTCTTTATTTTGTTTTTTGAACCAAGTAAAAAGGTGGTTTCAGAGAACAAAAGTAAGCCGTCAACAGCTACGGGATTCATTGAGGATTCGCGAGAAGTATTTAACGTTGGTAAATATCCATATGATATGATGGATTCAAAATACATCCATGGGGACATTGGTACTTTCACAGGATACTCAAGCGTACCGGAGGATCACTGGTTGCATGGTTTTCCCCATGAAAAAGCCCAATAGAAAGACGGCAAACGCCACAATCCACGTCGTTTTGTCTATACTTGAAATGAAATCTGTCTTTTCCATTGGAAATTGTTGTTGTGGTGGATACATCATTTCGGGAGGTTGAAAATAGTATTGTTGTTCATTTATTGGTGTACTATCTTCATTCTTCTCTTCCTCACTCTTAATGAATGGATCGGTTGATGGATCATATTCAATTGGATTTCCGATATCAGTTTCCATTTTTTAATATAACCCCTGTTTTTTTTAAGCGTCTTCTTCCTCACTTTCACTTGCTTCATCATCATCCACGACAAAATCTTTGAGGCTACCCTCATCGTCGTCATCTTCACTATCATCATCTGAGTAATATTCTTCATCTGTATCTATGTCTGAACCAATATCAGAATCATGTTCTTCGGGGGAATAATCATCTTCAAAAACGGTTTCTTCGGGTTGATACAGTTCGGGTTTCTTTATCTGTCTACCGGATCTTGTCCTGGTTTGCACCATTTAATTATTTAAAGCTGTTTACTTTTTAAGTATCTTTCTTATTAAGAGCTTCTTTGACACTACCACTGAGTTCATGCGTTCTCGCGGTACTCTTTTTACAAATTGGACACTTCTGAGTAATTTTACCACCCTTGATGACATATGACATTGTACAGTCCTGGTGGTCACCCTTAATTGTTTCACAATATGTTGAAGTTGTGAGGGCTGTGAAACCACCTTTCTGTTGCGTGATACTTACAATACGAGTCCCTTCTGGACACTTCATACATCTGTGCATGAAAGACTCAAGAGGACCCTTCACATCACTCTGTTTAATTTGGGGTTTCTCTTCAAACTTTTTGATTTCTGGACACTTTTTGAGTTCCTCCTTCTTGGGGTACAACTTTTTAACCACTTTTGGGGGAAGAGTATGCTTGCGACCATAAAAGTCTTTGCAGAAACCATCACGTCTTCCCCGAATTGTCTCACAGCGACAGAAACACTTTTGAGCGATACAAGAACCACTGATATGAAACCACACGTGATTGGAGCTGTGTGCTCTCTTGAGGTTCTCACAATATTTGGAATTGGTTGAGACGAGATAGGTCTCCTTGTGTTTGAAAAGTTTTGTCACCACGGAGGTGGATTGCCCCTCCATATTCCTCTGTACAAAGTCTTCAATGAGACCCTTGAGCTCGTCATTCTCAATTTCATCTCTCGTCTGAGCATCTGTAAAGGAGCCTTCCTTAATGACAGATGAAGGAGGTTCCACAGTGATGTGCTGTGGCTCGTCCGTCCGAATCGATGACATTTTAAGAATATCCAAGTTTGGTCCCGAATCAATCTTTGTCAATTTACTGAGTGGACCATGGTTATAGATAAATAGGGGTAGATAGGCAACCTGTACAACCTTACCCTTTCCATGACACTCTGGACACCCCTGGCCACCACATGGACTGTGCTTTGCCATCTTGTGAGACCACGGCATACGGAAACCACTCCCCTTGGACTTTCTACGAACATCGCCATAGACTGCTGCGTCAACAATTTCATTCCAGTCCGTACCACCTTTAGCCTTTGAGAGTGCTACAAGGATGTGTTCCCTGAGAGCAATGGCCGATGACTGATCCACGACGAACCCCGGCCAATTGAGGTGGACACCAGTCTTTGTGTACTGTCCGACGGTCTTTGGTGGTGACACAGAGACGAGACAGTCCTTTCCACCGTGACGTTTCACTTTATCACAAATAATCTTACAGATATCCTGAATTTCATCAAGGGTAAGGGAGTGTGTATCCTTGTAATCGATATCCACAAAGAAGTTGTACAGAGGACTCTTCTGTTCAACGACAAAGAGTTTTTCACCGGACTTCACAGCTTCTATATACTTTTCGTGAAACTCATTCAATTTATCAAATGGCACGGAAAGGACACCACCGTCCATGAGCACATGTGATAGATTGGTTGCATTATTAAACTTTTGTTGTGTACACCACTTTTTAAACATACCTTTGTATCGCGTCTAACCTCTAAACCACCTCATGACAGAAACGTCTCTGTATTCTTTAGGTGATTCTGCCAACTCCTTCTTTATAACAAGGAGTTCATAGACCTTTTTATCTTCATTTTCCTTTATCCACTCCTCAACTTCCTCTTTACAGAGTCCCCTGTTCTTCTCAAGGAGCTCTCCAATCTGCATTAAAATGTAAGCTTTTGACTTCATTCTATTTTATAGAGAATGTTTTTCTATTGAGGGAAGTCACACACGAATAAAACTCTGGATTTTTGAGAACGTTGTCCACAATGAGTTTCCACCTCTTACGGGTATTGAACTCTTCGAGGGTATCAAAACTCATGTAGTCATTCTCATCAAAAGTCTTTTTTATTGGTTGTTTATTGATTTTCTTTAGGTTAGTCTTTTGTTTCTCTTCATAAAACTTTCGTACGAGTGCCTGTTGTTGAGGCTTGGTATAGTCTACGAAAAAGATAAATACATTGTACTCCAAGTCCACTGTGGGGCTTTCCTTCACAGTGAACTTGAATTCTGTATACTCACCATTCTTGAGGGCAACCGTACCCCTGGTCTCTTCCTCAAGTTCCCTAAGAGCACAGCGGAGAGGGTTAAAGATCTCTCTCCGCCTGCATCCACCTGTCACAAATATCCAATCCTTGAAGCGCCGATCTCTCACCGTGAGAAACCGGGGCTTGTCATCAGCAAAGCTGACCGGTATCGCTATAGCTTTGTATTTTTTCATTGCGCATTCGCAAGTTATAATAAACGAATATGTTTATTCCTCCTCTTTTTCTTCAGCTTTCTCTTCAGTTTCTGGTTCTGATTCTGGTTTCGGCTCTGGAGCACTGAGACGGTGTACGAGATGGGCTGAGAAGTTCTTGAGGCTTTCAACATCTTGCTTCGCCTTATTCATTTCCTTGAATAGGAAGATAACACCAGCAATCGCCACGATTGTAGCGATCATCATAAGAGTTTCGCGGTCCATTGGAATCATTATGGTTTAATTGCGTCCCTTCTTTTTAAGTAAGTGCTCCCATATGTGTTCGGCCTGCTGGAGGGCATTCGTAGGGGCTCTGAGCAAATTGTACGGCTTCGTAATGCGTAGGTTCACAGGATCTTTGAGTTGGTGGTGTGGGTACACCAACATACTTTTCAAGTGTCCTGGATTTTGGATCGTACGTCAATACAAAAACGATGGCGAGGAGGAAAACTATGTTCCACATATGTTTTACTAATTAGTTAGAATATAAAAGGCCGCCCATACCATTCTCAATGCGGAGAACGTTGTAGTTCACAGCGTAAATGTCCTTGTCGGAGTTCGCGGTATCATTGATAATACGAGCCGAGTCGAGACGAGAGAAGTTGAGGGAACCGGTTGGTTGAAGCTTCGCGGTGTCCAAGCAGAATGGGTACACAAACAACTTGGTACCACGCTCGTTATTGGCGTTGGTAGTGTGGTAGTAAAGTGGCACACTGGTGAAGTTTGGATCCGCAAACTTGTAGTCAGAAACATCAGTACCATTGATTTGAAGCTTAAGCTTGTTACCAGCAGTGCTTACCATAGTGACGTTGGTAGCATCACCCGCGGCCAAGTACTTCACTGGGTGGTTGAAGTTGAGTTCTTGAATCTTGGTGCCAGAGGCAATCGCCTTTTGGACTTGGGTAATGATCATGTTTTGTGGGTTGGAAGCGAAGAACTCACGCTCTTGGGTATCCAAGTACGCATAGTTCGCGTAGATTTCCCACTTGCTCGCAGCCGCAGCTGAACCCCAAGTGATACGGAGTTCCACGTCATGGTACTGGAGAGCAATGAGTGGGATGGCGGATTGCCAGTTTTCACAGAAAAAGAAGCGGAGTGGGTAGAACTTGGAAGAAGTTGCACCGTCATAGAGGCTGCCACCGAGGGACTTGGAAGAGTTACCCGCTGAAAGAGCTGGAGCAATGAGAGTGGAATAGGTGGAGTCCTGTTCATCAATGACTTGACCACCCACAAGGAGTTCAACCTTGCTGATCACACTGGACCAGTTCGTGGTGAAAGTATTTGCAGAGGAGCCATCACCTTGGATTGGCATGAAGTAGACATAGTTGAGGAGATCCCCCTTGCGCTCGAAGCGGATGGTGGACATACCGTTGTTGGCAACATTCCCCTGGATCACTTGACGTTCCACAGTTTGGGCAAAGTTAGTGTGGCGCTTGTAGGTAGAGCGGAAAAAGCTGATTTCGGGCTGACCGACGAGATGCGCATCCTGAGCACCGACGGCAACAAGTTGGGCGATACCACCAGACATTTTATATTATAGTGAGAGTTTTTTTTAAGTCTGGATAAAGTTAAGATCCCTGTCACATATTCACATTTGATGAATGTAATGGGGAAGTATATGGACACGCAGCAAACGTTCTCACGGATAGTGTGAAAAATATAACATTTCAAAAGATTTTGGATATCCATAGGTGGATTTTCATCACCCACCCTACGTAAAATTAAAGTTGCGACGCGGTGAAACAGGTAGACGATGGGATGTGCCCAGCATCAGAATTAGAATGTGTTTCCCAAAACAAGGGTGCACAATTAAATTGAAAAGAGGTCAAGTAGTGGCTTTTCCACCATACTGCACGACTAACCACAGTGGTACGTGCACCCCACATAGGCTGCTTTGTGAACCGCATTGGCTTCATCCGTTGGAACACCAGAGACGTCCAGATAGCGAATACGGTACGCAGGTTCCGTACGATCGCTGTCCACCCACTGGAGGCGTCCATAGCTATCCAGAACATTATTGCCATCGTCATCCTTGAGGATCACCTGTACAGGGAGATTCCCTGGTTGGAAATCACAATCCATAGTGATTTTGGCAACTGTATAGCTTCTAAGAATGTCGTCATCTTGTCTCTGGGCATACCCGGGAAGGTGTGACGTCGTTAAAAAGTCACCAGAGACCACATTTCCATTGGTATTCGCGACCCAAAGAGCCCCTTCACCCAGGGCGTTGACGATCACCCTGTTGTCACCACTTTCCTTATCCTGTTTGATGACACCGACGCCCGACTTCTGCTTTCGAGTAGTCCCACCCTGTTCAATGTGGTCCACGACACCGAAGACCGAACGGTCACTCGCCACGTTGGAGAGGGAGACCACTGGAAGGGCCTCTGATGACTTAATGGCACGGGTACCCGTGGTTAGGGACCCATTGAGACTGACATACTTGTTCTTGTTGGCCGAAACGACAAGACCCTGACCCATGGGTCCCTCGGGGAAACAGATGTGCTGCCCCGTGAAGGAGAGGAGGGTACCATCGGCCGTGATGGGTTTGGAGACGGTGAGACTACTTGTATCAATTTCGAAGATGTAGGCGGCACCCTGGCCGCCGGCGGGTGCACTGGGGGGTCCGCCCTCATTGTACGCCCCCACGATGGCGGTGCTCCCGTCACTCGAGATGGCGACGCCGCTGCCGAAGTGGTCATACAGTTGCGCATCCGACGCCTCAATCTTCGTACCCGTGTCCCACGAACCATTGGTCCTGGTGAAGATGTAGGCGGCACCCTGGCGGTCGACGGGTTCACTGGGGGGTCCGTCCTCATAGTTCGCCCCCACGATGGCGGTGTTCCCGTCACCCGAGATGGCGACGTTGACGCCGAAGTAGTCATCCTGTTGCCGATCCGACGCCTCAATCTTCGTACCCGTGTCCCACGAACCATTGGTCCTCGTGAAGATGTAGGCGGCACCCTGGTTGCTGATGGGTGCACTGGGGGGTCCGTCTTCATTGAACGCCCCCGTGATGAAGGTGTTCCCGTCACTCGAGATGGAGACGATGAAGCCGAACCAGTCACCCGGTCCCGGATTCGGTGCCCTAATCTTCGTACCAGTGTCCCACGAACCATTGGTCCTGGTGAATATGTAGACGGAACCGGAGTCGGGGGCGGGTGCACTGGGGGGTCCGTCATCTTGGTACGCCCCCACGATGGCGGTGTTCCCGTCACCCGAGAGGGCGATGCCGAAGCCGAAGTAGTCATTCGGTCCCGGATCCGGATTCGTAATCTTCGTACCCGTGTCCCACGAACCATTGGTCCTGGTGAAGATGTAGACGGAACCGGAGTTGCCGACGGGTGAACTGGGGGGTCCATCCTCAGTGCGCGCCCCCACGATGGCGGTGTTCCCGTCACCCGAGATGGCGACGTTCTCGCCGAAAAAGTCCTGGGTTTCCGGATCCGTCGCCCTAATCCTCGTACCCGTGTCCCACGAACCACCGGTCCTGTTGAATATGTAGGCGGCACCCTGGCCGCTGACGGGTGCACTGGGGGGTCCATCCTCGTAGTACGCCCCCGCGATGACGGTGTTCCCGTCACCCGAGATGGCGACGGTCCGGCCGAAGTAGTCACCCGCTTGCGCATCCGACGCCACAATCCTCGTACCCGTGTCCCACGAACCACCGGATTTTGTGAAGATGTAGGCGGCACCGGAGTCGAAGTTGGCGTCTGGAGAGGTTCCGTCCGCCTTTCGCGCCCCCACGACGACGGTGTTCCCGTCACTCGAGATGCCGACTCTCTCGCCGAACTGGGCATTCGCTGACACATCCGACGGCACAATCTTCGTACCCGTGTCCCATCCACCCGTACCAGCACCCAAACTAAAGTCGCACACGTTACTCAACCCGTCCGTGATGCGGAGGGGGCCCGCAACTTCGAGGGTCTTTTGTGGTGCCGTGGTTCCGATGCCGACGTTCCCACCCATGTACGCAATATTACTGGTCCCATCGGAGATCCACTTCTCATTGACCACCTTGAGGTTCTTGAATTTTCTATTGGTGCTATCGAGACCTCCAACGGTGATGTAGCCCCCTGCTTCGTCATCATAGACTCTGGAGCGGAGGGTGCTGTCCTTAAAATAGAGTTCTCTGGACCCATCGATAGACACGGAGATGGTGTCCCTCTCAAAGAGGATGCTCACATTCCTGTAGGCGTCAGTCTTGAGGGTCGATGAAATTGTTGTGGTCTGGAGGGTCGCACCGTCATATTTCACCACAATTGTGGTATCATCCATGGTGAGAGTATAGCCATTAGTGCCTGAAGTCGTGCTGTTGTAAAAGTTAAAGTCGATGTCGCCGGTGGCGCCTGAGGCCCAGTACCCCTCAAACTCACCGACCCAAGCATTGGGCAGCTTGAGGGCCCAACTGTTGCTCGCGGTCTGCTCTGTGGAGTCCACAAGGAGGATGGTGTTCCGCGCAATATTATTGAGGGCGGTATCAAAGCCTGTGGCATTGGTCACCTCCAATTTGGAAACCTTCAACGTGGCGTTCCTGATATCTAAGATACCCGTTGGTCCAATGGACATTTTCTAATATAGGGGGAGGAAAAAGTAACTGGGAAAACGATGTCGTTACTAGAAAATTAATGTACCCAAGGACTGCATCTTCCTGTTAGATGACGTACTCACAAGAGAGGAGTGCGACTACCTCATAGAGATGATCAGGAAACACTCCGTGAAGGGGTGGGAGAACTACGGGATAGAGATGAGTGGGTTCTCTTCACCGACACTGAGGAAAATCACGGGTGCGACGCGACAACACAAAGATGGGGTGGTCTTGGAAAAGCAAGTGAAAAATGGAGTGTGCCCGGCATCAGAATTGAGAAACATGAGCGTCATAGTGGCTCTCAATGGTGATTATAAGGGCGAACAATTAAATTAAAAAGAGGTCAGGCCGTGGCCTTCCCACCGTACTGGACATGAATGATTTGTGGGTGACACTGTACGATACACAGTGAACTGTTGGACCTATAACTAACCACAGTGGTACGTGCACCCGACGTAGGCCGCAGTCCATACCGCATTGGCTTCATCCGTTGGAACACCAGAGACGTCCAGATAGCGAATACGGTATGCAGGTTCCGTGCGATCGCTGTCCACCCACTGGAGGCGTCCATAGCTATCTAGAACATTATTGCCATCGTCATCCTTGAGGATCACCTGTACAGGGAGATCCTCTGGTTCAAAGTCACAGTCCATAGTTGACTTGGCTACGGTGTAATTACATCTAAAATCTTCACTTTGTCTCTGAGCGTACCCAGGAAGGTGTGACGTCGTTAAAAAGTCACCAGAGACCACATTTCCATTGGTATTCGCGACCCAAAGAGCCCCTTCACCCAGGGCGTTGACGACCACCCTGTTGTCACCACTTTCCTTATCCTGTTTGATGACACCGACGCCCGACTTCTGCTTTCGAGTAGTCCCACCCTGTTCAATGCGGTCCACGACCCCGAAGACCGAACGGTCACTCGCCACGTTGGAGAGGGACACCACCGGAAGGGCCTCTGATGACTTAATGGCACGGGTACCCATGGTTAAGGACCCATTGAGACTGACATACTTGTTCTTGTTGGCCGAAACGACAAGACCCTGACCCATGGGTCCCTCGGGGAAACAGATGTGCTGCCCCGTGAAGGAGAGGAGGGTACCATCGGCTACGATGGGTTTGGAGACGGTGAGAGTAGCTGCTGTACCAGCTTCGAAAATGTAGGCGGCACCGGAGTTGAAGTTGACGTCTGGAGAGGTTCCGTCGTCAGTGTACGCCCCCGCGATGATGGTGTTCCCGTCACTCGAGATGGAGACGCTGCCGCCGAAGTAGTCACTCTGTTCCGGATCCGGATTCGTAATCTTCGTACCCGTGTCCCACGAACCATTGGTCCTGGTGAAGATGTAGACGGAACCCTGGGATTCGACGGGTGCACTGGGGGGTCCGTCCTCATAGCGCGACCCCACGATGGCGGTGTTCCCGTCATACGAGAGGGAGACGCTGTAGCCTAAGTAGTCCTGGGTTTCCGGATCCGGCGCCCTAATCTTCGTACCCGTGTCCCACGAACCATCGGTCCTGGTGAATATGTAGGCGGCACCGGAGTTGAAGCCGGCGTCTGGAGAGGTTCCGTCCTCATCAATTGCCCCCACGATGGCGGTGTTCCCGTCACCCGAGATGGCGACGCTGTAGCCGAATAAGTCCCGGTATTCCCGATCCGACGCCACAATCTTCGTACCAGTGTCCCACGAACCATTGGTCCTGGTGAAGATGTAGGCGGCACCGGCCTGGTCGGAGGTCGGTTGACCGGGTCTGTCCTCATTTTCCGCCCCCACGATGGCGGTGTTCCCATCATCCGAGATGGCGACTCTGAAGCCGAAGTAGTCACCCCCTTGCGCATCCGACGCCACAATCTTCGTACCCGTGTCCCACGAACCACTGGTCCTGGTGAAGATGTAGGCGGCACCGGAGTTGAAGGTGTAGGATGGAGAGGTTCCGTCCTCAACGTACGCCCCCACGATGGCGGTGTTCCCGTCACCCGAGATGGCGACGCTAAAGCCGAACGAGTCATAGATTTGCGGATCCGGCGCCCTAATCTTCGTACCCGTGTCCCACGAACCATCGGTCCTGGTGAATATGTAGGCGGCACCGCAGAGGTCTCTTATACTGGGGGGTTCACTGGGGGGTCCGCTTTGATTGTGCGCCGAGACGATGGCGGTGTTCCCGTCATTTGAGATGGAGACGCTGTAGCCGAATTGGTTACCCGCTTCCAAATCCGGTGCCCTAATCTTCGTACCCGTGTCCCACGAACTACCGGTCCTGGTGAAGATGTAGGCGGAACCTGAGTTGGGGGAGGGTGCACTGGGGGGTCCATCCTCAGTGCGCGCCCCCACGATGGTGGTGTTCCCGTCACCCGAGATGGCGACGGACCAGCCGAAGTAGTCAGACTGGTCCGGATCCGTCGCCACAAGCTTCGTACCCGTGTCCCATCCACCCGTACCAGCACCCAAACTAAAGTCGCACACGTTACTCAACCCGTCCGTGATCCTCATTGAACCCACGACCTCAAGGGTCTTTTGGGGTGCCGTGGTTCCGATACCGACGTTGCCGCCCATGTACGCGATATTACTGGTCCCGTCGGAGATCCACTTCTCATTGACCACTTTGAGGTTCTTTAATTTTCTATTGGTGCTATCGAGACCTCCAACGGTGATGTAGCCCTCTTCTTCGTCGTCATAGACTCTGGAGCGGAGGGTGCTGTCCTTAAAATAGAGTTCTCGGGACCCATCAATAGACACGGAGATGGTGTCCCTCTCAAAGAGGATGCTCACATTCCTGTAGGCGTCAGTCTTGAGGGTCGAGGAAATTGATGTGGTCTGGAGGGTCGCGCCATCATATTTCACCACAATTGTGGTATCATCCATGCTGAGAGTATAGCCATTAGTGCCTGAAGTTGTGTTGTTGTAAAAGTTAAAGTCGATGTCTCCGGTGGCGCCTGAGGCCCAGTACCCCTTAAACTCACCGACCCAAGCATTGGGCAGCTTGAGGGCCCAACTGTTGCTCGTGGTCTGCTCCGTGGAGTCCACAAGGAGGATGGTGTCCCGTGCAATATTATTGAGGGCGGTATCAAAGCCTGTTGCATTGGTCACTTCCAATTTAGAAACCCGCAACGTGGCGTTCCTGATATCTAAGATACCCGTTGGTGATTCTATAGACATTTAATATAGAGGGAGGAAAAAGTAACTGGGAAAACGAGGTCGTTACTAGAAAATTAATTAAAGTTTCAATACACTATGTAAATTAATGTACCCCAAGGACTGTATCTTCTTGTTCGATGACGTACTCACAGGAGAGGAGTGCGACTACCTCATAGAGATAATCAAGAAATACGCCGTGAAGGGGCGAGAGACCTACGGACCAGCCGCGAACGTTCTCGCAGACAGCGTAAACTCACTCGAAATCTCGGACGCTGGTGACAAAAAGAAGGTGTGCGACCTCACCTTTGATAAAGTCCTGACCCTGTGTAAAAACTTCAAGAAGACCTACGGGATAGAGATGAGTGGGTTCTCCTCGCCGACACTTAGGAAAATCACGGGTGCGACGCGACGACACAAAGACGGAGTGATCTTGGACAAACAAGTGAAAAATGGTATGTGCCCGGCATCAGAATTGAGAAACATGAGCATCATAGTGGCTCTCAATGGTGATTACGAAGGTGGGGAATTGTGTTTCCCAGAACAAGGGCGAACAATTAAATTAAAAAGAGGTCAGGCCGTGGCCTTCCCACCGTACTGGACCCATCCACACTATACAAATGATCTTGGGGATGGAACTGTACGATACACAGTGAACTGTTGGACCCATGACTAACCACAGTGGTACGTGCACCCCACAAAGGCTGCGCGATGGACCGCGTTGGCCTCGTCCGTTGGAACACCGGTTGCATCCAGATAGCGAATGCGGTACGCAGGTTCCGTACGATCGCTGTCCACCCACTGGAGGCGTCCATAGCTATCTAGAACATTATTGCCATCCTCGTCCTTGAGAATGACCTGCACAGGGAGATTCTCTGGTTGGAAATCACAATCCATAGTGATTTTGGCAACCGTGTAGGAATGTAAAACGTCGTCGCCCTGCCTCTGCCCATAGCCCGCGACGTTGGACGTCGTGATGTAGTCCCCAGAAACCAAGTTTCCATTGGTGTTTGCGACCCAAAGAGCCCCTTCACCCAGGGCGTTGACGACCACCCTGTTGTCACCACTTTCCTTATCCTGTTTGATGACACCGACGCCCGACTTCTGCTTTCGAGTAGTCCCACCCTGTTCAATGTGGTC
>Ga0209932_1000125_pt1 | contig 20794 bp, 26 predicted proteins | sample SalPon2_B_H2O_MG_2_FD_185728 | JGI IMG/M metagenome (GOLD analysis project Ga0209932, IMG submission 185728) | Salt pond water microbial communities from South San Francisco under conditions of wetland restoration - Salt Pond MetaG SF2_B_H2O_MG... ...
GCGGATTATCCAATCTCTAACCTTTTTACCATTGGGTTCGGTAATTAACCGAGTTCCCTTCATAAGTTTCCAAATGAAGGTGGTAGTTAGAGCTCTAAGGAACTTCCCGCAACCAGGATGTCTTGCCTGTTTATACAGACTAGCGGGACAAACGCTTTTAACGCCCGCTTTTTGGTCCTGTATTGCTCCTGATTAGTTTGCAAAGTTAAGACCGCCCATCCCCGATTGTATGCGCAACACGTTGTAGTTCGTCGCGAACATGTGGAGGGAACTGGTGTTTCTGTTACACGTGACCGAAACTTGCGCGTTGTCGATTCTGGAGAAGTTACAGGTACCCGTTGGTTGATGCTCTTCTGGCTTGAGCGCAAAGGAGTACGAGTAGATCCCTGGCATTGGGGAGCCGGAGTGGTGAACAAATGGTTGGACTTGGTTAAAGTACTTACCGGATTGTTCCTTGAATCTGTCTTGGCCGTTGAGGACCAACTTGAAGGAAGTCAATGGACCGTAAGCTTCTTCATCCCATTGTGTCGTGGAGTCCAAGAGCAATTGTGGGGCACCCGCAGAGGATGGGGAGACGAACACGTTAGCAGTGGCATCAAGAGAGACGACGTTGGAACTGATAACAATAGAAGTGTTATCAGTGAAGTTCCATAAGTTGGAACCGGTGTCAGTACACCACACCAATTCCTTGACTGGGTGATTGTACGACAATCTGACTTGCTTGGTGGATCCACTGTCGGCCAAGGAGTCCGTACCAGTGTGTTGGACTTGTTCGATCAAGTATTCGTGACCCTTTTGCGCGAATCGTCTACGCTCTTCAGTGTCGAGGTAGATGTAGTTACCCCACACCTTCAAGGCAGAAAAGTTGGTACCGAAATCGGACGCCAAGTCCAAGTCAATTCTGACTTCGTGGTATTGCAAAGCAATCAATGGCAAGGCCAATCCTGGGTTTCTGTTAAAGAAAAAGATCAATGGCAAAAAGCACGTTTTCGCGTCTGGACTGGCACCCCCGAGCGTGGAAGTCATCTTACCGTAGTTCAACTTCTTGGATTCGTCCATGTACAATTCTGCGTACAATCTCCACCACTTTTGGTAGTGTTTGTCGATTCTTTGACCACCGATGGACAATTCAGCAGTAGAGATCGCGCGTTCCGCGGCCCACGCATCTTTAGTCTTGTCAAAAGCGATTTTAGTGGTCAATTCAACGTACATGTCCGCGATCAAATCACCGTTTCTGGCGACCGTGACGGAAACGCGACCGGAGGACGCGGCAGTACCGTTGACAGTTTGTTCGATGTTTTCCATCGCAAAGTTAGTGTGGCGTTTGTAAACAGCCTGGAAGAAAGTGACTTTTGGGTTACCAGTCAAGTAGACATCTTGGGCGCCGTAGGCGACGAGTTGCATGAGACCACCGGCCATATTGTTTGTTTTTGTACTATAGGCTGAGATTTTTTTTTCGGGTGAAACCTGCGAAAAAACCCGACCCTATTTTTCCTGGTACATATAAATGGCTGACCAAGAAGAAACACTTCTTGAACCAATCGAAGAAATTCAGGAAAATAACGAAATTGAAGAACAAGAATATGGATCCGAATCCGAAACTGGATCGAATATTGAAGAAGATGACTTAACTACAGTCGGAGGTGAACTCCCGGATATCGATGATTTCGAAGATGAACCGTATATGATGGATATGGGTGGACTCTTAAGTTCGGTCCTCGCCACCGAAGAAGGTGATACCGTATGTTCCGCACTGGTAAATATTTCCAGACAGATGGAAGTTCAAAACAAAATTCTTATAAAAATGTTATCTCAGATGCAAAAAAATTAACTTAGAAAAATAACCCATATGTAATAAAAGAAAATGGAAGAAACACATTTTATCAGTTCGGAATCAAATCAACGTGAATCCAATGCTATTATGTGGTCTAACCAGATTCAATCACTCAATCCTGAAGAGTTTATGCACCTTCTATCAGAATTGGAAGATATGTGGGACATCAATGCTACAGATAATAGCATGGTATCGTTTCAACTTGGATATAAAAACTTTATAAATCCTCAGGACCTGGACCCTGAAACGGGATTACCCGTTCGGTTTGACGTTGAACTCGTTTCTGGAAACCACAAACGCCTAAAAATGCAATTGGGACAAATGTATCATCGGGCTGAAGTTTTGAGACTTTTAGATACGGAAGACGATGAAGATATGAAAATATCCATGCGTATAAATCGTCTTATTGATCAGGTCGATGATGCATGGCAAATTATTTTTAGAGCGGCGCGTATACATGAACGTATAAATAATCCGACATACGTTCCCATAAACCCGGAATCAGATCCATCCATTTTTAGGTGTTCAACTATGGAAAAGGTAGAGGAATTAGCACCGTACCAACAAGCCATACTCGCATGTTTACAGAACCTGTACGAAACGAATGTTAAAAGATACAAAGGGTACTGTTGTACACAAATCAAGACCGAAGATGGTAAAGATACACGTGCGTGGAAACAGGTTGAAACAATACAGGAATACGTTTATGGGGTTGCACAGAAAGAAACACGGTACGAACTTTGGAAAAATTTATCGAGTCGTGGATCGGCCTATAACGACGTTATTCGACACTTAACACACTGTAAAGATATGCAGTTTCCAGAGATTATTAAAAATAGACACGTCTGGTCGTTTAAAAATGGAATTTTTATAGGTAAGGAGTGGTCTGCGCAAACAGGTCTCTATGAATCTAACTTTTATACGTACGAGTCGCGTGAATTTAAAAATCTTGATCAAACCATTGTAAGTTGTAAATATTTCGATAAGGAATTTACGAATTACGAACATCTAGAAAACTGGTATGATATTCCAACACCATTTTTCCAGTCGATTCTCGAATACCAGAAATTTGATTCGGATGTATCTAAATGGATGTATGTTATGGGTGGTCGTTTATGTTTTGGTGTGAATGATATAGATACATGGCAGGTTATACCTTTCTTAAAAGGTATTGCGCGTTCAGGTAAATCGACGCTTATCACAAAAGTGTTTCGTAAATTCTATAACGCAGATGATGTACGTACACTTTCAAATAATGTTGAAAAGAAGTTTGGTTTATCGTCCATTTATGATGCATTCATGTTCATAGCCCCAGAAGTAAAAGGTGATTTACAACTCGAACAGGCTGAATTTCAGTCTATTGTGTCTGGTGAAGACGTATCTATTGCGGTAAAACACGAAAAAGCTAAATCGTTTGAATGGACAACACCTGGTATTCTTGGTGGCAATGAAGTTCCAAATTGGAAAGATAATTCAGGTAGTGTTTTGCGTCGTATTCTTACGTGGAACTTTGGTAAACAGGTCAAAGATGCCGACCCAACGCTTGAATATAAACTTGATGCAGAATTACCCGTCATACTTCAAAAGTGTATTCGTGCATATCTTGAATATGCGCAAAAGTATGCAGATAGAGATATTTGGAATGTCGTTCCCGAATATTTCAAGACAGTTCAGAAACAAGTTGCGACGGTTGCAAGTACACTCGAAAACTTCATGCAATCCACGGGTGTAAAATACGGGAAAGACTTATTTTGTCCACAAAAAGAATTCGTCGCGTTATTCAATTCGCATTGTCAAGCAAATAATCTTGGAAAACCTCGATTTACTCAGGATTTTTACGTGGGTCCGTTCAGTCAGCGTGAAATAGAAGTTCGTGAAGTAACACTTACATACAAGGGACGTAATTACCCCAGACAGGCGTTCATATTTGGTGTAGATATAGTGAATGAAGATATTACATTTGGTAATGAGTATTAATTAAAATATCACGTTAGATTAAGATATGGATCCCAGGCAATTTGTAAAAAATTCGAATGTGTCTATTCAGACAACGCCGTCTAAAAAAGGTGGTCTCAAAATTGGAAAATTTCATCCGGGTATGTACAATGTTCTTGTAAATAAAAAGTTTTCAAAGGATGAAAAACGTGTAGATTTACAATACATTTTAAAACAAAAACCAAAGGGACATGCTCAAATAGCACCTGGTTTAACCTTAGATCTTAACGAGATTAAGGGGTATTACGGAAGGTTTCAGACAGGTGCCATACACACGTCTAATTTTGGTTTAAAGGGTGATTTAAATAAAGAGTTCTTTTCTGTACAGTTAAGTGGGTACACTATGGATGGAACTGAACGTAAAAATTTTACGTTTGTCATTTACAGTAATGGTAAAATTCGTTTTTCGGGTGGGTTTTTAGGATCCAGTAATCTCAAAAAACAACCTGAAGCTTTGCGTAAATATTTAATTGATACGTATACACAAAAACAGGGTTTTTTATATAATGAAATTGAATATAACAATATCGCGGGGTTCTTTAATACAAATGTAAATTTTGATTTAACAAGAATCTCACAACAAAATCCGGTAAAAGCACAAAGTATTAGTTACGAGTCTGAAATAACACCTTTTTTATACATGACGTACAAAGATCATAATTTTGTTTTATCGACCAAATCTGGGAAACTTGGTTCGGGTGTTGTTCAAGTTCAAGGTGAAAGTGATCCAGATGACCTCGAAAACGCATATAAAGTAGGTGTTGATATGGTAAAACTACTCCATGTTTTAGGGTACACAATGGGGTTGGTAAACCGTAATGTAAACCTACCAAAACTCCCTATGATGAAAAGTGTAAAAGCGTCTACGTGTCCTAAACCACGTCGTCCACCGTGTAAAGATGGGTTTGAAGTTCGTAAAAATCCACAAGGGTCTGAGTGTTGTTTTAAAATCCCAAAGAAACGGGGTACAACTAAGAAAAAAACTACACCTAAAAACGTTTCTATTTCTTACGATAAAGATGGTACTATGAAAATAGATGGACGTAAGTGTGATAGACTTACAAAACCAGTTTTACTCGACGTTGCTAAAAAGTTGGGTGTTGTTGGGGTACGTCAAAAAAATACTAAAAATGTTATATGTTCCGCACTCGATGCGATTGAGAAAGGTACATCCAACTTAAAAATAGATGGAAAATTGTGTCGAAAAATGAAAAAGGACCAACTCGTTGCGATGGCATTATCCAAAGGTATCACGATCGACGATAAGGATACTGTAAAAATGTTATGTGATAAACTTCAAAATAAACCAAATTCCCCAAATTCACTCGCCAATGAAATGGAATACGCGCTTAAAATGAGAAGAAGTCGAAACGTGACCAATCAGAAAAGAAAACTCAATGATACGGGTATAAGAAACGATCTCGTTAAAATGTACGGTAAAAAGTGGATGACAAAGTATGGTAAAGTTATGGATTTGGATAAAAATGTACGTGATATAAAGAGAGAATTAAATAAGGCTGAAAAGAATAATTCTCTTAATGTAACTACACGTAACGGTGTTATACGAAAGATGGTCGCAAACGATATCAAAAAAGCTATGGTCAAAAACATGAAACTTAACCAAGAAAATACCCTTAAGAAAAAACTTCTCAGAAATGAAGCACAAAAGTTGTATGGTAAGTTTGGTAAAAATATGGTAAATAACGTTATAAAATATGCGACGAATTTACCAAAAACATACGCTCTTAATAGTAGTAAAATAAAGAATTACGTTACAATAAAACGTCAACTTCAACAAAATACACCATCTGCGTTAAAGAATAAACGCAAAAATAAATAAAAAGATGGACGATCCGAGAGAACTATTATTAAACCGTGTCCGACAAAATACAAATGACTTTATTATAGATTATAAAGATCGTTGGGATAAATATATTTTGTCGAGCATTATAGATAGTATATTTTATACGTTAGCAGATTATATTAGCATTGAAAGGAAAGGTGGGACTACTATGGGTAAATTAGAAATTGAATACCATTGTACGGATGATTTTATAAACAGTGATAATGCTGAAGAATATTTAGAAAAATATCGTGACCCCGATGACCAAAATCTTATGCTATTCATATACGATAATATGCATAAGATGGAACCGGGAACCCATCGACGTACACTTTTGTACCTTACGAACATACTATACTTCGATTTATAAGTTTATGTGGTTCGGAAATTTGTTTAAGGTGTTTCGCGTGATATGAAAAATCGTATCCGAGAAAATTATCTGTTATTTGTTTAGAAAGACCAAATGCCTCTATTATTCTCGAGGTTTGTGTACATACCGATAAACGTTCGAGGTTAAGGAATCGATCTTCCATCATGATAAATTCTTTAAGTGATTCGTCGGGTATACCATCTTTACGCATTTGTTCATACATATTTTTTGATTCACCGTTTGACATATAGAAGTATTTTGTAGAAAATCCAAGAACAGACACACGTTCACCTGTAATATCAATATCACGTAATACAAATAGTATAATTATAAGTATAAGTATCCAAGCTATGATCATACTGTATATGATATAGTAACATTATAATTATTATAAAATGTTTGTCACTTTTTGCGATTACCCAAAAAAAACTTTTTTTTATTTTATACAAAGTATCTCCTTGAGAAGGATGTTCGATTTGAAATATAATTTTTCTTTTTACTAATCACTAAAAGTGACAAACATTTTATATTAATTTAACATAATAAATAAATCTTTTATTTTATGAATAATATTAAATAATGTATCCTTATCTTCAACATTTTGGGGTTTTATAATTTCAAATTCAATTTGGTATGTAAATGGATCTTCCGAATCCATATCTTGAGTGTTACCAGAAATAGATGTCATATCAATAGATACATTTTTACGAATATACGATGTACGTGTTTTCGTTTTTTTACCGTCCATTTCACTTTCATAATCATGTTCCATAGGAATTTCTTTACATACGGCAAACCGTATATCAAAAGGTGTATCCTTGATTTGTTTAAAATCTTCGATATGTACCCGTTCTTTTTTCACGATAGTTTCCTCGTTTGTAGATTCATCTATTGTTATACGAAGATTATCCTTTTCACGGAAAAAGACGTCAGTTTGTGACGTTTCAATACGTTCCCAACCAGGGTATTTATTAAGACCTTTCATTAGATTAATATACATCTTTTCACCTATATTCGTATCGAAGAAGGTCCCATTGTATTTACCGAGACGGAATTCCATTTCAACGTGTTCCTCATTCTTGTGTTTATCAAGAATGGGTTGAATTGTATCACAAATTTTATGTACGTTCATGTTTTCTTACATTTATGTATCGCGTCTTCTTCTTAAGCCTTTTTTATACACCTTTTTTAGATGCACGGTTTTACAAATATTGGAAACACGTGTTATTTTAATTCGGCTATACAGTGTTTTCTACATATACACGATATATCATCTCATATAGTACGAAATAAATACGAAGGTGATTGTTTATTTACAAAAATATACGAACACGTTGTACATGTTTATTTTTCAACGCATGAAGTTAAGGTTTTTACACTCGAACCACTTTTAAAAGAATTTGTGAAATTGTACCCCTGGTTTAAAATAGGTGATCCTCATGATGCTCAGGACGCTCTATTATGTATTATAGATATACTCGAAAAGGGGTACCCTATAATTAAAGATCTCCTTTACGGTGAAACAACACAAGTAACACTATCACCCGCAAGTAAAAATGTTATAAAAACACCCTTTTGTATTCATATTTTAAATATGAAAAATGAAGTAAAAGGTATAGACGAAATGATAGAGGAAGGATACAATTGGAACGTGGTTGAAGGATATGTCGACAACGATAACGTGAAACACCACGTCGCAACAACACGGTGTTTTATATCTAAGAAACCAAAAATTCTACTTGTATCATTCGATAAAAAAAGTAATGTAAAAGTTGATACATCTTTAAAAATGGGGTACGATTTACGTGGTTCTATAATTCATAAAGGTGTTCAATGGGGTGGTCATTACATATCTATGTCTAAATTCGGTGAAGATTGGATCATACAAGATGATGATAGTTTAGGAAAATTAAGTGAATTACCTAAAGAAGATAGTCATTACATTTTGGTCTACAGTCTAAAAACTCCTTCATCTGAATGTCCTCCTTAATATTCACGAGTGTTCTATAAAAGGTTCGTCGACTATTTGGAAACGTCTTATCGGTTCGTTTTTTTAATGGTTTCCACCATAGAGGACCTTTTTCCCACGTCACGTACATACACTCAACAATATCATTTTCTCTCAACCATCTATATTCTGGCATACGGTCTATTGGTATCTGAGATTCGTGTATAAGTTTACCTTTATCTTGTATATACAAACGCCATACAGGTGGTCCAGGTGTACATCCCGGTGTTTCGACCGTTGGTGCTTTCTTCACTTTGAAATCAATTGTATTTTTGTTTCTTGGTTTCCATTTGAACATAGTTTCGTGTGTACCCGTACGTACAGGTTCGTTTATAGGTGTAAAAACAAGACCATCCATTTCTTGTTTGACGGTCGGGAGATATACATCCATGAACTTGTTAAACTCGGTATGAAGATGAAACGTTTTAACCTTTAAAAATATCGGATCCGTTTTTAAAACCATCATCTTTTTAGTTGTTTTTTCGCAATGTTCGAGACGCTCTAAAAAATTTTGTTGTCCGATAACTTCACCGCATGTCATTAAACAATCGTATATCATAAATGTATTCTCGTATAATTCACCTTCAAGTATAGTACCTTCATATATCGGTCGTCTAAAATTAAGTGGGCATATGAACATTTCAAGAGCACGGTTTAAGAAAACACACACTTTTTGATTTTCAAACATAAACGCCAACATCATGTATCTCGTACCATCCGTTTTTTCGCATACAACGTACTCGTTATTTGCGAGTATACGAAAGTGTTCCCTTTCTATTGAAATTGGTTGGCACCCCGGAAATATACCTTTTTTAGTACCCCATTTGGATTCCATAAAGGAGATCGCATATTTGTAAAGTGGATCATCCGACTTTACAGACACACGTGTCATTCTGTTCTATATAATTACTCTATTCTTTAATTTGATTTAACACCTGCAGCGTTGAGTATATTACTTACACATTCGTGACTATACGTCATAATCAACTTAGCTGCTGTATATGCATGAATTTTGATACCAGCCTCTTTAAATTTTAAAAACATATTTTTCATTCTAGGGTGTATCTTAAACGCACCATTTTTCTTATCTTTTAAATGTTTCATAACATTTTTATTCATCATAACCCACGACTTTGCCGATGTTTCGTTTACGGAATACATATCATCTGAAATTTTATTCGCGACTATTGTATCGAAATGTAACCCAATTTGTTCAACGGGTTCCTTAGACTTTGAAACCACTTTTTCTTTGAACATACCCCAATCTATACCTTCAGTAACACCTGGAAAAACGAGACACCCAATACTATCGTTTTTATCAAATACTTTATCAAGTGAAGCTTCATCAACACTTATACCAAAATCAATAAAGAAAATACGATCGTGACTTTTTAAATATTTATAAATCATTTCAGCTTTTTCAAAAGGTTCATCGTCTACAAAAACAACTTCATTTTCAGTATTACCCCTTTGCATACACTTTAAATTAAATTTAAGGATTGTGTGTAATGTTTTTACATGACATGATTTACCACGTGTTACGAGTATTGTCGCTATTCTCATATTTTATTACATATATACTCTAAGCCTTAAGCCTTTCATTTAAGCACCCACTAAAGGGTAAATTACCGACATGTCCTAGTGTTGTATTACAATCCGCGTATATTTTACCACCTATTTGTTGCCATCGTCTACAAAACGCGTAATCTTCGGAAAGGTATCGTCTATTTTCGGGATCAATCATACAATCAAATACCGCACAATAGTCGTCAAAGTCACGATTTTGATGATCATTTTTACAATCGAGATCTTTATATTTTTCGTGCATTTTTTCGAATGCTTTTCGAGTAATAACCATGAACCCCGTTGGACCATCTAAAACTTCAACAAATCCGTTTACGACCGATCTTTGTGTAGCACCAATATTTGCGACTAAACTGGATGAAAGCATGGACAAATCACGAGTATCACCTGCTTCTATCGCAGTTTTAGCTTGGTCCCACATGACGACTTTTTTGGGGTAAATAGCAACGGATACATCGTGTCCCGATTTTAATAGACGAACAACTGAGGCGGGATCAAAATCAACGTCGGCATCTATAAACATAAAATAGTCCGCGTCTGTTTTCTGCATAAATCGACCAACAGCGACATTACGTGCGCGATGTACGAGACTTTCATTTTCCGTTGTATCAATCATGAGTTGAATACCCTCTTTTATTAATAGTAATTGAAGTTTTATGATACCTATCATGTATTTTTCTAAACAAAGACCACCATAACACGGGGTACTTAAAAACAATTTTATCATATTACAATTTTAGTGTTCTATTCCTCTAAGTATTTTTTAATTATAGTTTCAATTTTATTTAGTGTTGGTATAGATATACCACACTTTTCACATATTTCGGTTTTTGTAAAAATATCCTTAAGAACGAAATAAATGATAGTCGACGCCACACTGTTCGGTGTTTTACTCATAAGTTCCGAACAATTTTCAAGTTTGGAACACATTTTATTACAATTAAGTCGTTGTTCTCTTGTAACTGTAAATTCATTGAGTAACCTTTGCATAACATCGAATGGTCGTGTAACATAGTTTTTTTCTGTTTTACCTAAAAGTGTTTCTGTAAACATTTGCGTTGTTCGACTAATATCTTTACTATTTATTCTAAACATATCTGCAATTTCTTTCGTCGTTCTTGGAATTTTCGATAAACGACACGCGTATAAAACACAGTTACCCTTAATACCCGAACGAACCGCACCTCTCGTCAGCTTTTCTAAATTAAATTTTCTATACATCATTTTAGCATCTTTTAAAACCGACTCGGGTAAGTTTGGACATGCTTCATCTATACTTTTATACGCGTGAAATAATGCGCGATCTTTATGATTCATGGATTGATGAAAGTTAATTTTAGCCATACGTTTATTTTCATACGTGGATGTGTGTTGTGTTGCGATAATCGTTCCTTTACCCCACGCTTGAGAAAAGAGTTCGGGGTTTGCGTTCGGTCCACCACATCTCGAAGGGTCGTTTATTTTACCATCGTCGGATATACCACTTGTCCATTCAGGACTTTCGTCTATGAACATAGAATCAACGAGTCCGCATTCCGAACACGTTGGCATACCTTCTTTTGAGAACACTTTTGTTCCGTTGCATTCTTTACACGTATAAGTATTAATTGGCTTTTTTAGTAATGGTTTTTTTAAAAGTTTGTCCACATGGGACCATATAGTAGTAGTGAGTTCTTCCATTTTTATACTAAATCGGTATATTTATGAAAATGATAAATCGCACTTAGGTTTTAAAAATTCAGTTCATCCGCTTGTATTTTTGCTTGTGTTTCTATAACATTTACTATTTCCTTAAAACGCATAGAACCTGGGCTTCGAGGTTCCCATTCGTCCCATTCTTTATCAATAATAGCATTGTTTGGTGGTGGTATAACCATCCCATCAACTTCGTCGTCTGGTACAATAAAGTCCTCGAGATCACTCCCGTCATCATCAGATTCGTCTATTATTTCACTGTCTTCATCCGAATCTATATCATCTATCATTGCGTATAAGTTATCCTTAATGTTTTTGAAATAGGTTGGAGACTGGTGATGTTCAGAGATATTCTCACTTTGAACAAGTTCATCTTTAGTTTCATCTAATTCATATAAACGCGCGCATTTATAGGTTAGAGACGTTTCGGAATAATACGAAACAACAAGGTAGTCTTCATTGTTTTCTTTTACTGTGGCGTACAGTTCATCTTCTATATCATCCTCTATATTCACGAGAACCCGGACTAAATCTCCAGGCTGTATTTCATAAAAATTAATCATATCTAAAGTTTTACGACAAAAATATTTACAAGTATTAGCACAGATGGGAGTTGAAATTTTATCCAAGGATGGATGTACGTATTGCGAACACGCAGTAAACCTTTGCAAGGACTATAACCTCGAATACACAAAAACAATAGTTGATAAAATCGAACTAAAAACTAGATGTGGTACACAAGCTTCTACATACCCACAAATACTGGTAAATGATACCCTGGTGGGAGACTTCTTTGAATTCCAGGAATTCCTGGAAGAATCAGAACCAATGCTTTTACCAACACTCAGTAGGTTTACTGTATTTCCAATTAAATACGAAAACTTATGGTCTTTGTATAAAAAGGCACAGATGTCCAACTGGACTGCGGAAGAGATTGATTTTTCCAAAGATATGGACGATTGGAATGGATTAAGTGATAACGAAAAACATTTTATAAAATATATTTTAGCATTTTTTGCTGGTTCCGATGGTATAGTTTTTGAAAATATTAATAATAATTTTGCGGATGAAATTCAACTTACCGAAGCTCGTTCATTTTACGCGTATCAAGCACATAACGAAATGGTTCATGGTGAAACGTATAGCAAACTCATAGATAAATATATAAAAAGTTCCACTGAAAAAAATCAGTTGTTTGAGGCAATTCAAACGATACCGTGTATTGAACGAAAAGCTAAATGGGCTATGAAATGGTTTGATAAGAAACGACCATTCGCTGAACGTTTATTAGCCTTTGCATGTGTTGAAGGTATATTCTTCTCGGGTAGTTTTTGTGCTATTTATTGGTTAAAAAAGAGAGGGTTACTCCCGGGTTTGTGTTTTAGTAACGAACTCATAAGTCGTGATGAAGGTATGCACCAAGAATTTGCGGTTGAATTATTCAACATGTTAAAAAACAAACCATCGGGTGCGGTGATTGAAGAAATTATAAGAGATGCCGTTTCGATCGAAAAGGAATTCATTACAGACGCACTTCCGTGTAGTCTCATAGGTATGAATTCGGGTAAAATGTCAGAGTATATCGAATATGTCGCGGATAGATTATCAAAACAAGTGGGTCACAATAAAATCTGGAACACTAAAAATCCCTTTGATTTTATGGAGAATATATCACTCGACGGTAAAACAAACTTTTTTGAAAAGCGTGTTGGTGATTATGGTAAAATGGACGAAGATACAACATCCATAGAATTTGATGAAGAATTCTAATTAAGGTGTAATAACAGCACTTCTACCGTCGGAACACGAGCACGTGACGGCTTCACCATCGGTAGTCAAGTCCATGGATTCGAGTTTCATACCTGAATCAAATGTCGAAAATTGATCTTCAGACATGCCTGGTAATGGTGATGGCATATCGACCATTTTTGGTGGTGGAGTTGGGCCTGGTGCGGGTCCTGGTACTGGCGATGGCCCGACAACTTCTTCAGTCATAGGTTCAAATGGTGCATATTCTTCACGCTTTATGTTCATCATACCCCACGTGACGAGCATGAAAACAATCGTGTGAAGCGCGAGACCGCCTGTCGATGGACAGCCAGTTGGGCTGGAAACCCATGACCCGAATACTTTACGCATAACGCGAAATGTTTCTGGGTTTGCGACAACAAAGAAAACTAACGCGGACATTATGGAAATTAGGAATTTTTGTTCCTGTTTTTTACCGTTGCATCCACAACCACAATCTTTAAAAAGACCCATTGGTATATTTTATATATATTGTATCAAGAAAAAAAACCGACTTAAAGTTTGGATTCATATATATGATATATAAAATACAATGTCTAACATTATCCAAGTTTCCGAACAATTTGAACCATCGTCTGTTGTCTTCACGAAAATGAAGAAAAACAAGAACGGTGGAAAAACCGTGTATATCAATGCACAAGATGGTAAAAAGAAACTCTATTTACAACTTCCGTTTATGCGTTCGCCGTTTGGTATGAGCGCTTTTACTGATGAAGCTACCAATAAAACTTCATATTCGCTCGACTTATCCTTTGATACTGATAACGAAGACGCCATGGCACTTTCGACTAAACTGAAAGAACTTGATGAAATTATCATTAAGACGGTCGCTGATAACTCCAAGGAATGGCTTGGTAAAGCGTATGACATTAACGTCATTCGTGAAGCTCTGTATAAACCACTCGTTCGTCAGGGTAAAGATGAATACCCGGATACAATGAAACTTAAAATCATGACCAAACCCTCTGGTGAATTCTTGGCTGAGGCGTATAACTCGGCGCGTGAAATGATTTCGGTTGACCAGATCGAAAAGGGTCAAAGGTGTGCGTGTATTGTCGACGTAAACCAGATCTGGTTTATTGATAACAAGTTTGGTGTGAGTGTTCGTCTTTCGCAAGTTCTTTGCCAGCAATCCGCTAAACTTCCGTCCTTTGCATTCCAGGGTCTCGATGGTGATGACATTGTAGAAGAAGAGTATACGGAAGAAGAAATCGATGAATAAAATATTATTCTATACCAGTATGGAACGTGAAAGACACATCGAAGATTTGAAAAAAATTGCGTCTCTTTCGAAAAATAAGAAAAATGTTAAAACGCAAAAACAAAGAAACCTTTTAGGTAAAAATGTAATAACTGCTATTAAGGGTATTGGATGTAGACCAGAAAAGGTGTTTTATAAACCAACTACCAATTTTAGTGTAAATGGGTCTTTAAGTAATAAAAAAGGTTTACGTAAAATTGGTAAGGGGCAAATGGGTGAAGTGTTTTTGGGGTGTGTAGATAAAGAGTGTAAAAAACCCGTCGCAATAAAAGTATCTAATGATTCAAATAAGTATGAATATAAAATAGGTAAACGGGTAGAAAAATTGAGTGGAACGCGAATGTACGCGTATCAAGAGTGTGATAAATACTCTATAATTTATACAGAATATGCAAATAGTGGTACTTTATCTAGTTTTATAAAAAATAATATAAGTACACTCCGTCCAATACATTTAAGAACTATAGTAACACACGTACTATTTAATTTATATAGAATACATAAAAAGTACCCATCGTTTAGACACCACGATTTACACACCGAAAACGTTTTGATAAGTACCAATGTTAAATCGACGGGTATAAGACGTTTTAAAATTGACGATATAGTTCTAAAAGTTCACGATATCGGTATAGAAGCATCGTTAAACGATTTTGGTTTTTCTTCAATTAATGGTATACCTAACCCGGAGATAGATTCAGGTGATTACAAACGTAAACATGGTATATACAGGGAATCACATTATATGTATGACGTTCACTATTTTCTCAATTCATTAAGACATTTCTTAAAAGGTGAAAAAATACTCAGTGGTCAGGAAACTATTCAGTTTATTGAACGCGTTTTACCACATGATTATTTGGGTATGGTCACGTATAAAGTATCTGATTTTAGATTGCGCACGACACCAGTTGGTCACGAAAAATTACAAACGTTTAATCGAATATTTAAAGATCGATATTTTTCACCATACAGGGAGAAAACACAGGAATTATCTAAAGTTCTCGATATTATAGGTCGTGCCGCTCCTATGAAACCAAAACCGATCATTGTAAAACATGGTGGTAACCCTGCACCTCCCAAAGTTTCCGTATCTAAAAAGGGGTACGTTAAAATAGGAACACGTAAGTGTGATTCTTATAAAAAAGGTGAACTCGTTAAAATTGCGAATATTCTAAACGTTCCTACAAAAAATAAAACCATTTCCAAGATATGTCAGGACCTCAAATTAAAATATATCAAATAGATATAAAAACATGTTACCATTTGTTATTCTTGGGGCAATCAACGCGTATATATTTTTAAATACAGGCAAGTCTACAAAGGTACAAAAAGAAACTAATAAAGGTACCGGGGTGTGGACCGTTTACGGTACAACATGGTGTGGGTGGACTACAAAACAGTTAGAATACTTAAAAAAGAAGAGTATTGATCACAAATTCATCGATTGCGAAAAAGGCAAATGCGACGGAATTGATGCATTTCCAGTTATGGATTCACCAAATGGTGAAAGAATCACTGGGTACAAGGAAGTTTAATTAGATACCTCTAACAACGGAGATAGCGAGGGAAAGAATAAACGCGTCTTGAAACGTCTTAATTGGTTTAAGTGTCGTTATATGTTTAACGAGAGATTGGTTCCACGCAAATCGGAGTACGAATGTACTGATAAGGATGGAGAGGATAAAGACGAGGATTTCAGTTAAAACTTCGTTCATTTTTTTAGCATTGGCGAGATCTCTGAGCATTTTATTAATTACCAATATTTTTTTTCTATGATATTAGTAATGAGTAAACCCCTTCCTCTGAGTGGTTCTGAGCCAAAGTATACCCAAAGATTATGGGGTCGTACAGTAGGTGTGGGTAACAATAATTGTTATGCGTATGCTGTAGGCGATTACGAAAAAATGCGTTTACAAAAGAGTGTACCAGGTGAACGGGCTGGTATTCGTAATCTTTCTCATACGTATACAAATTGTAAAGGGTTACCACAAAGAGTTATTGCGGATAACCCTAAAAAGGTGTACATGGCAAAAGCTACTGAAAAATGTAAACCGAACCATTTTAAAGTTATGATGTTTGTAGCACCTGGTAATAAGAGAAATTACTTTAGACAAGGTGATTTTCACTTTTATAAACAACACGGTGCAGTTGAATATAAAGTAAAAAAAGGGAATACGTACGAGAATATAGCGAAATTCTTTAAAGTTCCGGTAACTCGCGTAAAAAAGGCGGGTAAACTCATACCTGGTAAACTTTTAAAGTTCAAAGCAAATGTGTTTAGTCATAAAAGAGGGTGGGCGACGGGTCCATTATTAGTCGATGCCAAAGGTAAGAGTATTCAGGATCCGAGAACATCGTCTCGTGATTACCCTGGGTTAAATTATAAAAAATATTGTAGCTCATTCTGTGTTAAGAACAGAGGGATCAAAGTCGGTCACACTCACCCCAAAGTCACCAAGAAGACTCGATAAATCAGTCTCGTTTCCTATATCAAAAAATATATCAAGTGCGTCAAAAATGAAATCGTTTTCTATAGTTACCGTATTTGATGTATCTTCAAATAAATTATGTACGGTAATCTGTACCCTGAAATTTTCACCATCAAATATTTTACGACATACGGGGCATGTTTGTTTTCCTTTATTTTTCCAGTTTTGTAGACAATGTGAATGAAATAAATGACCACAACGCAATGGTATATTTTTTCTAGACCGCCTTACCTCATTGAGACAGATGGCACACTGTGTCATTCTCTATAAAACTTAAAGAAGTTAAAAGTTGTGATTTATCGTACCCATTTAGTAAATGTTTGGTACTTTGAGAAGTGCTTTATCACATGACCCACATTTTTCGGTACCCTGTAAATCTTGCACAGGTTTCAAAAGTTCTGGACCCTTTTGCTGGAGCATTTTTCGAAACGAATAGTTATCCTCGAAAGATATACCGTTTTGTTTCATGAGATAATTGTTGAGTAATTGATTCGAAGTGTTTACAGTGAAGCATCGACCGTCGGCCATACCAAGTCTTTGAGACATCTTATATATTAATATTACATTAGAAATTAATTTGTTTATTTTTGATCGTGTCGACCCATGATTTATGACCTAAACCATTGGCTGATTCTATAATTTCATTTATACTGTACCCTGATGCTATATCGAAAACTTCCTTTTTAAGAGGATCGACATCTGTTGTAAGTATACTCTTTTTGTGTTCGAGAATATGTGATACGATGATGTTATACGCAAACGCAATCTCTTTGAGTGTTTCTGCGCCTGTAATGATAATCTTACCCGTACTGAATATACTCGTTGTAATTTCTTTCATATCTTCTGATGGTCGAAATTTTACTTTAACAGCGGAATACCTATCTGGTTCAAATGATGTTTTAAAAACGGATTCAAATTTTTGTGCCGTTTGAAGAAGGTTTAAATTTTTATTCAAACTAAAATTTGAATTTATCATAACAACACGGAACGTATCTTCGGGAATAACATACTCTTTACCGAGAATTCGACTGAACATACACGAGAGTTGATTAATAACACGTTTACAATCGAATAAATCAGCACATCCAGCAACCTGAATACTCCCGTTCGGAAACACTTTTATAGATTTTGTACTATGATAATCTTCATAAACAAGTGATATCTGATTATAAAACGTCGTATCCTTCATTCTCCAAATAAATTTACGGTTTTTCTTTTCTTTTCGTGACAATTTTAATTCGTATTCTTCAAAGAAAGTTTTCAAAAATTGTATATTTATACCCCGTTTAAATTGTGAAATCATGGTTATTGTTGTGAGTTTAATCCACGATGGTTCAATTTCGGGGTGTTCCCGTTTTATCCGTTCTCTAAACTCATTGAGAGTAAGAAAATACGAAAATGTATTATTTGCAATTGTTGAATACATTTTAACTTAAAAAAATATTGGTTAAAGATAACTTAGGTTGTCTATATATGCCGTGTTTTAAGTGTAAAAAGAAAGGGATACCAATCGACTGTAAATATTGTAACTTAGGGTTTTGTTCCCGGTGTATAGTTCTCGAAATTCACGAGTGTAAAGGTATGGACGTAAAGAAAGATATCGAATTAAAAGAACTCGATAAACGACTTGAGTTTAAACCAACAAAGAAATTTGGAATGGTTTAAAGATGTATGTTCATACATTTATACATGACAGCATTCGTAAAACAGTGTCACCAACTTTATCATATAGATAAACAGTGTACTATCACCGAAATTCACTATTCTAAGTATACAGATGGTATCGGGTACGAGGATAAAATTGATTCATTCACGACAAAAACAAATTGTGAATTTAATTATGGTATGGGTTCCGTTCGATACGAGAGGTTTCTAGATACAATGGTTGTTAAAACAATCGAAACTGTACGTAAAATGGTTTTGATTGCGTTAGATAATGCATTGTGTGAAAATAGAAATATACATTCACTCATACGAATTATGAATTCAATAAAAATTTTGGATCCGACATTCTTACCCCCAATTATAAATAAGACGTGTTCATGGCAGAAAAAACTCGTAAAGCAAATATGTAAGGATATACTTCCAAACGTTATAAAAACATCGACAAATCAAGTAACACTCGATAGATTATTTAGAACATTACAATTAATAGAATCAGACACAATAAACTAATTAAGTTCATAATAAAGTTATTATTTGTACCCACTTTTACGGCTTTTTCTATATCAAAAAAGTGTCCTGGATTCGTAAACCCTTTATCTATATTTCTTCCTGGAAGAAGTGGTCTAGATAAAGAACATTCTTCTTCTCTGTACCCAGGACGTCCGACGTTTTTGGAAACGACGTCACACGCGGGACTTTTATATGGTTCTTCTTCTGGTTCGTCCACTGGTTCTGTATATTTACCGAACGCGTGTGGTTGTCGACTCGAACCGGGCATGAAATCAACAAATGGATTCATGTCGTCCATTGTATTTTTATCATCGAGCATTAGTTCACTCATGTTTTATAGTATGACGAGATAAATTTTTTATACCAGTATACTATAAGAAACCATGGAACCAAAAGTTATACTCGCAGCACTTGTGATCGTCATCATAGTGAGTACACTTTTGTACATTTTCGTATTTAAGAAATCCGACGAACCCGAAATTGTTATCGAAGAAGAAATCGAAGAAGTCGAAGGACCATCCCCTGATACTATCGATGATGTCATGACCGGTGGTGACGATGAACCAATACCAGACGAAGACGAAACTTCGCTCGAAACTGCACCAGCCGATGGTGAAGCCGAAGACGAAGTTGTTAAAGTTGAGGGCTATATGTTAAAAAAATAATTGTATACTATAAAAGGTATGTCAAATAAAAATCAACAAATGAAAATTGCGGTTGTCGCAGTTCTCGTTATTCTTTTGATTTCATCGATAATAGCTGCAGTAAGATCGAGCACGTCTTCAGAACCAACTATTAAAACCAAAGATGCATCCGCCACGTCCCAGGACGTGGCCGCCAAAAAAGAATTAGTCAAGGCCGTCGAGGATCTTGAAACAATTAAAGATCGTATTAAAAATGTGGAAGAAGGCTACCGCGAAAACTATAGATCCGAAACGAATAATGGTCTTACGGTTGTTGGTACGTTAATGGAACAAATGATCGACGTTATGGTCGCGGTTTTGAAACAACCACTCGTTGCCGAAGCGGTATCTAAACGTATCGTTAATAAACAGGACGCAGACGAAATTGCGGAATATATTGAAATGTTGGGACAGGAAGTTGTTAAGGAAGTCGAACAAACACAACTTTTAAAGTGTAGGAAAGCGAGAATATTGGAATGTACTGGGCAAGGGAACTCAAAAGTATGTGGTTGGAAAGAAGCTGAAGGTGATGTTCCAGATTCGAATTGTGACGCGTACGAAGTGAACCGTATGAGAATACGAGAGGGTCAAAGACGCGCAGTCGCAAACTTATATAATAAAGTTCTTTCAGTCGTTGAAAAGGCTGAAGAAAGGGATAAAATGTATAGAATAGTGAAGAATGTTTCTATTGATAACATGACGCAATATGCTATATCTACAAGTATGTCTGATGAAGATATTAAATCCCGAGTAGATAGTTTCCCTGAACAGAGTGAACTCGAAACTATTGCACTGGCACATTATAAGTATTTGGGTTACGATTTGAAAAGGGAATTGGGTGAATCTGTTAACATATCAGAATTGACGGGTGAAGAAGAAAACAAAGTTAAATATTTAATAGACCGTAATAAAGACAGAGTATCTAAAAGACTTGTAAAGGTTGCATTTGATATTTATGAGGAACCAGATTATAAAGGGAATAATCAACAATTTGGAGCAGTAATACCAGAAGGTGAGGCTATAAAACTTGGAAATTCAAAGAGTA